>Ga0074193_1002687_pt1 | contig 15305 bp, 12 predicted proteins | sample EPASupsiteHSE605_FD_64523 | JGI IMG/M metagenome (GOLD analysis project Ga0074193, IMG submission 64523) | Bioremediated contaminated groundwater from EPA Superfund site, New Mexico - Sample HSE6-05 | ecosystem: Environmental > Aquatic > Deep subsurface > Groundwater > Contaminated ... | reverse complement strand
CTTGGTACTATGGATATCGAAGTTGTTCTCCTTACAGGTGACAATCATTTGACAGCGAAATATATGGCAGAGCAGGTTGGTATCAAGAATATACGTGCAGATCTGCTTCCGGAACAAAAGGTTTCAAACATTGAGGATTTACAAAAGGAAAACAAAAAAGTCTGCATGATAGGCGATGGTGTGAATGACGCTCCTGCTCTCAAGATGGCGAATGTGAGTGTTGCAATGGGCAGTATGGGAAGCGATATTGCCATAGAGGCAGCCGACATCGCCTTGATGAGTGACAACATAGATAAAATACCGTATCTTAAACGGTTATCAAACTCCACTATCCGTACAATCAAAGGCAACATAACCGCATCCATGGGTATCAATGCCGTAGCAATTGTTCTTTCGGTTTTGGGTCTTCTGAACCCAATTACAGGCGCTTTAGTGCATAATGCCGGATCGGTGTTGGTAGTTTTAAACGCAGCTCTTCTATACGATAGAAATTATGATAAATAAAAGAAAAGTATCCCCCAGACTCAATCTCGTTGCTTGGGAGAGGGTGACAAGGGGACGGGGGTGTTGTCAACCTAGGCTTTGAAGATAACACCTCTGTTTATGCCAGTTAAACGCTCAATCTGCCTTATTGATAGATGGTATTCCTCTTTGAGTTGTTTTAAATAGCTGTCTCGCGTCGATTTTCCTAAACTCTGCAACTCTGGGGCATTCGTCACTTGACATATCTCCGTAATTAATTTTAAGCCTTCCTAATCTGTCAAAATATATTTTTCCTCTATATCCAAACAGCAATCATCGCTTTGGGCTTTTAAGAAACTCGTCAGTCTTCGATTGCTATAGTCCGATCTTCATTAAATATTTTTAGAAAACCTAGTGTAATCATCCTGATCTTCAAATATATTCTGTCGGTTTATACCCCTCATCATTATGTGATACATACCGGTTGCACTTTTCTTTCTCGCTTGTCGTGCCAAAAAAATACACCCTCTCCCAAGAATATCCTGGAATTGGAATGTTGTCAACAACCCCGTCCCCTTGTCACCCTGATTTAAAGGTTATAGATGTTGTAGAAGCGAGGATTTTAGAACTGGATACTCTCGATAAAAATGGTGATTGTTTTAGATATCCTACCTCGTATAGTTTAGAATATCGGTATAACGGTAAAAGATTTGATTTAAAAAACGTTTTTGAATATATGAGAGCTGTTATTAATTTTTTAGAAGGCTGCGATTCAATGTTAGATGCAATTTCGGATTATGAATCAGAAATGCACTCATATTATGATTATTAATCGTTGCAAAGAAAGTCCTCCTTACAGTGCCATCGTGCCACCTTGTCCAAGAGGTGAAATGAGAAAATTCAACGATATCCCAATCTTTTAACGATTACCTGTTGGTGATGCACACCCCCTGCTAAATTTCAACGATTGCCCCTACCAATGCCATGAAAATCGCAGGGATTATATCTTGTCATAGCCATAATAACCCGCCAGGAAACGATAAAGCCGCTCGGCATAAAACGCTAGAGTGGCCGTATTACTTGACTTTCAGGGCAAAATAAAACCACCACCGATAAAATTCATTTTATCAATAGATGGTAGATAATCTGGTGGAGGCGGGGGGAGTCGAACCCCCGTCCGAAAGAAAGACCAGAAGAGTTTCTCCGAGCGCAGTCCGTGATTTGAACTTCGCCATCCAGACGCCCACGAACAGGCTTCCTTAAGCTATCCCCGATTGATTTCCCCATAAAGCCCCTCGAGAAAGAAGGCTTAAGGGTACCCCCACTAAGTGACGCCCTGCACTAACCCGTGAGGATGGCTAGCCGGACGAGCAGCTCTAGGCTGCTAGTGCGAAATTATTTTCGTCAGTTAATTTAAAGTTTTTTCACCTTTTTAACGAGCTGGCGACAACTCGGCTCGCTGCTCAACCCATCTTATCCCCCGTCGAAACCATTGCGCCCCCTTATAAAATGTGTATATAGAGGATGGTTATAGCTGATAAACAGCAATAAGCACATCCAATATCACCCTAAGAGTATATCACAGTTTCTGTGATTGTTAATCTGTTACATTTATCCACTCTAGATAAGCTTATACTAATCGTCTCGGCCCTTGCTTTTCATGATCCTTTCAATGTCACGGCGGGCATCGCGGTCGGCCATATCCTGCCTTTTATCATAAAGCTTTTTACCTACGGCAACCGCCAGGTCCATCTTTGCCAGGCCATGTTTAAAGAATATTTTTAAAGGAATCAGCGTATATCCCTTTTCCTTTTGCAAACCTAGCAGACGGCGTATTTCATTCTTATGCAGCAATAGCTTCTTAGGCCTTTTAGGATCATGATTAAACTGGTTACCCTGTTCATAAGGGCTTATATGAAAGTTGTTAACCCATACTTCACCGGACTTAACCACTGCATACGCATCCTGCAGATTGCCTTTGCCCATCCGAAGTGACTTCACCTCAGTCCCTACCAATGCCAATCCGGCCTCATAGGTTTCTTCGATGTGGTATTCATACCGGGCTTTGCGGTTCTCCACCACTGGAAGTATTCCTTTTTTCTTCTTCATGTTTACACCTCAAATGAAAACCGCTTAAATAAGCATCTTCTGGTATGAATAACAAACCCTCGCTTTGGTACGTATATGCTTCCAAAGCCAGGGTTGAACAACAATTCTGTTCTTTCATTATATCCCGCTAGTAACTGGCAGTCAATGTAGAAATGCGTTGAATCCCCGTTAGCTAGGCTATTTCAAAATCGATTTTGGCGGCATCTACGTCCACTTGCACCAGCACAACCCGAACCTCGTCGCCGATTGAGTATTTCCGATTTGTATGGGTTCCAATCAGGGTATAGTTACGGTCATTAAACTCATAATAATCATCGGCTATGCTGGAGATATGCACCAAACCTTCTACGGTATTGGGAAGCTCGACAAAAAAGCCAAAAGACAATACCGAAGAAATTCGTGCTTCAAACTCTTGGCCTATAAACTGCTGCATGTACTGGCATTTCTTGATATCCACCAGATCGCGTTCCGCCTCTTCGGCCTTGATTTCCTGCATAGTAGAGTGATCCCCGTAAAGACCCATCCTCTTCTCCAGTAAAACTCTCTTTTTCCCTGTTATGCCATCCTCAAGCAGCAGCGACAAAACTCGATGCACAATAAGGTCCGGATATCTGCGAATGGGACTGGTAAAATGGCAGTAATACTTAGATGCCAGTCCAAAATGCCCCAGAGCCTGGTTTACATAGCGAGCATGTTTCATAGATCTCAGCAGCATCAGAGAGATAGTTTTTTCCCCTGGACTTCCTTTAATCTCGGTCAGTATTTTTTGGAATGTCTTGGGATTTATACTGTTCTCCTGGACCTTATGTCCGAATACTCCCAGCACATTGTTTAAGCGGGTCAGGGAGTCTCCCTCCGGTTTTTCATGGACCCGGTAAAGGGCTGGAATCTCTTTTTTAAACAGGTGCTCGGCTACCGTCTCATTGGCCTTAATCATGAAGTCCTCTATCAGGAGTTCACCGGGCCCGCCTTCACGGCACTTGATCTCTATCGGAAATCCGGTCTCATCCACGATTACTTTGGCCTCCGGGAAATCGAAATCGAGAGCTCCACGATTCATTCTCTCTTTACGCAGTATATCAGCCAGTTCCTTCATCAAACGAAAGTCTTCTACAAGATCACTATATCGTTGGATGTTTTCCTCATCGTTGTCTCTGAGTATGCGGTTTACTGCGGTATAAGTCATGCGCTGCTCTACATGAATAACTGATTTGCATATCTCATATTTGAAAACATCCCCCAGTGAATCAATATCCATTATGCAGCTCATGGCCAGCCGGTCTACGCCTGCATTTAGACTGCAAATGCCATTGGATAATTCCTGGGGAAGCATGGGCAGAACTGTATTAACCAGGTAAACACTGGTCCCTCTTTCATAAGCCTCTTTATCCAATTTGCTGTCTTCTTTTACATAATGGGAAACATCAGCAATATGCACTCCCAGGCGATATCCACCCTTGATCCTCTGTACGGAAACCGCATCATCCAGGTCTTTAGCATCTTCTCCGTCAATAGTAACCATGCGGACATCTCTCAGGTCACTGCGCCGGGTTATTTCATCCTCTGAGACCGGTTGAGCTGCTCGCTGAGCTTCCTCAATTACCCCAGGAGAGAAGGTCTCTCTCAGGCCATGCTTCTTAATTACGATTTGCAGATCTACTCCTGGCTGCCCTTTACGCCCGAAGACTTCAACGATTTCCCCTTCCGGGTACCGATCCTTTTCTGGCCATTTAGTAATAGAAACCAGAACTTTATCACCGTTACGAGCCTTCGTCTTGTTATCCAGTTTTACATATATCGGATAAATCTGCCGAGAGTCATCGGGAATGACCTGGGCCATATGCTTGCTTCTTTCAAAGGTTCCCACCAATTCCTGGCTGGCACGAGTAATAACCCGAATTACCTCTCCTTCAGGACGTTGGTTAGGTCCACCGCGCTGGCTAATTCTGACCAGAACCATATCTTCGTGCATAGCCCCGTTTAGGTTGCGTCCATAAACAAAAATATCGTCAGAATCCGCCTGTTCAGACAGTAAAATACCATAACCCCGCTGGCTCAGTTTAATTATCCCGCGATAGGTATTCATTTTCTCGGGCAGACCATATTTATCCTTACGGGTCCTTAATATCGCGCCTTCCTTTTCCAGTTGTCCAATAACTTTAGCGAATTGGGCTTGGCCCTCCGCATCTAAGCCGAAAACAGCCATTAACTCGGGATATCCCAAGGGCCGATAACTCTCCCGACGCATATATTCAAGTACTTCTTCACTGTTAATCAAGTTTACTCACCCCTTCCGATGTGTATTGTATAGTATACCCAATTTATGTATATTCCTAACTTACAAGCCTATCTGCTCGGCAATTTTTTTCATGCTCTCCAAAGCGATATTTAAAAACGCTTCCCGATCCAGTCCCAATTCCGTACAGGTATCCATTTGCTCCCGACTGGCACCCCGAGCGAAAGAGCCTTCTTTAAAACGCTTCTTTAACGATTTCATTTGCACTTCGGCCAGTTTTTTATCCGGACGTACCAGAGCAGCCGCAGTAATGAATCCACTAACCGGATCAGCGGCATAGAGAGCTTTGTCCAGAATGCTTCTACGTTCCAGCCCGTGTATTTCGTTATGTACTTTGACCGCATAAACTATATCTGGCTCCAAACCCTTCTGCTCCAGTATCTCTGCACCTAAAAGCGAATGTCGCGTAGGATCGCTTCCTGTTTCATCATAATCAATATCATGTAAAAGTCCGGCCAATCCGAATTTATCTGCGTCCTCATGCAGATAGTCGGCCAAACCCAGCATGATAGCCTCAACCGCCAAAGAATGATTAATCAAGTTCTCATTATGCAGGTTTTCCTTTAGTAGTTCCAGTGCTGCTTCTCTTTGCATGATCATTCCTCCTAAATATCCTTACAAATTTAGTTTCCTGGCAACCGACAGGGGAAACAGGGGAAACCATGGGAAACAGGGGGACGGTTCTTCCGTTTCCTCATCTCCGGTATTCAAAGGAGGAAACGGAAGAACCGTCCCCCTGTTTCCCCTAATCAATAAATTTAATTATCTCCTCAACGATTAGTAACTTTTCGGGGCCCATAGTAGCAATGTGCCCTGAATTTCTTAATTCTATGAGCCTGGCCCTGGCCAGTACTGCTTTATCTTTAATAAATGTGCCGCTGCGGGGATCTACTGACTCATCATTTTGAGACTGAAAAAGCAATAATGGTATTTTAATTCGCGGAAGGTCCTTTATTACTGTATCTCTTAAATGATTCATGCTTATAAGCGCTTTTACCGGCATAACCGAGTAGGCAAATCTGCCCTGTTCATCTAGCTCTATAGCGGCCTGATCCATTTTTTTCGGGTAATATGGTTTCAAGTATTTCAATATTGGGGCTATAGCCATGAGACGAGGGGAGTTGGTAAATATGGGTACATTAATGGCAATCACACCCTGCAGGGCATCTGTCCGTATCGCAGCATGCAGGGCCAGAAGGCCACCCATTGATAATCCGGCTGCAAAGATCCGGGTATGTTTCCTTTGCAGATATTTTACTTCTTCCTCCACCCGGACAAACCAATCCTGCCAACCGGTCTGATTCATATCCTGTGGAGTACGACCATGCCCAGGCAGGAGCGGCCCGCTGACAGTATAACCAGTCTTTTCATATATCAGCCTGGCCACCGGGTACACCTCCGATGGTGAAGCGGTAAATCCGTGTATGAAAAGACAAGCTGTGTCTTCATGTCCAGTCAGCAAAAATGATTCGGCTTGCGGGGATATTGAAACCATCTTTCCCTCCCAATCAAATATTATGAAAAACAATAGGCAAATGGAAAATTCCACCTGCCTATTAGTCTAACTGGCATCAAGCCATATTTCAACAAGGACTAAACTTTATGCAAGATTAATTGGCTACTCCCATTAAAACTTTAGCATAGCCATTCCGTTTCCGTGGCTAAAAAGGTCTCGAAGATGCATTACCGGAAACTGTTGGTTTTTTTACCGGGACCTAAATAAATCCCCGTACTGCTTTACCTATTGATTCTCACAGCTGGGGCAGCTTTCCCGGACCGAAAATTATTAGTACAATAACCAATATAAAACCAATTTCCCAGGGACCAAAGTTGCCTATGAATCCAAACATAAATTTCCCTCCTCAGGTCTTTTATCGTTATTGGTATCTTCTTTTGATAACCTATTCTGTTTCCGTTTTATAGGCGTTGAAAGCAGGGCCAGAGATACCCCGATCATGAATATTAATCCCCCGGCTAGCGCTATCGGCAATCCCGGATCGTCTATCTCTACCTTTTCACCGAATTTTGCTGCACCTACTCCCAGAGTTTATCTTCATATACCCTCAGCATTAGGATCCTTTACTTTAACCAGATAGCTGAAGCTTTGCTGGTAGGCTTTGAGTTCTCTGTATTTCAAGGGATGGTTTACGCTTATCGATTCGGTTGCTTTGGTTTGGCCAAACTCTTTCTTAACCTCCCCCTACACAAATGCCGGGGCTTCAATTCGAGCCTCGACATTGTACATTGTCAAAAGCAGTAATGTAACCACCGCGTTCTGCACTAGTCTCATTTTTATCAAACAATAGCTCAGCCCTGGATTCTGCAGCACCTATTTGGATAGGACCTCTTTATCAACTGTCTTTTTAGTTTCAGAGGCCGAGATCAAAAAATGAATAGGGCTACACAATAAATGTTATTATAAATAATGAAGAATATTATATTGTTTGCAGATATATTAGCCTCGACAATTTGGTAAACGGAGGTGATGTTTAGTGAAATCTCAAGGCTTAAGTATGATCCAAATGCTGGACTTTAGGCCTGATGAAGGACTTATATATCTCAAAGGCACTCGGGTACTGATTATGAATGCTGATGCGATGGGTACGCTACGAAAAGAATTGATTTCTACTTTAGGATATGAAAGAGCAAAAGGCTTCTTAATACGATATGGATGGGCCTGTGGTTTCAACGACGCCCTTACTATTAAGGAGCAGTATGCTTGGGACAATAATCTTGAGTGGGGGAAATCGGGACCCGTTCTTCATGCTCTTGAGGGCATTGCGCACATTGACATAGAAGTATTAAATGTAAATCCGGCAGAGAGAATTTTTCAAATTAAGTGCAAGGCCACTAATTCCTTTGAAGCAGAACAGCATTTACGACACTTTGGGACCCATGATGAGCCGGTTTGCTGGATGATGATTGGTTATGCAGGTGGCTACGGGTCTGCCTGTGAGGGAGAACGGGTCTTCTATAAAGAAACTAAATGTATCGGAAAAGGAGACCCATATTGTGAATTCATAGGGAAAACCATGGAAGAATGGGGAACTGACATTACTGATGACCTCCCATATTATGATGAGCGAAAAATAAATGAAGAGTTGGAAACCGCTAACAGAATAATAAAAAAACAGCACCTGCAGTTACAAAGAGCCTTGGATATTCAGGAGCATTTGACTAATCAAGTTCTAAGCGGTGAGGGGCTTCAGGGTATTACCAAAAGCTTGGCAGATAACATAAATGGTTCCGTCCTCGTTTACGACAATCGAATCCGAACATTAGTATCATATATCCCTGAATCAATGCTTAAGTATAATTTAGACAGGAATATAAAGGAATTTGTCAACAACCTCATGAGCTCTTCAATCAGAGAACAACAATATACTATATTAATGACTGACAAATTACCAATATATGTTGATTTAGTATTTAACAATCAAGTTTATCCCAGTGTATTTGTGCCAATTGTTGTTAAAGATGAAATCTTGGGCTTTATTACAGCAGTTCAACGGGATAAAACTGACCAAGATTCAATAATGGCTATTAAGCATTCTGCTGGCGTCTATGCATTAGAATTAGTTAAACAAAAAACCATAATTGATTTGGAACAATTATTTCATGGAGAATTTCTGGAAAATTTACTTTTAAAAACATCCTCCGATGAGTCGACTCTTAAAATATGGGCACTGCGACTTGGACATGATATTTCCCTCGGTCATAATGTAATCGCTTTAGGCATAAATTATAAAAAAGAAGATAATGGTAATTTGTGGATAAACGAACTTTGGGAAACAATAAATGAATTTTCGAAGACACATTTCCCCACGATTTTATGCGGTCAATTAAGGAATAACTTAATATTTATAAAACCATATGAAGATAAGTCAGGCAAAAAGAATATCATTGAATTTATAACACGCTTGCGAGAAAAGATTCATATGGATTTTCCTCAAATTTCCGTTTATTTAGGAATTAGTCCAGTGGTAAATAAAATCGTTGATTTCCCTAAATCATACAGTCAGGCTCTTAGGGCACTCGACATTGTCATGACATTTAGCAAACAGGATGGTGACATTTTTTATGAAGATTTGGGATCATTAGCTTTGCTGTTTGAGGCTAATAACAAACAGGAATTATTGGAGTTTATGGAGAGAAAATTAAGTGCGCTGATTAAACATGATAAAAAATATTCTTCCGAATTATTAAAGACGCTGGAGCAGTATTTGGATAATAAAAGCATACGAGAAACCTCAAAGGAGTCTGCTCTCTCGGTTAGCGGTTTGAAATATCGATTGAATAAAATCAAGGAATTGGGCTATGATCTTCAATCACAACAAGAGCGCCTGGATCTCAGGTTAGCTTTAAATATCTGGAAACTTAGAGAACTAAACGAGCAATAGTTGTTTAACAAATGAATTTATCTAGCCAATAAGCAAAATCTCGCCAAGCTTTTTACAGCACAGCACCCAATGCGGTGCTGTTTTTTTTGTACACCTACTGCCTTTGCATTATACTGTCCAAATGGTCTAAAAAGGGACAGCAATTAGGTCTAGCTCGGCCAGTTCTTAAAAAAGTACCCGATGCTATACTTACAGAACACAAATTACCTATTGTAAGTTTGTAGGAAGAAGGGAGTAGGGATTATGAGTAATACGGATAAGCCTTGGAAAGGAATCTCACGAAGGAATTTCGTCGCAGGTTCAGCGATCAGTGTTGTGGGAGTCGCAGCAGCAGGCATGATACCCGGTTGTTCTTCAAAAACAAATCAACCAAAGACTCCTGCGACAGAGGGAAAGGCCAGTTGGGAGACGCCCCCTGCAGCAATCCCCGATACTCAAATAAAGGAAACCGTTAACACCGAAATAGTCGTTGTGGGTGGAGGAGTAGCCGGGTTTGTTGCTGCTCTATCGGCTGTGGAAGCAGGCGCCAAGGTCATAGTTCTTGAGAAACATACCACTTCCAGAGCTGGAGGAGGCTTTAATGGTGCGATAGGCAGCAAGATGCAAAAAGAGTTAGGCATTAACATCGATAAAGAGAAGATTATGTCATTATTTATGACCCGGTCAGAAGCTATTCCAGACGAGGCCCTAGTAAGATTGTGGGCTGATCATAGTGGCGAAGTTTTGGACTGGCTTATGGATATGACTAATGCGGTGGGAATAAAAACCGCTATTCTCCAGTGGCCTACACCACCCGGCTGGGATAGAGATAAGGAACGTTATGGTATATACCCGACCGGTCACAGTATTGGGATCGACCGCGGTGATACCCAATTACCTTTATTAAATACTTTAAAAGATAATTTGTTGAAAAAGGGTGCAGAACTTCGTTTCTCTACCCCAGCAGTTCAACTCATCCGTGAGGGTAAGGGGCGTGTTACTGGTGTAATCGCCAAGAATTCCAAGGGCGAGTATGTTAAATTTAATGCTAAAAAAGCAGTTATCATGTGCTCGGGAGATTTTGGGAATGATCTTGAAATGATGGCCAAATATTGCCCGCCAGAGATGGTGGAGCTTTCTCGTAACGCTAATATCTATACCTCCTACATGAAGGAGCAGCCTAAAGAAAAGCTGAATCTGGGAGATGGTCATAAAATGGCCATGTGGAGCGGTGCCCAGATGGAGAGCGGCCCGGTCGCAACCATGGGTTGGGCTGTATCACCTTTAGAAATTTGTTTAGCGTCATTTCTACAAGTAAATGGAGCGGGAGAACGCTTTCAAAATGAGGACACGACGTTTATGTACTATCCCCAAATCATTTTGAAGCAACCTGGAAAAGTCGCCTGGCAGATCTTTGATGCTAAATACGAAGAAGATTACAAAAAATTTAAATTCTTTGATTTAGTTGGAACCGCGCCTATTGATGATAAGATCAGGGCCAGAGTTGAGAGTATGTGCGTTAAAGCGAATACCATTGAGGAGTTGGCGCAAAAGATTAATGTCCCGGTTGAAGCGTTTAAAGCCTCTGTGGCAAGACGTAACGAATTAACAAAAATGGGGCAAGATCCAGATTTCGGATTATCCCCGGATCGCTTATCTACCATCGAGAAGGGGCCGTTTTATGCAGGTAAATTTCAACCTTCGCTTGCAGTTACACTCGGGGGAATCCGGGTTAATAAAAATTTACAGCCGTGGGATGCAGAAGGCAAGGTTATTCCGGGGCTTTATATGGCCGGAAATGTTGTTGGTGGTCGCTACGGCCTCTATTATGCTGCAGTGACTCCTGGTATTAGTAATGGTTTTTGTTTTACCCACGGTTACTTTGCAGGTAAACATGCTGCAGCAGAGCAGGTATAAATTTAAGCAAAAGTCATATTTACGGATACACGAGATATGGTTTTCTTAAATATGCATAATACTGTGTGTTGATCGAACTTGACTTCTTCAGCCGCTATTTGTACGGGTGTTTCCTTCAAGCTCCCGATCAGGTAAGCGGCTGAAGCGATCTCTACAGGGCTCTGGCATGAGTAACCAACACAGTTAATGGGTTATATTTTTTGATCAAGACTATAAGGGAGGTCTATAGATGGGGAAAAACGAGGAACATAACAAGCGTGGATGGAAAAAATTATTCACCAAAAAGGTAGTCCTAATAACATGCGCGCTAGTGTTGGTGATTGCAGCTGGGGCTGGCATAGGGTTAGTGAAAGCCAGTAATAGTCCAGCATTTTGTACTACCTGCCATATTATGAAGCCATATTACGAATCCTGGCAAAGCAGCAATCTCCTGGCTAATAAACACTCGGCAGCCGGGGTAACGTGTCACGAGTGCCATGAAAGCTCGATCTCAATACAGGCCGAGGAAGGTCTGAAATTTGTTGCCGGAGACTATAAAACACCTTTGGACAAGCGTGAATTTACCTCAGAATTCTGCCTGAGATGTCATTCTGAGGCGGGAACCGGAACGCCGAAAGGAATTACTTTTGACGAGGCAACGACCAAGACCAATTTTGGAGAGTCCAATCCTCATGATTCACATAATGGTAAGCTGGAATGCAATACTTGCCACAGTATGCACCAACCATCCAAGGCGATGTGTTCTGAATGTCATGTTTTCGAGTGGATGAAGGACCTGGATGGAAGCTGGAATAAAAAGTAATAGCACATTATTTGGGGATTTTTGTTTGGGGGTAAGACCATGACCCATGCCAAGAAAGTGTATAGCTATATTTCCTCGATGAAAACTGGATTGTTACTGCTAGTCTTGATAGCACTGGTTTCTGCCCTGGGCAGTGTGGTGCAGCCTAACGTATTTTTCAATACAATTGTGTTCAAAATTCTGCTCATGTTACTGCTCCTTAACATGACCTTATGTACTATTAACCGATTGATATGGTTTAAGCGCGTATATTTTAAGGGGGGGCATGCCAGGCAGGTAGGATTGTTATTACTTCATGCTGGAATTATATTAATTCTGGCTGGCGGAACAGTTTACGCTTATTACGGGCAAAGTGAGCAAATCAGTATTACAACCGGAGATACCGTAGATATATCCAAAGTATTAAAGACAAATAAGCCCTTTTCAATACTCCTGGATAATTTCAAGATAGAGTTCAATGACAATGGCTCTCCATCCCAATATTATTCTAATGTTACTATACTTGAGGATGGTCAGAACAAAGCAACGGAATCGATAAACGTAAACCATCCCTTAAAATACAATGGAATAAAAGCCTACCAGCAAAGCTTCGGTTATATGGTTAAAGCTAAGCACCCGAGCGCTGATGGTAAAGAGATCGAAACTTTGTTACAAGAAGGAAACTTAATAGAGTTACCGGGTACAAAACGGGTGGTAAAGATTTACCGCTACTTCCCTAACTTTGACCCTAGCAAAGGGATGAATCAGACCTCAATGAAGCCTGATAATCCTCGGATTATATATTCTGTATATGAAAATGATAAACTCCTGGGAGTAGGTGCAGCCAAATTCGATGAGAAAGTGGAGATAGATACCAATATCAATGTAACTTTTACCGGGATCGAGCCCTACACAGTACTAAAGGTTAAATCAGATCCAGGGTTACCGATAGCGCTATCCGGGGGATTAATGTTTATGATCGGGGTTTCTCTGGCCCTACTTTCAACGCCTATAAAACGGAAACAGAATAGTTTATCAAAAGAAGATGCCAATAATGATAAGACCTAAGGAGGGAATTTTATGTTTGGATTCATAGGTAATTTTGGTCCGTGGGAAATTGGCTTTATTTTGGTTATAGTGCTTATTATTTTTGGCCCGGGAAAGCTACCCCAACTGGGTGAGTCATTTGGTAAAGCAATAAAGGGGTTTAAATCAGCAGGATTAGAAGATTCAGAGAAGGACGATAAATATAAAACTATCTAGTTTACTTACAGGCAGGAGGTGTCCCGATGGCACTGTTAACTCAAATTATTATTTATGTAACATTGATAGCATACGCGGCAGGGGCTTTACTTTACTTTGCGGGAGTAAAGTCAGAAAAAGAAGTGATATTAAAATGTGCAGTTATCCTGGCATCAGTTGGAGGTATCCTCAACCTGCTGGCTTTAATCATGCGTACTATCATGGCCGGCAGACTTCCTTTAAGTACGGGCTATGAATTTATACTGAGTTTTACCTTTATAACTGTTCTGCTGCACCTTGTATATGAAGCCAAAACCCATACAAAAAGTGGAGGAGGAGCAGTTATGATTATTGCAGCAGCACTCATTCTGTCTGTAATAATTATCATGAAGGGACAGTTTGGAGAAGTTAGCCCGTTGATGCCTGCTTTAAAAAGTCCCTGGCTAACCGTCCATGTCTTAACGGCCGCACTAGCATATGCCGGCTTCGCACTAGCTGCAGGACTTGCTGTAATGCAGTTAGTAAAGGCAGATGGGCGTAACCAGGAAGAAAGCATTTACAAAATAGTGGCTGCCGGATTTGTATTGTTGTCATTATCGATAGTACTCGGAGCAATATGGGCGGAGCAGGCCTGGGGATCTTACTGGAGCTGGGATCCAAAAGAGGTATGGGCATTAGTTACATGGATTATCTACGCCATATACCTCCATCTGCATAATAGACGGGAACTGCAGGGCAAAAAAGCCAACATTATAGTTATAGGCGGTTTCGTGCTGGTTTTGTTCACTTTTTTTGGTGTAAACTACTTGCTCTCGGGACTGCACAGCTATGCTGGAGTTTTAGCGGATACAACGGCTAAAATTTCTTAATAATATAGATTTCCTGAACACCTCCTTTACTTTTCCCTTTTAATGCATGGCAGCTTCTTATGAGAAGACTGCCATGCTTAATTTACATGTAAATCGTCCGGGATGCACATACTAGCCGTATAGCCAACAGGAGGATCTCATGCCGCAAATCATTCCCGAACTATTAAATTTACTAAAGGATAAAAAGGTAATCCCCTTTATCGGTGCAGGCTTCTCTGAAGGCTGCGGCTGTCCAACCGGACGGTCGTTAACTCAGCATCTCTTAAATCATTTTCAATTAAATGATCATATATCATCAAATGATGATATGGACCTGCTGCGTTTGGCGGAATACCTAAAAATAGTCAAAGGCGGCGATATGTCAGAGCTCCTTCATCAAGTTCATTGTATTCTGCACGAGGATATCGTTGATATATCCCAGTCCCAACCGCATTTGCTTCTGGCTCAGCTAGGGGTGCCGATCATCTACACTACAAATTATGATCACTTAATAGAACGGGGCTTTGACCACCTGTCTATACCATATCAGACAGTTGTCAGCACCAAAGATATTATCCGAGCCGCGGGCTCTAATACTGCCCAGATTGTTAAGTTCCACGGGTCTCTGGAACAGGAAGAGTCCATTGTACTTACCGAATCAGACTATTACGAGAGGCTGGAGTTTGTTACCCCCATTGATATTAAGTTACGAGCTGATGCACTGGGTAAGAGCCTTCTTTTTATGGGTTACAGCTTTTCGGATTTTAATGTTCGATATTTATGGTTTAAACTTCGCAATATGATGAAGGGTATTAATAAGAACGATGTACCTCAATCTTTTATTCTTCTATTTAAGCCGAACCTGATCACATCCACACTGCTGACACATATGGGAATTGTCCCAATCGACCTCTCACCTTATCATGGAGAAACCAAAACAGAAAAACTATGTTCCTTTCTAACCCAGCTTCTTCCCAATAAAAAATAACCTCACAACAGTAAATGTCGTGAGGTTATTGATTTTATTATTCTTTCTTAACTAGTCATCCATCCCTGTTGGGCACTTACAACAATAATGTTTCCCGTAAATCCGCGCCTGAAGGGTCAGCGCTAGTCCGCGTCTATCGTTCCCTATTTTTACTACTTGCCGGATGGGATTCTCATTCCGTAGAAGGAACGCCATACGAAGAACAATGCTACCAGGAAGAAAGCTACTCCTACATAGGGGGCTACATCCCTAAATGATTCAGATATAGCGATTTCCATAGCCA
>Ga0074193_1002686_pt1 | contig 15312 bp, 10 predicted proteins | sample EPASupsiteHSE605_FD_64523 | JGI IMG/M metagenome (GOLD analysis project Ga0074193, IMG submission 64523) | Bioremediated contaminated groundwater from EPA Superfund site, New Mexico - Sample HSE6-05 | ecosystem: Environmental > Aquatic > Deep subsurface > Groundwater > Contaminated ... | reverse complement strand
CATACTAGCATACAGCCACTATGTCTGTCAAGGTCTTTCTTCTGCAGACCGCAACTTAAAAACCTCTCCCCCGAGGCGAGAGCTTGTTTATAATAACACCTGGGGTATCACTTGTCAAGCCGTTTTTGTGCTCTTTTTTCCCCTTTTCTAACTTTCTTTTACCTGTCTCTCACACTATCTAAATATAGTATTTTCATGTGCCGTTCATCCCTCTATACTGTATTTTCTATTTATTCTCGTGTATATACAGCAAGAGAGGGCGCCCTGCGACGGGTACCCTCTAATTATACGCTTCTGCGCTGTGTCAGCTTCCGGACGAAGTACTTGTTGCCTTGGAAAACACTTCCCCGATGTCCATTTTTTCATAGGTCTTTGTGTATTCGACCGTGCTCGCTTCCGCCCAGCTGTCGGTTTCAGTGCCGAACAGGTTCTGTGCGACATAATAGGAAAGCGGGGTCGATTCGGTTTCGCTGGTGTATTCGACAGCCGCTGTCGACTTGAGCGGCAGGCGCAGGATTATATGGTAGCCGTAGTCTGTTTCGACGATCTCGGAAAGCTCGTAATCGCCAAGCCCCAGAACTGCGGTTTCAAAGGTCGTGTCCATAGTACCGGCGCCCGACTGGAAGGTATAGCCGTCGGTATAATAATCCGCGCCGGGGTCTTCGCTGTACTCGGCAACAAGCTCGTCGAAGCGGGCTTCGAGCTTGGTTTTGTCGGTAATTCCTTTGAGCTCTGCAAGCAGGCTTTCGGCCGTGGCTTTCTTTTCGGCGATCTGGTCGTCCGGAAGCGCGGCTTTGGAATCGTCTACCGTTGAAAGGAGGATGTGCTTTGCGCGGACATATCCGAGTTCCTCGGCCTTAGAAACGACCTCGTCCTCGCCCAGCTTCACGCCGTTTACGCCGTACTTCTCGTCCAGCAGGCGTTCATAGAGCTTGCTGACCTTATTTATATGGTCATACAGGTCCTTTGTGAGGAAGGCCTTCCCGAGGTACTCGATAAAGGTCGCCTCATCACCGTTTCCGTAGCTGTCGACATTGTTCTGCCAGGTGGTCTGAAGATCCGCCTCATCCTGCTCCGTCAGCTCAACGCCCAGTTCTTTCGCCTTGCTCTCAAGCGCGCAGTAATGCTTGACCGTGTCAAGTGCGGTCTCCATGACATATTCGCGGTTGGTTTTTCCCTCGGCAAAACTGCACTCGGCGTCCCAGTCGGTTATGTCGCCGTAATAGTTTTCTATACTGCTGACATCGTATTCATACCAGTAGAAAAGCTCGCCCCAGGTGACATCTATTCCGTTGACCGTCAGCATGACCTCGTCCGGGTCGTAGGCTTCATAGGCCGGAGTATAGTCCTTTGCCGTTTCCGTCGTATCGGCAGCCTCTGTTCCGGCGGTATCGGTTGTAGCTTCCTCCGAATAAGAGTGAAGTTCGCTGCTCTGGCAGCCTGCAAACAGACCGAGACAGACCGAGACCGTGAGGACGAAAGGAATCAGTTTTGTTTTCATTGTGTTCTCCTTATTATAATGTATAGCTGCCGGGCTCCGCGGCCTTGCGGATTAACTTTGATACTCCCGGTTCAGACGCTTCGTTTTTTTCGTCTGCGCGGCAGCCGGGTTCGCCGCAAAATACTTCTTGATAATACCACAGTCTGCTGGTAGTAACAAGCCGTAAATTGTGAACTTTATTCCTCCGAAACGGCTGCCTGTGACGCACTGTAGTCCGCAACAAACTTTCTCGCCGTTTCGATAATCCGTTTGCCGGAGCGCAGGCGAAGGCTCACGCAGGGCTTCGCTCCAGCCTCGACCCTGACCCGTCCCTTGTAGTCCGGCTGTGTGTACATCGCGGACACTCTTTGCATATCGAAATTGGAAAGCGTAAAGAGAAGTACACCCGATTTTTGTGATATTTCGCTGATGCCGGCTTCCTCTGCCTCGCCGCGCAGGAGCGCGACATGAATGAGAGAATTGACGCTAGAGGGCGGTTCGCCGAAGCGGTCAATGAGCTCGTCCGTAAGGTCGTCGGCCTCTGCCTCGGTGCGGATGAGCGCAATGCGGCGGTAGATGTCCATCCGCTGCTCGGAGCTATTCACATAGCTGTCGGGAATATTCGCGGAAACGGCAAGGTCCGCGCTGCAGGAGGTATGCACACGCGGCTTCTGTCCTTTTTCCTCCAGAACCGCCTCCTCAAGCAGCTTCATGTACAGATCGTAGCCCACGTCGATAAGATGTCCCGACTGCTCGGCTCCGAGGAGGTTGCCCGCGCCGCGTATCTCGAGGTCGCGCATCGCGATTTTGAAGCCCGAGTTGAACTCCGCAAACTCGCGTATGGCCGAAAGACGCTTTTCTGCGATTTCCGTGAGCACCTTGTCTTTGCGGAAAGTAAGATACGCGCTCGCGCGCCGCGACGACCTTCCGACCCTTCCGCGCAGCTGATGAAGCTGCGCAAGACCGAGCCTGTCGGCGTCCTCGATGATGAGCGTATTCACATTTGGAATATCGATGCCTGTTTCGATTATCGTCGTACATACCAGTACCTGAGTGTCGCCGGAAACGACGTTTTCCATTGCGCTCGAGAGAGCTTCTTCATCCATCTGTCCGTGTGCGACAGACACCATCGCGTCCTCCAGCAACTTGCGCAGACGGGACGCGGTGCGCTCGATGCTCTCTATCCTGTTGTGAATATAATATACCTGTCCGCCCCGCAAAAGTTCGCGCTTTATGGCGTCGCAGACTACGCCCCAGTCGTGCTCCATGACGTAGGTCTGAACCGGCTGCCTGTCCTGCGGAGGCTCCTCTATCGTTGACATATCGCGCAGTCCCGAAAACGCCATATTCAGCGTCCGCGGAATGGGCGTTGCCGAAAGCGTCAGACTGTCGACCTGCCGGCTCATTTCCTTCAAACGTTCCTTGTGCGAAACGCCGAAGCGCTGTTCCTCGTCCACGACGAGAAGCCCGAGATCCTTGAAGACGATATCCTTTTGCAGCAACCTGTGCGTCCCGATGACAAGATCTGCTTTGCCGCTTTTCATGTCGGCAAGCGTCTGTCTGACCTGTGCGGGAGTGCGGTAGCGGTTGAGCAGCTGTATGCTTACCGGAAAGCCGTAAAACCTCTGCAGCGCGGTCTGATAGTGCTGTTGGGCAAGCACCGTCGTCGGAACGAGAAGAGCCGCCTGCTTGCCGTCGAGTATGCACTTCATTATGGCGCGCAGCGCGACCTCAGTCTTGCCGTAGCCCACGTCTCCGCAGAGAAGCCTGTCCATGGGCAAGTCCTTTTCCATATCCCGTTTTATCTCTGTGATACTGCGAAGCTGGTCGTCGGTCTCCTGATATCCGAAATTTTCCTCAAATTCTATCTGCCACGGAGAATCCGGCGCGAATGCGTGCCCCTTCAGCTTCTGCCTCTCGGCGTAAAGCAGAATCAGGCCCTTTGCGAGCTCCTTAGTCGCCGCCTTTGCCCTCGCCTTGGTTTTCGTCCATTCGACGCCGCCCATTCTGGAGAGCCTGACCGGTTTGTCCTCGCTGCCGCCGATGTATTTCGAGACGAGGTCGAGCTGGGTCGCGGGGACATAGAGGCTGTCTGTGCCGGCGTAGCAGATTTTGACGTAGTCCTTGTCTATACCGTCAACAGGCATTTTGAAGATGCCCGCAAAGCGTCCTATACCGTGGTATTCGTGAACGACGAGGTCGCCGACCGAAAGGTCGGAATAGCTTAAAATGCCCTGTCTGTCCTTGAGGGCTTTTTTCTTTTTTGTTTTTCGCAGGCCACCCTGCACTATCTGGTTGTCGGTAAGCACGGCAAACTTTGCGTCCGGATATTCGAAGCCCGTCGAGAGCGCTCCGACCGAGATTACGCAGCTGCCCTCCGACGGAAGCCTGTCTAGCTGAGTATCCAGCGAGGTTTTGACTCCTTTGCCGACAAAGTAATCGCAGAGAAGCTCTGCTCGGCGCTTGTCCGCCGCGAGAACCACGACGCTGAACTTCTGGCTGACATAGTGTTTTACGTCCTCAATTGCCGTTTCCGCGCTTCCGCCGTAGGACGGCAGCTGCTTAACTGTTGCGGAAACTATGCTTTTCGGTTCGACCGGATAGCGCCCCGAGGTGAAATTGTCCGCCATAACAAGGGCAAAATCGCGGAGCCTTTCGCCGGCCATTTCCCACGGCATGAAAAACTGCGCTGTTTTGCCGTAAATAAGGCCGCTTTCAAGCAGTATGTTCAAATCCTCGGCGTGCTGCTTAAAAAAAGCCGCCGCAGTCTCCGTGATTTTTGCGGGCTTATCCAGAAAAACCAGCGCATCCTGCGGTATATAGTCGAGCGCAGTAACGAAGTTCGGATAGATAAGCGCCGTGTATCTGTCGGACGCGGAGATGCTTCCCGTTTCTGAAAGCTTCTCCGCGTCCTCGCGCAGGGTCGCCAGAAGCTTCGTATTTCCGCGCTTTTCCGCCTGTTTAATAAGCTCGTGGAGTTTGTCTGGAAGTATCTCAAATTCACCTAAAGCAGGCAGTATTTCTCTTGAGGGGAGAATTTCACAGCTTTCCAGCCGCTCCGTCCTTCGCTGGCTGTCCGTGTCAAAGAAGCCCATCGAGTCGATTTCGTCACCCCAGAATTCGCAGCGTACGGGCTGCTCGTAGGCAGGTGAAAAGAAGTCCAGTATGCCTCCGCGGCGTGAAAACTGTCCCGCGCCCTCGACTTGCGCGCTCTTAACGTATCCGCATCTGACAAGCGCTTTTTCGACGCTCTCAGGCGGGCAGGAGTCCCCGTCCCTGACTGTGAACACGGAGGATAGCAGCTCCTCCGGCGGAAGCGTGCGCTGCAGCAACCCCGTAACCGTACAGACTGTAACGGGAGCTTTGTTTATTAAAAGCGCGTGAAGGGTTCTTATGCGTTTGTGCTCGCTGTCGCGCGAGACGCCCTCGGCGCCGTAGAAGTTCATATCGCGGGAAAACAGCGTTTCGCAGGGCTCCTCCAGAAACAGCTCCAGATCGCGCCGGAAATTCTCCGCCGCTGTCTCGTCAGCGCAGACAACAAAAAGCGGTCTGCCGCACGAAAGCCGCAGACCGGCGGCAATGTTGGCTCTGCTTGTTTTGCCCGGACCGACTATCAGGGCAGGCAAAGCGCCTCCTTCCACATAAGCAGGGAGGAGCTTGATGTTGTTATCGTTGAAAACCGCCTGAGCTAAGGTCCGCATTCTGTATCCTTTCGGCTTTTTTATTTGCTTTAATTTCGTGTTTTCGGGCATACGCCAATATCCCCGAAACGAAAAACATCCGGGGTGTTCATATTCTACGCCGCGGCAGAGCTTTTTTCAAGTATAATGTTGTACCGGACACAACATACATTATTATAATATAAGGCTTGTAAATTTGAGGGATTTTTGCTATAATAAATTAGTTATAGAACCTACTATCCTTTCTGAAAAGGAGATCACATATCGATGAATTCGGTCAACGACGTTTGGAACAGCCTTATGGGCATTCTTTCAACTGAGCTCACCAGCACCTCCATAAACACCTGGTTTTCCGACTGCAAGCCCGTCGACATTTCGGACACGCGTCTTGTCATCTATACCCCGACGGAATTTAAGCGCAACATCATCACGCAGCGCTTTGCCGGCGCTATCTCGTCCGCCTTGTCGGAGCTTTTTTCCTGTCCGTTTGACCTTCTTGTTTTAGCGGAGGACGAGCTTGACGACTACGAGCAGAGCTGCGAAAAGGACGACAGCCTGCCAGAGGTAGCCGGCTATACCTTCGATAAATTCATTGTCGGCAACTCCAATAAGTTCGCGCACGCCGCAGCCGTAGCGGTTGCGGACAATCCCGGCGTCGCCTATAACCCGCTGTTTATCTACGGCAATTCCGGACTTGGGAAAACCCACCTTCTGCTGGCTATCGGGCAAAAGATACACGAAACGAATAACGCCGCAAAGCTCGCCTACGTCAAGGGCGACGACTTTATCAATCAGATGGTGCAGTCAATCAAGGACAACACTCAGGAGGAGTTCCGCAACAAGTACCGCTATGTGGATCTTCTTCTTGTGGACGATATTCAGTTCATCGCGGGAAAAATCGGCGTGCAGGAGGAGTTTTTTCACACTTTCAACAACCTCTACGAGGCCGGGAAGCAAATCGTCATCACCTCCGACCGTCCTCCGCTGGAAATGGTCAAGCTCGAGGACAGGCTCCGTACCCGCTTTGAGGGTGGTCTTATGGCGGACATCCAGCCACCCGATATGGAGACCCGCATGGCAATCATCCGCAACAAGGCCGCGCAGCTCGGCATGGTTTTGCCGGACGATGTGGTCGAGTACATAGCGGACACCATAAAATCAAACATCCGCCAGATTGAAGGCGTCGTCAAGCGCCTTACGGCCTATAATTCGATTTTGAACGACGAAATGAATATTTCTTCCGCGAAGCGAGCGATTAAAGACGTCATCCGCGTCGGCGAGTTTGTCCCGACGCCCGATATAATCATTGAGGAGACCGCGCGTTATTTTTCGCTCGAAACTGACGACCTCCGCGGTCAGCGCAGGTCGAAAAACACCGCTATGGCCCGTCAGATTTCAATGTATCTCATGCGCAGCCTCACTAATCTTTCTCTCAAGGATATAGGCGAGCAGTATGAGGACAGAAACCACTCCACCGTTTTAAGTTCAATTCGAAAAGTCGAGGAGCTCATCATTAAGGACGCTTCCGTCGGAAGTACTATAAGAGACATCACAAGCAACATAAACACCTCACACGCTCAGTAATTTTATCACAGCCTTCGACGTTTTCGACCTGCGGCTGTTGAATGATGAAACCTGTGCTGTTGAAAACTCCTTCCGTATAAAATCAAAAAACTTCCGTGTTTAAAACTCTTCTCTTTTAAACATTTTTATAAACATTGATTATTCTTTATTTTCAGCGCTTTCAGACGCTTTTCCACATATTTTTTTACTACTACTAACACTACTATTATTATCCTATCTAACTATCTTTCTTTTTCTGAAAATACTGTGCACCAGAGCTTAATTAAACGGAGGAAACTACAAATGAAATTTACCTGTGAAAAGTATTTGCTGCAAGCGGCCGTCGCCACCACTTCCCGTGCCGCCGCTTCAAAAAGTCCGAACCCCGCGCTGGAGGGGCTTCTTATCGAGGCAGCCGACGAAATTAAAATTACAGGCTATGATCTTGTCAAAGGCATTTACACAAACTTTGCGGCCGACATTTCGGAACAGGGCTCCGTTATAATCTCCGCAAGGCTTTTTGATAATATTGTCCGCAGTCTGCCGGACGACATAGTTACAATTTCGACGGACGACAATAATCTTACTCGCATAAGCTGCGGCAACGCGGATTTTTCCATAATGGGCATGTATTCGGAGAGCTACCCCGAGCTTCCCTCCGTCGAACACCAAAAAGCCGTTGCCATCCCTCAGAAAACAATGAAGGAAATGATAGAACAGACAATTTTTGCCGTCAGCGATAACGAGGCGAGACCCGTCTATACCGGAGCTCTTTTTGAAATCGACGCCGGCAAGCTGACGGTCGTTGCGGTCGATGGCTACCGTCTTGCGCTTCGCCGCGAAACTCCCGAGGCCTCGGACATGAACGACTGCAATTTTATTGCGCCGGGGACCGCCCTGAATGACCTTGTAAAAATGTGTTCGGACACGGATGAAACGGTTAAAATAGTTGTGGGAAATAAGCACATTTCTTTCTCCGTCGGAAACTGCGTTCTCATTACGAGACGGCTCGAGGGAGAATTTCTGGATTACAGAAAGGCGATACCGAAGGACTATACCTACATGATAAAAGCCGAGCGCACGAAGGTATTAAGAGCGGTCGACCGCGTTTCGCTCATCATTGACGACAGAATCAAAAACCCGCTGCGCTGTGTTTTCGGAAGAAACAAGCTAAGTATGCATTGTGTAACCTCTATCGGTAAGGGCGAGGACAGCTGCGAGTACGAGGGCGACGGAGAGGGCCTGGAAATAGGCTTCAATAACCGTTATCTGCAGGATGCGCTGAAGGCGGCTCCCGCGGACAAAATCCAGATATGCCTCAATTCCGGCTCGACTCCCTGCGTTATAGTTCCGGAGGACGAGAGCGATAAGTTCATCTACATGATTTTACCCGTCAGGCTCAAGGCATAAGGTATCAAAAAAAGGGCAGTTTGCCCGAAAGCGAGGACAGCATGGCTCTTTCACAGGAGACAATTGAAATAAAAACGGAGTTCATCCGCCTGGATGCGCTTCTCAAGTTTGCCGCGGCCGTCGAATCCGGAGGGGCAGCAAAGCTCCTAATACAGGACGGGCAGATAAAGGTCAATGGAGAAACCTGCACGCAGCGCGGAAAGAAGCTCCGTAACGGCGATACCGTCACTGTGGACGGAAACGAATACCTCGTCCGCGGAGGCGGGGAATGATTATTAACTCCGTCCGGCTTGAGGGCTTTCGGAACTATCTCGATGAAACTGTCGAACTGTCGCCCGGAATCAACGTTATAACGGGCGAGAATGCGCAGGGTAAAACGAATTTCCTCGAGGGAGTATATCTTCTCAGCTGCGGTCACGGCTTCAGGACAAAGCTCGACAGCGAGCTTATTTCGTTTGGATGGGATTACGCCAGGGTGACCGGAAAAGTTTTTTCTGCGGACAGGGAACAGAGTATTGAAATCGGCATGAGAAACGGAGCCCGAAAACAGATACTTGTAAACGGCGTCCGAAAAAACGCCACGGAGCTTTCCGATATACTCCGGGTGGTTTTGTTTTGTCCGGATGACCTGAATATGATAAAGGACGGAGCAAAGGCACGCCGCCGGTTTATGGACCTGGCCATATCTCAGCTTCGTCCCTCTTATGCGGCGCTCATTTCCGAGTTTACCCGCCTTTACGAGCACAAAAAGCGTATTCTTTCGGACTGGCACGATAAGCCTTCGCTCCTTGAAACGCTTGACGAGTTTTCGGACAGTCTTTGCAGATGCGCAGCGCAGATAATCAGATACCGCGCGGCGTTTTCAAAACGGTTGACGGAGGTCGCGGTACCGATACACAGCGAGGTTTCCGGCAGCGGAGAGCTTCTTTCGCTCGATTACCGGACTGTGAGCACGGTAACGGATCCCTTTGCCGCCGCTTCCGAAATTTATGCCCGGCTTCTGGAGCACCAGGCCCTGCACAGAGAAGCGGAGCTCGCCTCCGGCAGCGTTATTTCGGGCATCCAGAAGGACGATATTGAAATCGGCATAAACGGCACCAGCGCAAGGCTTTTCGCCTCACAGGGACAAACCCGTACGGCGGCGCTCTCCCTGAAGATGGCGGAGCGCGAAATATCTCTTAAGGATACCAACGACTGTCCGATTCTCCTGCTGGATGATGTGCTAAGCGAGCTTGACGCAAAGCGGCAGGAATTTGTCCTTAACCGCATAGGAGGCGGACAGACGCTCATCACCTGCTGCGAGGACGGACGCCTGAGTTCCCGCACGGGCGGAAAGATAATCGGCATCGCCGGAGGAACAAGGCTCCGGCTTTAAGGAGAAAACAATGTATTTGCATCTGGGAAAAAATGTCGTTGTGGCTTATTCGGAAATAGTCGCCGTGTGCGATCTGGACAATGCGTCCCACTCGCACATAACCCGCGCCTACCTTACCGCCGCCGAAAAGAGCGGACAGGTGGTCAATGTCTGCGACGATCTGCCCAAGTCCTTCGTGGTCTGCAAAAGACCCGACGGACGTCAGGTCTTATATCTTTCGCAGCTTGCGTCCTCAACGCTCCTCAAAAGAGCGAACACGCTGAGCTTTGAATAAAAAATAACCCTACCCACGCTTTACAAACGGAAGGAAGAAACAAATGGCTGAAATCACCGATAAGATCACACAGGAATACGACGCTTCGCAGATACAGGTGCTTGAGGGGCTGGAAGCGGTCCGCAAAAGGCCGGGCATGTATATAGGCTCTACCTCCTCGAGCGGACTTCACCACCTCGTCTACGAAATCGTGGACAACGCGATTGACGAAGCGCTGGCGGGATACTGCACCCATATAGAAGTATCGATTGAAAAGGGAAACACTATCCGCGTTTCCGATAACGGACGCGGAATACCGGTTGACGTTCAGGAGCAGACCGGAAGGCCTGCGCTCGAAGTCGTTTACACGGTTCTGCACGCCGGCGGAAAATTCGGAGGCGGAGGCTATAAGGTCGCCGGCGGACTGCACGGCGTCGGAGCCTCAGTCGTCAACGCCCTTTCGGAGTGGCTGGAGGTCGACGTACACAAAAACGGGAACATCTATCAGATGAAATTCTCCCGCGGAAACATCACGCAGGAAATGAAAATAGTCGGAACGACCGACAAGATCGGAACGGTAGTCCGCTTCAAGCCCGACCCCGAGATATTCGAGGACACGGTTTACGATTATGAGACGCTCCACATCCGCATGAGAGAGCAGGCTTTCCTTAACGCAGGTCTGCATATATCGACCGAGGATAAACGCTTGGACGAGCCCGTGCGCGACGAGATGTTCTATGAAGGCGGCATACGCGAGTTCGTAAAGTACCTTAACCGCAGCAAAACCGCCCTGCATAGCGACGTTATATATATGTCGGGAAGCAGGGAAAACAGCATCGCCGAGATTGCGCTCCAGTACAACGACAGCTATAACGAGATGATTTTGTCCTTCGCAAACAATATACACACGCCAGAAGGCGGCATGCACGAAACGGGCTTCAAAACCGCGCTGACCCGCGTGCTCAACGCCTACGGGACAAAAATCGGGATGCTGAAAAACGACGACAAGGTCTCCGGAGAGGACTGCCGCGAGGGTCTTGCCTGCATAGTATCCGTCAAGCTCATGGACGCTCAGTTCGAAGGGCAGACGAAGGCAAAGCTCGGAAACAGCGAAATTCGGACTCTCGTTGACAATATTGTTTCGGATAAGCTTACGACCTTCCTAGAGGAAAACCCGGCAATCGGCAGAACCATACTTGAAAAGGCGCTGACCGCCAACCGCGCACGCGAGGCTGCGCGACGCGCAAGGGAAAGCATACGCCGCAAGAACGCGCTCGAGGGTTCGACGCTTCCCGGCAAGCTGCGCGACTGCAACGAGCGCGACGCGTCTCTTACTGAGCTATATATCGTCGAGGGCGACTCCGCGGGAGGCAGCGCCACCGGCGGGCGCGACAGCCGCTTTCAGGCGATACTGCCGCTCTGGGGAAAGATGCTCAACGTCGAAAAGGCGCGCGCCGACAAGGTATACACCAACGATAAGCTCATGCCGGTAATAACCGCACTGGGCGGCGGCATAGGCGAGGACTTTGACACCTCAAAGCTCCGCTATCACAAGGTTATTATCATGGCCGATGCCGACGTCGACGGCAGCCATATACGCACGCTGCTGCTCACCTTCTTCTTCCGCTTCATGAAACCGCTCATCACAAACGGCTATGTCTATGCGGCAATGCCACCGCTTTATAAGCTCGTGCGCGGCAAGCAGACGCGCTATGCCTTCTCTGACGAGGAGCGCGACCGTATTTCCGCTCAGTTGCGAGGGGAGGACGGAAAGGGCAAAATCGACATCAGCCGCAACAAGGGTCTCGGCGAAATGGACCCGCATGAGCTTTGGGATACCACAATGAATCCCGATACACGCACGCTCAAGCGTATCACGATTGAGGACGCGATTGAAGCGAACATGGCGGCGGACGAGATATTCACTATCCTTATGGGAGAAAAAGTTGAGCCGCGCAAGGAATTCATCGAGAAAAACGCAAAATACGCGGTCAACCTGGATATATAGCCCGCGCCGAAAACCGAAATTAAGGTGGTCACAAAATGGCAAAAGATTATAAACCTGAGGATATTCAGTATCCTGAGCAGAAAATCATCTCGTCCGACCTTGTCAACGAGATGCAGACCTCATATATCGACTACGCAATGAGCGTTATCGTCGGCCGCGCGCTGCCCGACGTGCGCGACGGCTTAAAACCCGTACACCGCAGAATCCTCTACGCAATGTACGAGGATAATCTTACAAACGACCGTCCCTTCAAAAAATCCGCGACCTGCGTCGGCGACGTTCTGGGCCGTTATCACCCGCACGGCGACCAGTCCGTTTACGACGCGCTGGTACGTCTGGCACAGGACTTTTCCATGCGCTATACGCTCGTTGACGGACACGGAAACTTCGGCTCAATCGACGGCGACCCCCCTGCGGCCTACCGTTACACCGAAGCCAGAATGTCAAAGATTTCCGATGAGCTTCTGCGCGACATCGAAAAGGACACCGTGGACTGGGACCCGAACTTCGACGAGACCCGCAAGGAGCCGAGAGTTCTGCCCAGCCGCTTCCCGAACCTGCTTGTCAACGGTTCGAGCGGCATCGCGGTCGGCATGGCGACAAATATCCCGCCGCACAACCTGCGCGAAGTCATAGGCGCGTGCGTCTGCGTTCTGGACAACCCCGAAGCGGAGCTAAGTGACCTTATGGAACATGTGACGGGACCCGATTTCCCGACCAAGGGCATTATCATGGGCAGGGCGGGCATCAGAGCCGCCTACGCAACAGGCAAAGGACGGGTCGTTATCCGCTCGCGCACCGAAATTGAGGAGTACGGTCAGGGACGCTACCGTATAATCGTTACGGAGCTGCCCTATCAGGTCAACAAGAGAACGCTCATCGAAAACATCGCCGACCAGGTCCGCGACAAGCGGCTGGAGGGGATTTCCGGCCTGCGCGACGAGTCCGACCGCAACGGCATGCGCATCGTCATAGAGCTTAAAAAGGACGCGAACAATCAGGTCGTATTGAACCGGCTGTTCTCGCAGACACAGCTGCAGTCGTCATTTGCAATTAATATGCTGGCGCTGGTGCATAACCAGACCCAGCCCAAGATACTTTCCCTGCGTCACATTCTGGACGAATATATAGCTTTCCAGAAAGAGATCATAGTCCGCCGCACGAAGTACGACCTTAAAAAGGCGCTTGAGCGCGCACACCTGCTCGAAGGGCTGCTCACAGCGCAGGACAATATTGACGAAGTCATCCACATCATACGCACGAGCTATGACGACGCGAAGCAGAACCTGATGTCCCGCTTCTCGCTTGACGAGGTACAGGCTCAGGCAATCCTTGATATGCGCCTGAAGGCACTGCAGGGACTTGACCGGGAGAAGCTCGAAAACGAGTATAAGGAACTCGAAGACAAAATTACGTATTACAACACACTGCTTGCCTCCGAGGAAATGATAACGGCGCTTCTTAGAAAAGAGATCCTTGAGATAAGCGACAAATACGGCGATGACCGCAAAACCGAGATTCAGGACGTTGAGGACGAGATCGATATTGAGGACCTCATCGACGAGGAGGACTGTGTTTATACCCTGACTCACGCCGGCTATATCAAGCGCCTTCCGGCATCGGAATACAGAACTCAGGGCAGAGGAGGCAGGGGCGTGCGCGCAATGAGCACACGCGAGGAGGATTTTGTCGAGACTGTGTTTACGGCGTCAACACACGATTTCATCCTCTTCTTCACGAATTTCGGCAGAGTTTACCGTAAAAAGGGCTACCACATCCCCGAAGCGGGACGAACAGCGAAGGGTACGAATATCGTTAACCTCCTGCCAATCGACCCGGGCGAGCGCGTGAGCGCCATGATACAGACGCGCGACCTTGATACCGCCGACGAATACCTTGTCATGGTGACCAGGGACGGCACGGTCAAGAGAATGTATATAAACGAGCTGAAAAACATCCGAAACAACGGTATACGCGCGATAAATATCGAAGAGGGCGACGAGCTTATTTCCGTCCGCAGAACGGACGGAGCCCAGAAGATACTTATCGCGACGCACGACGGTATGGCAATCTGCTTTGACGAAAACGACGTCCGCCCGATGGGAAGAACGGCGACCGGAGTGCGCGGCATACGTCTTCGCAAGGGAGACTACGTTGTCGGAGCGGCGCGTGCGAGAGAGGGCGGAGCGCTGCTCTCTGTAACCGAAAGCGGCTACGGCAAGCGCACGGAAATCGAGGAATATCTGCGCGGTAACGACGGCACAGCCCAGAAACGCGGCGGAATGGGGCTTAAAAACTACAATGTCACCGAAAAGACGGGCAAGGTCGCCGATATCAAGGTCGTCGACGGAAATGACGACGTGCTTCTTATTTCCGACGACGGAACGATAATTCGTATGGGCGCCGACACTATCAGCACCTTCCAAAGAGCCACACAGGGCGTCCGCCTAATGAGGCTTTCGGACGGCTCAAAGGTCATTTCCGTAGCAAGAACGGATAAAGAAGAGAGCGAAGATATCCCTACAGAAGAAACACCTCAGGAATAACGGGGCCTTTATGAAACAAGTCACTATCTATACAGACGGCGCATGCAGCCGCAACCCCGGTCCTGGCGGCTGGGGAGCGATACTGCTCTATAAGGACACGGTGCGCGAGCTCTCCGGCGGGGAAGAGCCTACCACCAATAACCGAATGGAGCTTCTGGGCGCGATTTCGGCTCTTTCCGCTCTCAAGGAGCCCTGCGAGGTCGGGCTTTACACCGACTCGCAGTATATCGTCAACGCCATTAACAAGGGCTGGCTCGCCGGCTGGAAAGCGAAGAACTGGAAACGCAAGGAAGGGGAACTCAAAAACCCCGACCTCTGGCAGGAGCTGGACAGGCTTCTCGGCATCCATAAAGTCAGCTTTTTCTGGGTCAGGGGGCACGCCGACAATGAGTATAATAACCGCTGCGACGAGCTCGCTGTAAAAGAGCGCGAAAAATTCGCATAAAAAAGCTTTTGTTCATTTGTATTCCGAACCCTAATCGGAGGACGCAGAACAAATTGCCCCAATCGAAGAACATCTTTAGATAACGAAAGCTAGCATCGTTTTTCAAACGGTGTCAGCTTTCGTTTTTAGTGGAATGCGTTTTTAAGTGACTTGCGAAGAATTATCCGACGGTGACCGTTCCGTCCTCGGAGACCGTAACTTTATCACCTGTTTTGACAAATTCAAGGAACTCGTCGCCCAGACTGTCAACCGTGGGCATGGATACATCCGTCCAGACGCCCGCCAGTATCGCGCCCGCGGCGGCAAGAGAGTCTATCGGTTTTGAGAAAAGCAGACAGGCAGGCTGAACTCCGAGGCTCGCCGCGTCGAACAGTACAAGACCGCCTGTGGTGGAGCCTATGGTCTGCGGAAGGCACAGCGCCTTACCCGCCATGGGTTTTTTGAAAAGCTCATGGTTTCCGTGATCGGAACACTTTGCTTTTTTGTCACTGAACATCAGGCTTTTTTGGTAGCTTGCAAGCGTATTGAAGCCGGCGTGTGAAACCAGCGCCT
>Ga0074193_1002684_pt1 | contig 15331 bp, 9 predicted proteins | sample EPASupsiteHSE605_FD_64523 | JGI IMG/M metagenome (GOLD analysis project Ga0074193, IMG submission 64523) | Bioremediated contaminated groundwater from EPA Superfund site, New Mexico - Sample HSE6-05 | ecosystem: Environmental > Aquatic > Deep subsurface > Groundwater > Contaminated ... | reverse complement strand
TTAATTCTGCTTTTTATGTTTGAATTAAATTCATTGGATTTTCTCAATTATTGTGGATTGTTTATTTGGAGATACAAGTCATTTGAATTTCATATACTTTGAATGCTTTTGGGACCTGTGTCGATCATGACTGGATTTGTAAAGTTTTCTTTTGTTACAGTTGAAGATTGATGATTCTGATGACAGTATCATGTTGTTTTTCAAATGGATCTGACAATGATTGGAATGTGAATATGTCATGAATTCCATTGGTAATTGGAATCAATGATTGTCAAAGGAAAAAATATCAATTCTTGATGGAATACATAAAGAGAGATGAATTTGAAGTGATGATGCATTATTCTTCTCCTTAATCAACCTTATTGTCATTGAGAGTATTATGTGACTTATGTTCATTAAAAATCAAATCCAAAGTAATGAGATGATCCTGAGATGAAACAATGTAAATTGTTAATAATCATTTGAAAATGAACTTTTTATGATCAATCCAAACATTTTCATGTTCATATCATAACCCCAAATCTCTGAGTTATAATTCAACTAAAACATTCTTCAGATGCATTTTACTCAAGAAATCATAAGGATTATAACTTGATAAATAGCATTAAAAGAATTCATTTGTGTTTGATAATGTGTGTTCTTTTGTTTTGATTCAACAAGAGGAATATCAGCATTACAATGAAGAGAATTGAAGAATTGCATCTGAAAAGTGATTCTATTTATCAATGAAATATTTGTTGTTATAAATGTTGTGGATGTTGAAAATGATATTGATGAATGATCAATGAAAGAATGAGATACTTCAAGAGAACTTTCCCAAACGCAGAATAAGAAGTTTGAATTCTTTGTGAATATACAATACATCATCTTTCTTGATCCCGATCTTTCAACATATACAACTCCTCGAGATGGACTGTTGTTATGAACAATATTAGCGTATGACATTGTTATCGTTCCAGAATTAGAACAGAAGTGTATGCAAATGCCTTCAGATACCTTGTTGTTTGAAAAAGCGCAGTGTGAACTTGTGAAAGACATTGGATAATCGATACAAATACCAGAACCCCTATATGCATTGTTCATTGAGCTGTTTGTGTTATAAACTTTCTGATTACCATAGCATATGTAAACAGAAAAATATCCAGAAGTAGCATGAGAGCAATTAGAGATTGATAGATACTCCACTTGGTTCTCTAGAGAGGATCTAAAATAAGAAAATTGACCAAATAATAAACCAGCTCCGCAAGAGCATCTATTAGCACATATCATTCTGAGATTTGAATTTGCAGAGGAGAAGAATATTGCGCCTCCTTCGGAAGAACAGGCACAGTTGTAGAACATTGAGTAATTGGCATTCATTGTGTAAGTACCACCATTAACATATATAACACCACCACTTCCAGAATATTGTGAAGCTCTTGAGAAATAACAATCGGAAATACTAATAGTCTTATCCACATAGGACCTTCCTTGAGTTATACTTTCACTTTCACATGTCAAACCAACACCCCAATTTTCAAGATCATTTAACCCAAATTGAGGTACAATTGGGGAATTATTGGCTCTGTTAAAATACATGGTAATTGGTTTAATATGTTGATTTAGCTCATCCATTGTTTTAAAAGGACAAATCAATAATAATGGGAGAATATTGAACATAATTGTCATAATTCTAAATATTGAACATGTTATTTGGCTTTGTTTTTTATTATTATTGGGCTTTTTTATTGAGAACATCAACAAAAAACAACAGCAAACTGATTTAATTTTTGAAATCCCATTTAAAGGACTAAACATGTTTCCAATTGATCCCAAATATAATAACTTTCCTAAACACCTCAAAATATTTGAAAAATACCCAAAAATAATATGATAGAAGAATAATCCAAAAACATGATATTTAGGGGAGAGTCTTTGGGATTGCTCATAAACCATGGTAATTATTAGATCAATTGAAAATAATACATGTTTTTTTCTGGATAAATATTCATAGTCATTCATTTGATTAAGATCGGATGAGTCTGGTGAGCTGAATGATATGAACAACATAAAATATTAGAAAATATGCCGATAAAATCCTTTGAAAAATATTGTAAAACATTTTTTGTAGAAACGTTATCTGACAACTTAACCAAAAACCAACCTGGTTCAAGATTTTTATTCATGATTCAAAAAGTTTATATTCATTAAATCTTTGGTCTTGCCCAATAACACAGATAATGAAAACAATTTTAAGCAGCCCAATGATGCTAAAAGCACTTGATTGCAGATAACCATATTAGACCAATTGATCAGTATCATTTTCATTCTCAAAGAATTGTTCATCAATATCACTAGGTTGGTACTTATAAAACTCACAAATTTTTCAATCACTTTCCGAAAATTATTGCTTAGCAAGAATTTGTTGTTTTATTAAAAAAATGGATTTTTTATTTATACAAACTTTACAATAATTCTGGGTGACCTAAAAATCAACACAAAAGAGAATCTAAGCAACTGCGGTAATATTTAATGGAGAAACCATTAATGATTTGGAAAAAATTAGAACAACAATAGTTTTTGATGAGTGTGATTAGTATTTTTTAGACTTGCTTACACATTTATTTTGTGTGCATTGAATGTATCAATAAACATCATTAAAAGATCTATACATCATACTTTGGCATTTAGAATATTCAGTCTGATTATTTGCACTTAACAAGCAATAAAAATATGAATCATCGTTCGGGACTCCTGCCATTACTCTTTGCAAATACTTAAACATCTCATGCCTCTTTGCTTTTAACATATTGATGGCTTTCCCTATATTAGGAAAAGCCAAATCATCCACTTGATAAGCAGATCTAAAAGAATACTCTATTTCCCACTTGATTTCTTGATTGACTCTCGAAATATCAGCAATATACTGTGTGTAATCGATAATTTTCCCATTTTTCATTTTATATAGCCGGAATCCAGGATTATTATTATGTGATGGCGACAGAGATGGACTGACCAGAGAGATATGGCTCCAAGAATTATTATTATTAAATACAGGAAGAAGTAAATCTGTGTGTGAATGAGCAGAGAGGATGAAAGATATTTCATATTTGCTGACTATAGAATTGAATTTGTCAGAAAATCTAGAATGCCACACTTTCGGACCCTGCCAAAAAGTAACACCTGTTGGAATATGCATCACTACCCCAATATTGAGCCCCAAATTTGACCCGTTCTCACATTGTTTTTCAAACCATTCGAGCTGTCCATGAGGATCAGTAATAGATACATTGTAATTCCTGTCTTTAATCATTGCAATAGAGTTTAAAACAATAATCCTTAAATTTCTCTCCTTAAAATCTCGAAAATAATACCCTCCTATATTAAATGTGCTTAATTCGTCATTGCTTAAGATATTTGACAGAGATCCGGCTATATTCCGAAAATTATCTCGATCTGATTCATAGTTCCCATAATTGGGAATGAACTCGTTATTTCCTAAAACAGGAATAACAGGAGTATTACTATATAGTTGGCCCAATGAATCCATTACCCACCGAAAATGGTTTTGAAGTTGAGACGAATTAAGGAAATTCCAATATGAAATAGAATCCCCTCCGAATACAATCATAAAAGGTTTTCTTAATGATGACTTGATATACTTTAACATTGATTCGTATAAAAATAAAGAAGAATCGCATCCATATCTGGCATATTTTTTCGTATAACTATGATTTGTAGAATTACGGCATAGAGTCGACGACGGGGCATGTGGATCATATAGATAATCGATGTGGATATCGTTAATAAAGATAAAATCATCAGTAGCCCATAAATTGTTTCTCATAATCTTGGCAGAAAAAACCCATACAACAAACAACGGAAACAAAACTACCACAATATATTTGCCAATATTACTCTTGTTTGTGCTGTTGCTAATGAGAGATTCTCTTGATATAGAATCGCTCATGCAAATGGAATTATTTACGATGAATAAACTCCAACTTGATCATAACAGATCCTTAAATAGGTTCTTTTTCGCCAATTAACAAACCTAAATAAAAAACATTTTCTGATCAAATATCCTTTACTCTTGAGGAACACAACATTTTTAGTATAATCTAAAGGGGTTTCCAATAATATATGATTTGTATCTTTTGGGAAACTCAAAGATATTTTAGGTTACTCATGCATTAAACATCCTTAGCTCTTCATTTTCTTCTTCGGACAGCAGTTTGAAGTTAAAACTAATTGTAATGAGATGAATATTGTTATATTAGGGTAAGAATTCAGATCATGAGACAAAAACACCATTAATCATAATTTCAATTCCCCATGTTGTTAACCATCGGGAAAGAACCAGAATAGAGAATAATTGACACAAAATGGCTGTGTTTGTATTTCATCTATGTAACTAAATAAAACTGACTCAAAAAATCCTCCAACATTCTTATCAATGAAGATCAAAACCTCCCGATCATCTTGTACGTTTAAGATTAATTTGAATAAATCATTTTTATGAGTGAAAGTATTCAAAGAACAGCGCGTATTTTGTCCATTGATGGAGGAGGATTGCGTGGAATTATTCCTGCTGTTGCATTGGAGTATATTGAGTCTCAAATTCAATGTAAGATTACTGAAAGATTCCACATGATTTCAGGGACAAGTACTGGAGGTATCATTGCTGCTGGATTACAACAGTATTCGGCCAAAGAACTTAAAGATTTATATTTGTACCACGGGGCTGAGCTATTTCAAAGAAGGTCATTCTTCAGTAATCCATGTGGTCTTTTCAAATCCAAATATAAGACAGATCCTATTTATAATAGTTTCAAGCGATTTTTTGGAGAAAATGAACTCAAAGATGTTCAATATGATCTCCTAGTGCCATATTATGATTTAACCAATAGAACCCAACGCTTCTTTAAATCACATCGAGCAAGGATTAATCAAATTGAAAATTACAAGATTTATGATGTTGTAAGGGCTACATCTGCCGCCCCCACATACTTTGAGCCACATCATCTACATCTTGGACTCAATAACAATCAGGAGATACAAGCCATTGATGGAGGAGTGTTTTGTAATGACCCAGGTTTGTATGCTTTAACCGAAGCTGTTGAAACATATCCCAATGCAGACTCATATTTCATCTTGTCTATTGGCACAGGTAAGCATATGGAAACCCTTGATCCAAGATCTCTTATTTCATGGGCTGAAGCAATTCCTGATATTTTCTTGTCCAACACTAATGATACTGTAAGGCACACAATGAAGGAATTTGGTGCAATTTATTCTAAGCCTGTAATATTCTGCCGAATCCAAGTACCTTTGCCCCCAGAGCTTGCTGAGATGGATAACGTTGATAATCTTCCAGCACTTGCAAATATTACAATACCCGCTACTCAAGAAAGAATTCAAAAAGCTCTTCCTTATTTCCAGAATCCAATGGTAAGTAGGGAACAAATTATTAGTGATTCTCCAGTGCCCACAAACTTTTTCGAAATCAAATAAACTCATATATTTTATTTAAAAGGATCATAAAAATCCTGTATGTTTTGTTTTCTTCATTCCTAATGAAGAATTCAAAGACTTGTGCGTGGAACATGTGGTAATAGCAAAATTGCCAATCCTTGAGAAATAAGGTTTCTTGTCAGGGGATGAATGTGATTTCAAGAATTGTGTTGATTGCCTTTTGGGTTGGATGTACTCTCCAGCAGAGTATTTTGACATGATGGATCTTGTTGTGTCATTCGAAAATTGTACGTCATTAAAAATATCATCAAATGTTGTGTTTCCGCAGCTCTTGGAACAAATAGAATTTGCTCTCAAAGTATTATTCTCTGAGTTATTCATAGCTTTCTTTTCGAATAGGTAATCATTACTTCCAGTAATTGTCTCTTCGAACTCATCAAAAAAGCTTTTCATTTTCGATTTAGCAATCCATGGGAATTGGGGAATACTTGATATAAGGGGCCTTTTCGAAGGATCTTTTTGAAGTAATACGTCCAATAATGCCATTAAATCATTAGAAAAACGATAAGGAAAGGGTGTGTCTGTTTCAACAATCAATTGCGCCATTTGTTGATAGTTCTCATCATTAAATGGGAAATGCCCATATAACATAACATATAATATCACTCCTAATGCCCAAATATCTGTTGCGTTAGTGTAGTTCTGGTTTTTAAAAAGTTCAGGAGCAGAGTAATGTGGTGATCCCCAGTGAGTTTTCATAATGGACCCTTTATCAACCATTGGAATGCTGAACCCGAAATCAATGATTTTTATGTGCATATGAACTCCTATGATAATATTCTCACACTTCATATCTCGGTGAGCAATGAAACACTGATTGTGAAGGTGTTCAATCCCGGTAACTATCTGGCAAAAAACATTCCTCGCCTCCTCTTCATTTAACCTTCCATTTTTCTTTATGTATTCTAGAAGGGTGATTCCCTCCACAAGCTCCATAACAAAATAAAAATAACCAGCATCCTCAAAATGTTCGTATAAACGAACAATAAAGGGGCAACGAACCATTTTTAAGCATTCTAGCTCCCTTTGAAGGGCTGTCAGCTTCTCATTTGTCGATAATTGTTCTTTGCTAATTGCTTTAATAGCTACTCTCCTATTACTCTTAACATGTGTGCAAGCATACACTGATGAATATGTTCCTTCTCCAATCATATCGCCCATAATGTAATCATGTTGTCTAAGTGAGGATTCCATTGTAAAATTTTGATTTTGTTCAAAAAAACAAATAAAACAAATTTGAATAAGTTATAAATGGATTTGAGATGATAAAAGTATTTTGAAACGACTTCATTTAGTTTTCAATGACGATATTTATAAATTGAATGGTTCGAATTCATTAAAATAAATCAAAATAACCCTACACAGAAAATGTCGATAGATCTCAGTTCGTTTATTTATTACCTCTTCTTCTGAATTGGTAAAGGTTCTTTTCTTCCTCCTGGAGGACTTTTCGAAGCTGTGTGACCTGTTGTTGCATATTGAGTTTAAGAATCATTGGATTCTTAACAGCTTTCTTGGGTTCCTTAGCATCAGCTTCATTTAACTTCTCTTCAACAATCTTTTCGGAAGCTCTAATAATCGCATCAGTATGTCTTACTACTATCCTAACATGTTGATTCATAATCCCTTCGGCATCACCTCCTTTAACAAGCACTTGGGCAACCAGTGCAGAGACAGATGCTTTAATAATTCTGGAGGCAGCAATAACTTTGAATTCCGCATCTGCTTCTGAAGCATTCACAAGAACTTCAGCACAAATAATGAGTAGTTCAGCTGCTTCTGATAAGTCCTGTGCACATTTAATCATACCCGATTCATTGTCAATCTTTCCAAATTTCTGGATTAAGCTTATTGTGATTTCTCTTGCACGAATTAGGATTTTTGCAGTTGCGTCGAGAATTGGGTGAGCCGATGCAATAAGGAAAGCTGGGAGAGTACCAGCCTCTGCTTTTATCTCTGGTATTGCAATTTCAGCATTTTGAGGGTCATCGACAGTTTCTTCTGTTTGCACGCTCTCAATATCAACCTGTGATGCAAATTGGGATAATCTGGAGGTCATTTCTTCAATTGCTTTAGATGTGGCCATTAATTCACGTGTAACATCATCCATTGAACCATCTTCAACCACTTCGACTTCAATCTTAGATGCATCGACAGCAATCCTCATTGTTGTCTCCGTTGTGCTCCTCAAAGAAGATAAGGCTTCATCCATCTCAGCTTGGAAGTTCTGTGTTCTCATAAGTCGAGATTTCATGGCCCTGAATACCATTGATAGAGAATTAGCATAACCGTGAAGTGTTGCCTGTTGTTCTACTTGTGATCTAGCTTCAACAGTTGAACGAGCCATTGACAGAGCTTTTTCAGAATATGTACTAGCTGCTTTTCTCAGTGAGATAAGGGCATTCAATAGTTCACCTGATGAAGACAGGTTAGCATCTGTTACATTCTTGAATTGAACGATTTCTTGATCAAGATGTCTTTTAGCTAATTCCATTTCGTCAAGTGCATCTGTGGGCGATATAGCTTTCTCAGGGAGTGATGGCAATGAGTAATCATCTGGAACCTTGGATGCTGCTGCTGGATCGGGTTCAATAATAATACGATCTGTAAGTGATGGAGAAAGTTTGGCAATAAAATACAGGGACAAAGATATCTGTTGAGCCGGGGGCAAAACTTTTACAGGAGGGAATGGTGCAGAAAAATCTAAGTTTTCAGATGTTGTGATCAAAGGCGAAATTTGAGATTCAAGTTTAGTCATTAAAGCACCAAGTTCGGTTGAAGATGAGCCAACAGCTTTGCTCCTTACAGTTGTAACAGATCCAGAAAGTTGTTGTTGAGCTGCAGATAGAGTATCAATAATTTCAGATCTAATACTAACCCACATTTCAGGAACAAGAGCAGAAGATGAAAGTGCGATTAAACGAGCAAGCTGGATTGAAACAGTACACAAATCGGCATACATTTGATTCTTCATTCCTTCAAATTCAGGAATATCTCCAGTGGGTCTGACAGGATTTTCAACAATATTAATCAAAGTATCAAATTGTTTGGACATTTTCCTATTAATTCTACGAAGTTCGCTTCCAAGATCATCTTTGGAAGTTGGTATTTTGAAAGAAGTGGATACAAATTCATAAAATGAAGAAGTAAGCTCGGAATAACACTCAACCAAAGTCCTGGATAATTGAGAAAACGCTAAGCCACAAATCATTAACGAATGCATTGTAAGAACAGCAGAGTCAGCAGAATACAACATCATCTTTTTCAATGATGCACAAATTGTTGGACTGGATTCTGGTGATGGTGTTTTTGCAAGGTTAATAATATTATTAACTTCTTCACGAAAAGCTTCAGCTTTATCATAAACATAATCGCATATTGTATCTGTATCACGAATGGTATCAAGCATGTTAAACTGACTTGGTTCAAGTTGAATAAGTTTTTGTGAAAATTGTGATATAAATGAGTCCAAATTCGGTACCGATTTTGCCTGAGATACAAGAGCCAATATTGGTTTGGAATCTATATCTTGTGGTGCAATAAAACATAAAGCTTCATACTCAGATAATGCTCTAATTGCAGATATGAAATCATGAATCGAAGAATCTCTCGATTTAACTCTCAAGCTATTCAAAGATTTGATGATCTTAGAAATTATCATTGCAAGATATGAATCTATCTCTTTTTGCTTTAATTTAGAAATCGGTGCTAGTGATTTGATCATAGTTATTCCAGAGATAATTTTTGTCAGCTGTCCCTGGGCTGTACTTCTAGTGTTTTCAAGCATCTCTTGAACATTAGTAACAAGCTCTTTATGAAGCCTTTGGACGTGAGGAGAAACAGTTTTTCCATAAGAGTTCTCTGTTGCAGCTAAAGAAACAGAAAGTGAAGCAAATTGTTCAATAAACTGTGTTCTATCAGTTGTTGCGGAAGTCATCAGCTGCAAAATGGAATTTTCTAATTTAGAAATAGCTTCACTAACATCAACTGTCTGAACTTGGGTGGCTTCGAACCATTGGGAAAGAACAAATCTAACATCTGATGATTTGCTTCTTTTGAGGGATTTAACGATATATTTTGCAAAACTTTTCACTAATGATGAATGAATAGAATCAGCCATCGAGTCAAACTTCTTAATTTCTTGAATATCATCTGGAATTTTATATGGAATTGAGGGATGTGATAATTGACCAATTGAACTAATCAGTTCAGAAAGAGATGTAATGTATCTGGATACATATGTTGGTAAATTTGAACGATCTTTACATTCCGTATTTGAAGAAAGAGCTCTTGCAATGGGCCATATCACTTCAGTTGTATTTTTTATAGCAGTAATTGGGTTTAATAATGCTGAAGCATATGGTTGTTGAGCTCGGATTAATGCATCACACATAAATGTCATTGTGAATGGTACCGAAAGGAAAAACGTAACAGTTGGGTCTGTTCTCTCAATGATGCTCTGAGTTTCTTGAATCACATTTAATGCCCTCATTGATATAGCCCTAACAGAACAAACAAAAGAATCACTATTTGTGAAATTAACAAGACTTGGTAATGATGAACAAAAAGAAGGCAAAGGTGTAATAGCTTTGGATAAAGCTATTGATGCATTCTTAAACAATGGGAAAAATATTGACTCATTGTTTCTATTAGCTATTTCAATAAACTGATTTGATGGAGCAGAAAAGTTCCCAAGATGATCCACTAATTTGGATATTGCGGCAAGATCAGTAACAGAGTACTGTGGAGCACCTTGAATTGTTGCTTGCAGTCCTTTCAATGCATCAAGTGAAACACCCAGAAATTGTTGCATTCCCATTGCACATAACATCATCACAGGATACGAAAGAAGATAAAGCAGGTTCTCTGATCTGTTAAATACTATTGCTGAAGATGACAAATAAAACTGCATCAACCATTTTGAATACCTATTCGATAAAATCACAAGTTTTTCACAAATTGATCCTAATTGGGATTTTGTCTCAATATCAACGCAAGTAGAGAGTAATTTAGTCAAAGGAGATGGGATTGATCCAAGTGCATCAAAAAACAACTGCTGTTGTAATACAAAATTCGGATCAGAGGAAACAAAGTCCATAACATTCTTTGCTCCTGTAAGAACATAATTAATCTCTCCTAAAAACTCATCATTAAAGAATTCTAGATTGGCATCAATAACTGATATTAATTGCAAAACTATTTGTCGTGATTCAGAATAAATGGTTTTGGTGATATCTGCAACCTTTGTACATAATAACAAAAGAAGCTCTTCAGAAATATATGCATCTGGCACTTGGGTTGCACAAAACCTACAAATTGATGCAATAGTTAAGGCTGTAAGTTCGGAATCAGATGAGCATATTTGAGAAAGACTGAATAATGTACCATAAGCAGATGCTGCATCTCCCTGAAGATTAACATAAAAAGTTTTGATAAGTTCTGTTGAATTGTTAAGAAAAGAGTCAAGGGGCTTTTGTGCTATTAAAGCTTGACTAAAACCACGAATAAGTTCGGTAATCTCCTTATTCTTGATTTTGATTTCCATATCGTTCAAATTTTGAAGCACAGTAGCAAGCGCCAAGCATGTTTTAACAAAATCTGGTTTGTCTGGCAATTGTTGTTGTAAAGCAGATACAAAATTGCTTATCTGGGGCATTTGAGACCTTGCAGTCTGAAGAATAACATATAATCCACTATTTCCTTCTCTTGGTTGTTGGTGAAGAGTAAAAGACAAATGCATAAGAAGAGCAGAACACTGAAGTACACTCTCTGATTGAACACCATCAAAAGTGGATAAAAACATAAGATTAATAGCTAATAAATCCATTGATACTAATGAAGCAGCAAATGAATGAATAAGAGGGATCTGTTCCATTTGAGGTTGTGAAATCGTGGGTAACAAAGATGTTTCTTTTTGCCCAAGCGAAGAAACCAAACTAGAGACAATATTTTCTACATATGAAACGGAGCGCTGCACTTGATCAAGAATCTGAGCCATATTGGGTGCCTGTGATGATGCAAGACATTTCAGCGAGTCCTTAAGAGATGCAAAGTAGGCAATCCCATTATTAAGCTCTTTCCCAACTGCTTGGTCGCCAGGAAGCTTAGAATTAAGTTCATTAATTGTCTGGTCCAAAAACTTGAATAATACGGATATTTTTTCATAATTTGTCGATATTATTGGTTGACCACCTGAAGGGGTGTATGGAATTCTGTCTTGTATCTCTTTGAAAAGGGTTGGCAAATAACTTGCCATATTAATTGCCCTGCTTAAATAAAAACCAGCGGGATCAAACCTAAGAATCGATTTTTCACTAGAAATGACTTCATCAGGCTTGAATATCTTATATTTGGTGATTGAGCTGAGAAACTGAGGAAGACCTCTCATATTGGAGTAAAAATATTTTTCACAAATTCACTTTTTCTTACCATTTTTCGGTTTGACTTTTTTAATCGGTTTTCACAGAAAAAATGAATTGAAAACAATCGTTATGGTTGAATTTTTCATAGCAAAAATGAAATGGTTCTTTTGAAAAGTGATTCAATAAATAACGTCTTTGATTTATGAAAATGTTGACATCAATCCTTGGAACTGTTCAAATGACAGTGCTTCAGTTTTTTCCTTCATGAATGAGAATAGAGAGTCAACAAAGGATTCTGGAGCAAATGGAAGACCAAGCTCATCTGCAAATTTACATAGTGTTGCAACTCGGAGTTTTGCTTGACCCAAAGCAGGAGGGTTTCTCATCATCATCTGTGTCCATCTTTCGGAAGGAGAGGATTTTGTCCTAATCTTAACTGCATTAACAAAAATGCGTAGAATCCTCAATTCAGTTTCACTCATATCGTCTCTACACTTCTCAGATTTGGATCCCGTATAAAAACCACTTTCAAAGAAGTTAGCCCATTGCTTAGGCCCAATCAACATATTTCTGACATTGAATGGAGCAAAAATACATTGAAGTTGATCAGCTGGAACATGGGCTTCCTCAGCGAAGGGAAGAATATCACTTTCAACTAAATATGGATTCTTTGGTGATTTAATCTTATCGAATATTTGCTTGACTGAATGTTTAGGGTATTTTTCAGCTATTGTCTCAATAAGAGCCCTTTTGTAAGAGTCAATATTGCTCATTAAAAATATACCTTAACGTCTTTTATTTCAATGAAGCATTCTCTTGTGATTCGAGGAAGAGGGCCCGAAAAGAGATGACATTTTCGGAAGCTTTGAGTTCTTTTTCTCCCATTCACGTGTAAAAACATTAACGTCATCATCAGTTATGTTATGACGCGTTTCTGTATCGATTGTTTTGCCTTCACTATCGATTTCCCGCTGATAAGTAACAGATTTGTCTCCGATTCTTCGACCCTCAATTAATTGGGTTTTTCCAGATGCACTATCATGTACCTTTCTTTGAACTTTCTGGATTCCATCGGGGCCAGTAAAGGATGTCGTTGTCGAAGAATAAAAGTATGAATTGCTTCCCGAAGATGGTTTCGACTTTGAATAACCAGAAAAATTATCATCATCAGGTTCTTCGACAATCGGTTCCTTCTTCTTTCCACTTCTGGACTTCTTTGACGAACTCCTTTGGTTAGAATCAGAATAATCCTCAATTGAGTGAAGCGGGTGATTAGACCCAAAAAAAGCATTGAAGGCAGAGTTCATCCTTTGATTCATTTGCTCAAAATGACGATCAAAGCTCGAAAATATGTCGTCATTACGATCTCCAAATGGATCGCTAAAGAAAGAATCGTTATGCCAATTGCTCATTAAGGAATAATGTCAGAGTGTTCGGACAAATATTTTCTTAAGCAGATTTTCAACTTTTTAAATAATTCCATCTTCAAAAGTGACAGCTATCGGCACTGTCAATATTTCTATCAATTATTTGGTTTTAACACTGATTTTGTTAAAATTAATTGTCTAAGTTGGCATTTGTCCATTACTGTAAAGAGAAATGTAATTTTTAAGCGATTCTATTTGTAAATAAATTATTTGATGTTGATACTGCTGTGGATTGAGAGAATGAAGTGATGATTCACTTCAAAGGAACTTTTTGTAACTATTTAGCAATACTTGCATGATAGATGTGAGAAGATGAAATGAGGCCTCCAGGATGAACAAAATTTGATAACTAATCAAAAAGTTTTTCATGTTATCCTCCCCATTTTAATAGGAATGCCTTAAAATCCGGCACATATAGGTTTGGAGGTGAATTTGTGGATATATAAAGCTACCTATGCCGTACAGGACGTTTTGAATTTGCCTAAAATTGTTCAACAATTATGTTGGATGAACAAAAATGCTAATTTTCAAGTTTTTTTCATTAGTCGTTTTCAAAAAGGGGACATTTTTCTTTTTGCATTTTAATACACTTGTTGATGATAGCCCCAGATCATCAGTACATGTGTTAATGGATGGTTTCATATTTACTCGTTTCTAATTTTTGATCTTTATGATATTTTTATTCCTACCTGCTGTAAAGAGCAAGCAAATATTCAAGATTGTTATAATTCAGATGATATGGTAATTGATTTCTCTCTTATACCGGATTTTTCATTGTTTGCACTTGAAATTGTGAGAATTGTTCGCTTACATCCTCTATCTTATCGAAAAGCTATTGATATTTGCCTTAATCCACATATGAACAATCCACATTTTTGTAAAGAATTTTTAATTGAAGCAATACACAAAGGACCTTTAAACATGTTTAAGACAATGCACAAAAAGCAGTATTTTCAAACACTTTCCCATCATATATCAGAGAGAACATTAAGACATTCAAGCCCAGTGTCTTAGAGAATGTAATCAAGCTTGTTGAACAAGTGTCGACAATCAAGCACATCAATACTGATTGCCCAAGAGATGATAAAGTTCAATTGATATGATAAATGGTTAATGCGCTTTCATTCAAGAAAACATGGTTCAAAGTGCTCTACACAACAAAGGGATCAAAGCAGAATTCTTAACATCTGAATTATCAGCAGAAAAAGAGAAAAAGTCCTTTCTACCTTTAAATATGGCTATACTGATGTAATCGTTACCACCAATACTCTTACTCGTGGTATTGATGTTCCAGACAAAACATTAATTGTTAATTTCTAACATCCAAGAATTATCATTGACAATCATAAGCAAGAAGGAATTCAGAAAGACTGATATTGATACATATGTTCATCGGACAGGCCATACTGGTAGAATCGGCAAGAGAGAAGCTTGGATTTCAATCATCGAAAGCGAACACGATTATGAATGTGATTTCTCTCTTAGTTTCTTTTAATCAATTTCATTTTGGGAAAAAACACATTTTGATTATTATAGACTTCATATAAATGCGAAGAGAACGGATTGGGAATAAGAAGATCTTAAATGGAATAAAATCACTTCTTCTAGGAGGAAAACCTGTCCATTAAAATTATAAAATTTGAAATATTTGAAACGTTTGTTTTTTTTCTTTAAAAATACAACTTTTATTGTCTTTTTTTCTGAGTTATTGTGAATATATTAACATTCTTGGATGTCGTTGGTGTTCAAATGATTCATGTAAAAAGGTCATTCTATATCACTCTGTTTTGTGATATTATTTTGTGGAATAATCCGATATAAAGTCAGCTTTTTAACTTTGTAAAACTTTTTTACTTTGTATAAATTTTTTTTCGCATTTTTCTCGAGATAGGAATTGAATTGATATTTCTCATTTCGATAATATATAGGGTACATTAATACTTATATAATGAATATATTATATTCCAATAAATCCTAGCTGTCATCGAAAAATGTCGCTCAGAAGTTATTTAAAGAAACTGCTTCCAT
>Ga0074193_1002682_pt1 | contig 15345 bp, 12 predicted proteins | sample EPASupsiteHSE605_FD_64523 | JGI IMG/M metagenome (GOLD analysis project Ga0074193, IMG submission 64523) | Bioremediated contaminated groundwater from EPA Superfund site, New Mexico - Sample HSE6-05 | ecosystem: Environmental > Aquatic > Deep subsurface > Groundwater > Contaminated ... | reverse complement strand
CTCCGACTTTCTTACAGCCTCTGTAGACTGGGTCAGATACTGGGAAGACAGTTATGATGCCAGGTCAAAGATTATGTTCAGAGACTATAAGCTCGATGACTGGAATGAAAGAGCAGAGGACTACTCGGAATCCAGACGGACAAATAATTACGAGTTCGGAGAATCAGTATACTCTACTCTTGCCCTCCATGGAATCATTTCTCCTCACTCCAGGGTCCTTGAAGTTGGTGCAGGTCCTGGAACATTTGTAATACCCTTTGCAAGGAAGGTTGACCATGTAACTGCTGTTGAACCTGCCGAGGGAATGAGACGCATGATCTCTCAAAATGCTTTGGAAGCCGGAGTGAGTAACTATGATATTATTCCGAAAATCTGGCAGGATATCAACATTGAAAATTTCAGGGAGCGGTATGACCTTACTATCACCTCAACCGTCATATGGATGTTTCGTGACATTATGACCCAGATAAGCCGGATGGAAGAGTTAACACAGGGATATTGCTGTGTGGTTGGTGGAGTTGGCACAGGGCAAACATTTGAAGCAGAACTCTGGAAGAAGATCATGGGCAATACACCTTATCCTCAGTACCCTGAATACCCTTTGATCTATAACTTACTTTACACGTGCGGAAGAATTCCTCATGTAAGGCTTATCAATTATACAAGTAAGAGAACACCTGAGAACATGCTCAGGATGTACAGGGTTTTCTACTCAATCTATACTGAGGTCACACCTGAGGTTGAGGAGATTATTCGAGAGGCGTTGTACAGTGACTCTGGAAAAGAACCATGTGTCAGAAAATATCGATCGGCTGTGGTCTGGTGGAATCCGGCTGTTCGAAGAAAAGAATTAAAAGGTATTGCCTGAAATTTCGGACAGATTGAATAAAAGTATGCATGAAGAAAAAGAAGAAAAAGAAGAAAAACGAATAAACATAAGTAATTGGGATAAACACTGAGCGGATCTTCTCCCAAATATTTTTTGAAGAATTTTTTGAAGATAGAAAGTTTTATGGAATCAATCTGTCGATCCGAATTGCTTCCAGGCTTCTTCAATACGCATTGTGCGCATTCCCAGCTTTTTTGCAGGCTCTAGATCATTTTCGTTAGAGTCTCCTATTGACATGACACATTTGGGTTCGAGTTCAAGGCCCATTCTTTTGAGCGCAGTCATAAAAAGCCTGAGATCGGGTTTTTTATACCCTAAATCCGACGAGAAGATAACAAAATCAAAATAATCGTGGAGCCCGAGAAACCTGAGTTCCAGTTCAGAAAAAACTCTTTGCCCGTTGGAGATTACACACTTGGGAATGTTTATGCAATGTTCAATCATTTTGATGCTCTGAGGGAAAGCCCGGAGTTTCCGTATAGAAGCTGCCCGAAAGACCCTTGAGGCTTCTACTCCAAGGCCGTTTTCGTCAATATTCCAGATCGAATTTTCCTTACAGATCTCTGCAAAGATTTCCTCTACCTTGATTTCGGGGTACACTTCCCTGGAATTCTCCATTTTCTGCCTGACCTTAAACATATAAGTATCCCATAGCTTTTCGGGCTCGATTTTCACTCCCTCATAAGCAAGCCATGCGCTCAGTACTTTATATGTCTCCAGGCTATGCTCTTCAGTATGAATGTCAATAAGGGTCTCATAGCAGTCAAAAATAACCCCTTTTATATGGCAGCTCTCAAATGCCTCCTCCCCCTTTGCAAGAGAATGACTAAGAAATGTAACTTCATCCTTGCTTACATCAGGCCTGTGATTCTCCGATATGCTCTTTCCTCCCATATCCCTTTTCAAGCTTCAACTTCGGATTTTGCCATAATTAACTGCCTTAAAGCACTCAAGTTGCTTCTCTGACAAGATAATTTCTCATGCTTTATCTGTAATTAATTGCCTTTAAACATTCACGTGCTTCTCTAATGAGATAATTTCTATAGTCGCCCTGGTGAAGCCTTGCCGAACGAAGAAGTCCTATACTCATAAAAAAAGGTAAAGCTCTGGTAATATAGTAAAAGTCTTTTTCATCGCTGCTGTATTCCCAGAGGAAATTTCCGATATAAGGTTCAGCTTTCTCCCCTCCTCCCATATGCAGCTCGAACTCGTTTTTAAGTTCTGCGGCTAGAATTCCGAGATCCCTGACAGGATTGGCATCGAACCAGGAACTTTCAAAATCAAGGGCATAGGGCTTACCTTTGCAAAAGATGTAGTTTGAGGGATTGACATCCCTATGAACCATGCAGCCGTATTCCCTGTTAAGCAGGGAACTATACCACCACTCTCCAAGTAACCTATTGAATGTATCTCTAGTGTTGTGATCCAGTTTCAGATGACCCAGAACATCATGATAATTTCTGAATTCATTTTCCTTATTGTAGAAAGATTTTGTGTTTTCATGCAACTGTCTGAGCATGTGCGCAACTGCAGAAAGCCTCGCATCTAGGTTTTCTTCGTGCCTTATGTACCAGCCCAGAGATTTTCCAGGTATATGTTCCGTTACAAGGACACAGTTGAACTTCTTATTGATTGCAAGAGGTTTTGCAACATTTATTACAGAAGCAGCTTTTTTAAGATTCCGATATTCGTTCATCATTCCTTTAGAAGGGTTGTAGTCTTTCAACTGGCCAGTAGGTTCTGCAAAAAACTTTGCCATAACGCTGAAGTGTTCACCTTTGAACTGGTACCTGCAAACCGTATGGGAGGAATTGTATTTAAAAACATTAACAGAGCAGCTTTTATTCTGTAGCCTATCTCCAACAACTTCTTTAACAAGCCAGTCCCTAAAAGGGTCACCAGGGTTTAAAGTATTAACATGGCGAGATGCCAACTCAAATTACCCCCACTTTTTCAGAAATACTTCCACATTTGTGTTTTTCCCGCAGTATACTCTTATCTCCAAGTACATTTTTATAGTGTAGATGTCAGTTTTGTTTGTTGATTTTGCAGTACTGGCAACAGTATACTGCATTTGGATAAACAGTATACTATATTTAGATAAATAGTATACTATATTTGGACAAACAGTGTACTATATTTTGGACAAACAATATACTATATTTGGATAAACAGTATACCATAGTTTCGATATATTATATTGTTATTGGTGTTTAACCGTAAGGAGCCTATTCCTCTCTCTCAAGCTAAGACTCGCAGGACATCGGCCATATTATTATTGCACTTCGAATACACAAACACTGCTGCATATGGCGGTTATTGCCATGAAAGTTGAAATAATTCTGGATAATAAAAAACAATTTCTTGATTTACTGCTTTTAGCAGACGAACAAGAAGATATGATTGACAAATATTTAGATCGCGGGGATATGTTTGCTCTGTATGATGGCGATTTGAAAAGTCTCTGTGTAGTAACACGCGAAGATGATGGTATCTACGAATTGAAAAATATAGCAACTTATGAAAAGTATCAGGGACAGGGTTACGGCAGGCAACTTGTAAAATTCATCTTTGAGTATTATAAAGGCAAATGCAAAACCATGCTTGTTGGTACGGGAGATAGTCCTCTTACTATCCAGTTTTATAAAAATTGCGGATTTGTTATGTCACATTATATTAGAAATTTTTTTATTGACAACTATGACCACCCAATTTTCGAATGTGGTAAACAACTTATTGATCAGGTTTATTTAAAGAAGGATTTCCCATAGTTTTGAGGATAATAGAAAGAATTGGGCATGAAGCTAACTTTTTTCTTTGAATATTTGTTTTTGTTGTTCCGTCGTTTATAACAAACAGGCAAAAATATCTTCTCTGCCATGAGTATATCAGACTTTTAAATCAAAAAATGAGGAATAAGCGAATCAGTTTTGTATGTTTGTTTACTCCCCTTTAACTGCTTTCTATTTTATTTCTTGAAAGTACGCATTTGAGATAAATAAGTGACTATTTATAAAAAGAAAAACTATAAAATTTGGACTGAACAAACGACAATATCAAGCTTTAATTTCACAGAGCTGTTAGCGTGATTGAACTCTATAATGAAATCCCTGATTCTTGTAAATGGCAAATCGTCAAACCGATTAATAAGGGATGGTCAAACGATCAGAAGTATTATATCCGAAGTACAGATGGAAGAGAATTATTACTAAGAATAGCGGACATCTCTCAGTATGAGAATAAGAAACGAGATTTTGAAGCAGTAAAGCGGCTTGATGACATTAACATTGACATTTTAATTTCGCGTCCCATTAGTTTCGGAGTTTGCAATAATGGTCAATCAGTCTATTCATTACTAACCTGGATTGCAGGGAAGGATGCAGAACATATCCTTCCGGAGCTGAGCAGCAAAGAGCAGTATAAGCTTGGTGTGAAAGCTGGAGAAATATTAAGAATTATGCATCAGGTTCCTGCGGTAGAAAGTCAGATCTCATGGTCGGATCGTTTCAATAAAAAAATAAATAGAAATATCGCAGATTATGAAGCTTGTGGGATTTGCTTTGAGGGAGCAGATAAAATAATTGAATATATCGAACAAAATAGATGTTTATTGGAAAATCGCCCTCAATCCTTCCAACACGGAGACTATCATGCCGGAAATATGATTGTTACAAATTTCGGAGAGTTGGGAATCATTGATTTTAACAGGCTTGATTACGGTGACCCCTGGGAAGAATTCAACCGCATTACCTGGTGTGCAGATATAAGTACCTTCTTTGCATCAGGACGCATAAACGGCTATTTTCATCATGAAGTGCCAGTTTTATTTTTCAAATTAATGGCTTTATATATTGCGAGCAACCAGCTTTCATCAATTCCCTGGGCAATTAAATTCGGAAATAAAGAAATCAGTACAATGCTCAGGCAAGCTAAAAATGTTCTGGAATGGTATGATGGGTTTGAAACGTGCGTTCCAAAATGGTACATTTCCAACCCTGTTAAATAAGCAATCATAAAAGTTATAACTCGAAGAAAGAAAGCCAGTGGTAACAGGATTATGGAAGAAAATCTAAAAAATCGTTGTTTGGAAAGTTAAAAAAATAGAAATTAGATAAACCGGAATTGGATAAACCGGAATTAAATAAAGCCTGAAATTTCAGACTTCATAATACCCGATTTCCTCCTTTGTAAGGTAACATGCAGGGTCATCTGCCCAAACATTCCCGTATACGGCTTCGGCCCGTACCCTGAAGTTCCCGTTGCAAACATCGAGCCAATTACATCTGGCACATCTGTCCCCATTAGCTTTTATCAGGGGTTTTCGGTTTTTAAGTCCTGCCATGAGTTTATCACTCAGGTCAGTCCAGATTTCACTGAATGGGCGCTCCCGTATATTCCCAAAGGAGTAATGCCTCCAGAACTGGTCGGCATGTACCGCACCGTCCCAGGATACGCATCCTATACCTATTCCTGAAGAATTACCCTGGTTCATGGAAAGAAGTTCAAATACTTCGGCAGCCCTTTCAGGATTTTCTTTGAGGAGCTTCATATAAAGGTAGGGGCCGTCACAATGGTTGTCCACGGTCAGGACCTCAGCAGGAAAACCTTTTTCGTGAAGTTTTCTTGTCCTCTCGAGTATCAGGTCTACAGCCTGCCTGGATTCCTCAAGGGAAAGGTCTTCTTTTACCATTTTTGAGCCCCGACCTGCATAAACCAGATGATAGAAACATATTCTCGGAATATTTTCTTCTTCAAGCAGATCAAAAATTGCAGGAATATCCCTGACATTTTGCTTGTTAACTGTAAAACGCAAGCCCACCTTTATGCCTTCTTCCTGGCAATTGTGAAGCCCTCTTAGAGCTGCATCGAATGCTCCTTTCACGCCCCTGAATTTATCATTTGTTTCCCTTATCCCGTCAAGCGAAACTCCTACGTAAGAGAGGCCGACTTCCTTTAGTTTTTTTGCCATATCTCGGTCTATGAGCGTCCCGTTTGTAGAAATCACAGCCCTCATTCCCTTCTCACGGGCATAAGCCGCAAGCTCAGGCAGGTCTTTTCTCAAGGTTGGCTCCCCTCCGGAAAAAAGGATTACCGGACTTCCGAAACTTGCAAGGTCATCGATAAGAGCTTTACCCTCTTCAGTAGAAAGCTCGTTTTCAAATTCTATGTCCTTTGCCTGGGCATAACAGTGGACACATTTCAGGTTGCAGCGGCGGGTCATATTCCAGACCACAACTGGCTTTTTATCTTTTGAAAACTGCAGCAAGTGAGAAGGAAGCTTTTTTGATTCCCTTCCATAGCGGAGGGCATCTGAGGGTTCCACGGTTCCGCAGTAAAGTTTTGAAATGCCTATCATGTCGATCCTTCAAAATCTCAAAGCTGATTCTTTATAGCCTTTAACAGTGCTTCAAAAGTGAACTCATCGGGAATCACGTTTGCGTTGACTCCATATTTCTTCAGAGTATTTCCTGTAGGCGTTCCTATAGCTCCTACCACAGCCCTGTTAAGGGACTCTTTTACAGTTTCCTCTGCTCCCAGCCCTTTCGCATGCTTCATAAAGCCTTTAACCATCATCGAACTTGTAAAAGCAAAAGCGTTCACTTCCCCCGCGAGCGTGCGCTCTATCAACTCTTTCTGGGTTGTTCCTTCAGGAATACTGAGAGTGTACACGTGGGTCTCATAAACCGTAGCTCCGCACTTTTCAAGCCCTTCTATTAAGACCTTAGCCCCAAAAGCGCTTCTGGCAAGATCTACTTTCTTTCCTTTTACCTCAGAGCAAAGAGCTTTTACAATTCCTTCCGAACTGTAGTCACCTGGAAGGAAAGATTTGTCAATTCCTATTTTTAGAAGTTCTTTTTCCGTATTAGGCCCGATTGCAATTACCCTGATCTTTTTAAGCGCTGTGATAAAATCTTTCTTTTCAGTCTCAGAAAGCTTGTCCAGAGTAAAACTTATTCCGTTTGCGCTGGTAAAGACTACATAATCCGAAGCTCCTGCAAGAACTCTTTGTATGAAGGGATCAAACCCTTCATCTTTTATGCCTTCAAGCCGGATCATTGGGACGTATAAAGGTTCAAAACCGTAATCTTGCGCAAGGGCCTCTGATTTTTCCCTGTAGCTTTCCGGCCTCATAATTGCGAGGACAGGTCTTTTTTCTTCTGCCATATTACCTTCTCCTATTATATCCAGGTCTTCTCATGCCAGGTTAAAAGTCAGCTCCTGTCCGCTGTTCCTTGAGAATCTCATGAAGGCGTACAACATTCCCTACAACCGTAATAGCTGGCGCCTTTACTTTTCTTTCTTCTGCCAGGCTGGCGATATTTGTAAGAGTCCCTACAGTTACTCTCTGATCGGCTCTGGTCCCTCTCTCAATAACTGCAACAGGAGTATCCGGGGCTTTGCCGTGCTTTATTAACTCCTCTGCGTTCCGGCCGAGCATTTTCACACCCATAAGGATTACAATTGTTCCTTCGAATTTTGCCAGAACTTCCCAGTCAAGTCCGCTCTCCTGCTTTGTGGGGTCCTCATGCCCGGTTATGAAAGTAACCATCGAAGTACTTTCTCTGTGAGTCACCGGAATTCCGGCATAAGCTGGCACTGCAATTGCGGAGGTAATCCCTGGCACAACCTCAAACTCAATGCCTTCTGCCACAAGTACCTCAGCCTCTTCGCCCCCTCTCCCAAAGACATAGGGATCGCCGCCTTTAAGCCTGACTACAGTCTTTCCTTCTTTTGCTTTTTGCACAAGTACCTCGTTAATCTCAGCCTGGGTCATAGTGTGGTTGCCTGCGTATTTTCCAACATCGATCTTTTCCGCACTTGCTGGCATTGAGTCCAGAATAGATTTTCCAGGAAGCTGGTCATAAACAATTACTTCAGCACTGTCAATCAGACGGCGGGCTTTCAGGGTAAGAAGTTCTGGGTCTCCAGGGCCCGAACCTACAAGGTAAACTTTTCCGTAATTTCCTGACATATGATGACGGTTCCTTTTTTCCTTTATATTCCTGATAGATGATTTTTCTCTCTTCTCATGTTTTTCAGATTTTAACAGATAACTTCTATCCTGGCTGGGAAAGCCCGATTAATAATAAATTACTTTTCCGAGAAGAAAGTATGTCTCTAAAAGGAAGGTTTGATAGAAATGTAAATCTGTAGGGTTTAAAGGGCTTTTATAATAAATACTATCCCATCTTAACATAGTTTTATCTATGTAATTTGTATATATCGAACCTTATATATCTCTGTATGAGGCTCCGCTCCTGAAATTCCGTCGTTAAGACGGATAGCAATTAATAAATACCTCTTAAGTAATTAGTGAGTTCGATATGCTTCGCATAATTTTTCTTGGTACTGGAGGCTCTCTGCCTACCCGCAACAGAAACCCTTCTGCAGTAATGGTCAATCGGGAAGGAGAACTTATCCTGTTCGACTGTGGAGAGGGTACCCAGCAACAGATGATGCGGGCAAAAACAGGGATGATGAACCTGTCCTCTATTTTTGTTAGTCATTTCCATGCGGACCATTTCCTTGGAATCCCTGGCTTGATCCAGACTATGTCTTTCATGGGAAGGAAAGAACCTCTTCTGATTTACGGTCCTGAGGGAACCAGGGAATTTACTGAGCTTTTTAAGGCTCTTGGCTATTTTAACCTTAAGTACGAAGTTCAGGGTGTCCAGTTGAAACCCGGAGATGTTGTGGAAAAAGGAGAATATGTGATCCGGGCTTTAAAAACCGAACACAGTATCTCAAGCCTCGGATATGCCCTTATAGAAAATCCCCGCCCAGGGCGTTTTAACAGGGAAAAGGCAATCGAACTGGGTATTCCTCCTGGCCCTCTTTTCGCAAAATTGCAAAAAGGAAACCCGGTAGAAGTCAATGGAAAGATCGTAAAACCTGAGAATGTAATGGGAGCTTTAAGGCCAGGGAGAACTATTGTATACAGTGGAGACACCAGGCCCTGTGAGCCCATTCTCGAAGCCAGCCGGGATGCAGATGTGCTGATACATGATGGCAGTTTTGCAGACGAGATGGCAGATTGGGCTGAAGAGTCCAAACATTCGACAGCAGGGGAAGTCGCCGTTCTTGCAAAGGAGGCAGGAGTCAGGAAGTTGATCCTTACTCATATAAGCTCTCGGTATACTGATGATGCTGAACCTCTCCTTAACGATTCGAAAAAAGTGTTTGAAAATGTGATTATAGCCGAAGACCTGATGGAAATTGAAATCCCATACAGGTCGAAATAAGGCTTAACCATTTTTTATTCAAAAAAGTTATAGTTATAACAACGAAGGTATAGTTATAACAACGAAGGTATGGATTATTCTGTGAGAGTAACATAGTTAGAGTGACATAAGTTAAAGTGACATAGGTTAGAGCAATATAAAATAGAATATAATAATTCAAAGTGCTCTAAAAAAACTCTAAATAGCCTTTAGAGAAAATTAAGGCATTCTTAGGTTTTTATATCCAGAAATTTTAGCGAAAAGAAGCTATAGCAGATATAATCTGCATCGCAACAGAGTCAGAATAATTCAGACAAGAGTCCAATCCAGTTTTTTATTTTCGCCATCGTAAAGTGTGACACGCATGGTTTTGTCCTCTACTTCATAAACAGGCCTGATACCTAAATAAAGAGTGTCTCCATGATTAATATTGAGCTCGCCATTTACTCTTCCGAAATATACTCTGCCTTTTGTACCGTTTTCTTCTACTGTTATACCTTTCCACATAAGGTTTTGAATTACATTTACAACTTTACACTCAAACCGGTCAACTTCACGTATTTCACTCATGAGGATCCCTTTTAGTACTTATTTTATCTCTATCTAAGACCTTAAATTCAGATACACTTCTGTTAGAAAATAACGATTTTTATACATAAAACTATTCCCAGACTTTCAGGCAAAGAAGAAAGTGTGTAAATCACAGTGCTTTAAAAAAAGTAGTACTTTAAAAAGCCGATGAGTTTATACTATCTTTGCTATAACTTCAAACCTATTTCAAAACTACCTTCAACTTTCCGAACTAATCTTTCATGCTAAATAAATCAAGATTCGTAGAATTAAATGGAAAAGCGGCTTGATAAAGTGAATTACCATTACTTCGACTTTAAAGCTCGGAACTTTAGTCTCAAAAGTGGAAAGGCAATATCAAGAATAGTTCTGAAAGTATCTGAATTCAGGAAATATGTACCTTATAAATTGTTATATTTTTCATTATATAATATTTTTCATTATATTATTGGCTGGATTATATTAACATAACCAAGATTAAGATTTAGAAGGAAGCCAGATTATACTGAGGAAGTAAATTCATAATGTATTTCCACTCGCGGCAATAAAGCCGGGTTAGTAAAAGGTAGCAGGTTGAGACTGAAAGAGGAGGGTTAAATACGGCAGGTTCAGGGTTTAGAGATTTAAATTTATCAAAAGAAATACAGACGGCAGTAGAAGATATGGGTTTTGAGGAGACTACCACAATTCAGGCTCAGTCCATTCCTTATATGCTGGAAGGCAGAGATGTTATCGGACAGGCTCCTACAGGGACAGGGAAGACCGCAGCTTTCGGAATTACGGTTTTAGAGAGGATAGACCCGAAAAGGAAGGAGCTCCAGGCTGTGATTTTATGTCCAACTAGAGAGCTGGCGATTCAGGTAGCAGGAGAGATCAAAAAGATCTCAAAATATAAAAAGGGCATTGAGATCTTACCCATTTATGGTGGGCAGCCTATAGACCGCCAGATTAAGGCGTTAAAAAAAGACGTACAGATTATTACCGGCACTCCTGGGCGCGTTATGGACCATCTTAACCGCCGCACTTTGAAAATGGAGGGCGTGAAAATAATCATACTGGACGAAGCGGATGAAATGCTGGATATGGGGTTTAGAGAAGACATTGAGACTATTATAAAGAAGATCCCGAAGCAAAGACAGACGATATTCTTCTCTGCAACAATGCCTAAAGCAATCCTGGATTTGACGAAAAAATATCAAAACAACCCTCAATTCATAAAACTGGTACATAAGGAAATGACCGTCCCCAATGTCGAACAATTTTATATTGAGGTCAAACAGCAGGCAAAACCGGAAGCTCTGGCTCGTTTAATTGACTATTATAATTTGAAATTATCGCTGGTGTTTTGTAACACGAAAAAACGTGTAGACGAACTGGTAGAGAATCTCAAGATGAGAGGATACTTAGCTGAGGGCCTGCATGGGGATATGCAGCAGAAGCAAAGAGACATTGTCATGTCCAGGTTCCGGAGAAGGGACATTGATGTCCTGGTAGCAACTGACGTAGCAGCCAGGGGAATCGATGTAGGGGATCTGGAGGCTGTCTTTAACTACGATATACCTACGGATGATGAGTACTACGTACATAGAATCGGAAGAACAGCCAGGGCAGGAAAAGCAGGGCTTGCGTTCACTTTTGTGATAGGTAAAGAAGTCTATCGAATAAGACAGATCCAGCAATTCACAAAAACTAAAATTATAGCTAAAAGAATTCCTTCTGTCAGTGATGTTGAAGAAATAAGAACAAACATAATTTTAGAGACTGTTAAGGATACTGTTGATGCAGGAAATCTGGGAGAATATAGTAATTTAGTTGAAAAACTTATTCAGGAAGAATATACTTCTTTAGAGGTAGCTGCTGCTTTATTAAAGATAATGATCGATAAAGAGAGTAAAGAAGTGTCATCAAGGGGTTAATTTTTTCCAGGCTATGTGAGTGATTTTTTCCCTTCCTGTTCTTTTCCTGAATAAGCCGTACAGCTAGTGTTTTGAGCCTGGACACCAGGGTTAAATTCCATTAGGCACGCCAGATGGTCTGAACAGAATACAAAGCGAGAACTGAGCAGCTTGCAAAAATTAAGAGCCAAAAAGTACAGTACATTAAAAATAAGCAACTTAAAAAAATAGTGTAGTTAAAATAACGTACCTATCTTTCTGCTTAATATATTTTTTACAGTTTAAACATACAGTTCAGAGGGATCCTGTAGGATGTCTTTTCTGGCGAGTTTTGCAAGAGCTGTTTCGAAATCCTTGCCTGTTACTATTTCCCTGTCTTCTATAATTGTCTGATGAAGGGCTGTTTTCAAGACCTTTTCTACAAGATCCCTGCCTGAAAGTCCTTTCGTTTTCTTTGCAAGAGTATGGAAATCAACATCTTCTACCTGCAGAGGAAAGGTCTTTACATTTGACTCGAATATCTGAAAGACTTCATCTTCTCCGGGAAGAACGAACTCAATTTCTTCTTCAAACCTGCTTCTTATGGCTGAATCTAGAGAATAGATCCTGTTTGTGGAGCAGATAGTACATACTCCGTCACGTTCCACTATACCATCCATTTCGGTCAGAAGAGCGTTTACAATTTCGCTTACATCTCCTCTTAACTCCTGGAATTTTCGATCCAGGGCTATGGCATCAAGCTCGTCAATAAAGATTATACAGGGAGCCATCTCTTCTGCTCGGTCATAAAGCTGGTGGATCTGGCGAGCTCCGTCTCCCACATATTCTCCTATAAGCTGTGTAGCTTTAACAGGAATGATAGGAACATCGGTTTTGTTCGCAAGAGCCTTTGCAAGCATGGTTTTTCCGGTACCTGAAGGCCCGAAAAAGAGGATATTTCTTGGCGCCCATTTCCCAAAGCGTTCAGGCTCTTCAAGGAAGCGTTCGATCAGCCTGCACTTTTGCTTTGCAAGTTCCTGCCCGATTACGTCCTCAAACTTAACGCTACTCTTTATTTCTGCCGAGGAAGGAAGCCCATTTTCCTCTTCAGTTACAATAATTGAAGTTGAACTTCCTATTATGGATTCTGCAGGTTCCACATCTATGATGCGATAAGCAAAATCCGGGAACATCCGACGGTCAAAGAGATAATCTCCCTTACGAGCAACATAGCCGTTCCACTGTTCCCTGGCATAGAACTCAAAAACATCCCGATTTTCAATAACAGGATATTCGTCCATCATGCCGCTTAACGGATAACCTTCAGGCTTCAGAATAAGAAGCTCGGAGGTAGATTTCCCAAACTCGGTATTATTTTCATGAGTTTTTTTCGCGTTCACTCTTTGTGAGACTGGTCGCACTTTGTTATCAACTCGAATACTTTTCTATGTCTCTATATTACTATAGTACTCCGAAGAGCTAATAAAATTAACCCCATAAACCAGATAAAATATTCGACTGCAAAAGGCTCGCCCTCTTATTAAAGCCAAGAAAGGTCTTCTAGAAACCCTTTATTTAAGTGTCTCTGAGGCAAATATCTGTCAGGTTTCTTTTCATGGAATCAGGCAATCATTATATATTCATATACTTAATGTAACAATGTATAAGTCCTGTGGGACATTACATAAGTGTAAAATATTTATATGAGTAGCCAAATAGGTAATTTGTTATTTGAAATATATTTGAATTAACGTTTGTGTAATATAACAGACTTTCTAAAGTTCTAATAATAGAATTTTAAGATTGTGTTTTTATATAGTACATACGAATTCTGATTTAAAAAGAGAAAGCTAATATATTAGATAAATAATATAAAACTTATAATTATTGAATGAATATATTTTCAAATTTTTTGGAAATTTATCAATAATGTTGAGTAAATTACCGGACTAATATGTTTATGTATTAAATATTTACAAATTAAGTTTAAATTGTACAGCAATATTATGTCGGTAACAAGGACTAACGACTTAAAAATGTAGTGCCTAAATAAGGCAATTTCAGAGTATGATTTTTATGTTTACTATGGAGAACACGGAAGGTTTCGACCAGAAAACTCTTGATAAGATGAATGCTGAAGTCAAGAAAACTATGAGCAAGCACAACCCTAAATCGAAAGAGTATAAAAAGTTATTCGAGCAGGTTGAAGACCAAATCTTCGACAAATATTGTTCAGAGGTATTCAGACCCTCTCTCAAACTTTGATAATTTACCATTTGGATTTACCTTTAACTAAAATCCTTCAGGTAAATTTTTTTATTTTTTGCTTAATGTATCCCTAATCAGCTGATATCGTTTTATTTTTTAGTTATTAACACTCATCCTTTTAGTGAATTCAGATTCTTCTTCAAGTACATTTTTGATGAGTAAACACAATTTGTCTATCTCAACTTTGGAGATGTAGATTCTTTCATCAGATCTTCACTTACCTTCTCATATTATCCCATTGCTACCCGTTGCGCAAAACACACGTACTAGCCGTGAAAAATAAGAAGGGCAATGTACCATAAAATGAACAAATAAAACAATTTTAAAAGAACGTCATCAAAGAAACATGAGACCCTTACATAAAATTAATGTTAGAAGCCGTTACGTAAGATCAGTATTCATGCGTCTTCGGTTAAGTGAGGAATCGTGACAGATTGCGTCAATTTCAACAACATTTACCAAAAATTTTAATGCGTTATGAGCTGGAACGGGATATCGATTTTATGTAAATAGACCAAAATTTAAGGACGGCTTCTAAGGCAAAATCGATAGCTTTCAGGCAAGAAAATTCCTTAACCGATGACAAATGAATCAGTATTAGAAAAGTAGCATACAATAATCAAAAATACTTTGAAAATAGATTAAACAATTAAAAATTGATCGTAAAAGTGGAATTATTATAAGGTGAGCATGGCAGCGATCCAGAGTTCCCGAAGGCTTGCACACCCGAGTTTCGCTTCGGGAGCACGAGGTCTGTTTCACTCGCTTCGCTCGTTCAAGCAGAAGGAAAATAAAGGAGTAAGCAAATTTCGCAGATTGAGTATACAAAAGAGTAAAAATAACTTAAGAAATATGCAATAATCAAAAATTAAAATATGCAATAATCTAAAAAAACTAATTTTAAAAAAGTTATCGAAAATAAATTATTATAAGGTGAGCATGGCAGCGATCCAGAGTTCCCGAAGGCTCGCACACTTCAGTACAGTAAGGAACGCGGGCAGGCTTATCTACTGTGTTCGGGATGGGTACAGGAGTTGCACTGCCGCTATGGCCGCCAGACTCAACATATAAGAAGGATTGGAAAATGAAAAGTCATGTATTAGTGCTGCATTACTGGATTTCGCCTGGACTTGATTAGGAAAGGAACGGATAATTAGTGAACGCGGACTGAACACCTCGTTGCCTTGGTGCTTACATCCCGTTTCTATCAAACCGGTCTTTTACCGGAATCCTTAATGAGGTCTCTTTTTAGGAAAGATTTCGAGCTTAGATGCATTCAGCTCTTATTCCGAAGCGCGTAGCTGCCCGGCGATGCCTTGTCAGACAACCGGTACACCAGGGGCGCCGCTGCTTGGTTCCTCTCGTACTAAAAGCAGCTTACCCGCAGACCTCAAACACCTCTAGTAGATAGTAACCGACCTGTCTCACGACGGTCTAAACCCAGCTCACGATCTCCTTTAATAGGCGAACAACCTCACCCTTGGCCGCTGCTGCACGGCCAGGATGGAAAGAACCGACATCG
>Ga0074193_1002679_pt1 | contig 15358 bp, 11 predicted proteins | sample EPASupsiteHSE605_FD_64523 | JGI IMG/M metagenome (GOLD analysis project Ga0074193, IMG submission 64523) | Bioremediated contaminated groundwater from EPA Superfund site, New Mexico - Sample HSE6-05 | ecosystem: Environmental > Aquatic > Deep subsurface > Groundwater > Contaminated ... | reverse complement strand
ACTGGAATCCTGGGTATTATCAGCAAAGAAACTATGCTTATCGATACCCAGGGAGTCTGTCAGTCAATCATGCTGTAACCATTGTAGGATGGAATGATTCTTTTGACAGGAATTCATTTACGCAGGTCCCTCCAGGAGACGGGGCTTTTATAGTGAAGAATAGCTGGGGCGACACCTGGGGAGAGGACGGGTACTTTTATATTTCCTACTACGACACAAAACTCGGATACAATGAAAATGCCATATTCACAGCTGAAAGTCAAAATAACTATGACCATGTCTATCAGTATGACCCTCTGGGATGGATAGTATCAAAAGAATATGAAGGAAGCCTGGTTGCCTGGGGCGGTAATGTTTTCTCCTCGGAAAGGAATGAAAACCTCAGAGCTATAGGGTTCTATACTACGGATCTTAATACAGCTTACGAGATATACATATATAAAAATCCTGCTTCAGGGCCTGTGAATTCTGGACAGGGATACCTTGTACAGGAAAGTGGCAGATATTCTTTTCCAGGATACCATACACATGTACTGAATTCGGCAGTGCCAATAAATGCCGGAGAGAAATTTTCAATAGTTATTAGATTCACTAATCCTTCGGCTTCAGGTCCTCTTGCAGTCGAAGAACCGGTAGCCCGTTACAGCAGTAAAGCCCAGGCCAATCCCGGAGAAAGTTATGTGAGCCCTAATGGCGTCAAGTGGGAGGATATATCAAGAAATTCGGAAGCAAATCTGTGCATTAAAGCTTTCACAACCAGCTACATAATTCCTGAAGCGGGTTTTACTTCAAATGTTACAACAGGAATGTATCCTCTTACAGTCCAGTTCACAGATCTTTCCAGCAATGCTTTATCCTGGAGGTGGGATCTGAACGGGGATGGAACAATCGACTCAATAGCCCAGAATCCAGTCTACACCTACGGGTCTTACGGGACTTATACTGTTTCTCTGAATATAGGTAATAGTAAAGGGTCTGACACCGAGACTAAAACTGATTATATAAAAGTGGCCCCCCTTTCAATTAACTCAGCCAGCCCAGTAGAGAATGTAGTAACCTACAAAGGAGAAAAGCAGGAGTTCAGTGTCAGTACAAATTATGCCTGCAATATAAGCTGGTATCTTAATGGAGAAAGTAGGGGTTCCGAATCCAGCGTTAAAGATAGTTCATACACGGAGGTCATCCGTTCTCCAGGCTCTTATAATATCACAGCAATTGCCCGAACCCTAGATGAAAACGTTGCACATAGCTGGAACTGGACAGTCCGCACATGGAGTCCCTGGGATAGTTCGGCTTCCCAGGAAGGGGAAAACATAAGCACTGAAGAGCTTCAGGAAGCTATTCATATCTACCGCAATGGTCTACAGATACCTGAAACCGGAGCAGAACTCACGGGTGAGAGGCTTAAAGAACTGATACAGCTCTGGCGAGAAGGTTCAAGAGATTGATGGCTCCTATAAAAATATAATTTAAAGACAAAAGTAAAGCAAAAAGGTAAAACGGGAAAAATGAGAGAAGGAAAAGAGAAAGGAAAAGAGAAAGGAAAAGAGAAAGGAAAAGAGAAAGGAAAAGAGAAAGGAAAAGATACGATAATAAAGAAATAGGTAAAAGGAAAAAGATACGTAAAAAAGGATAGAGAACAAAAAGAGTAAAGGAAAGAGAATAAAGAAAAACAAAAGAAAGAGAATAAAGAAAAACAAAGGAAAGAGAATAAAGAAAAACAAAGGAAAGAGAATAAAGAAAAACAAAGGAAGAGAAAAAGAAAAAAAGGAAAAATCAGCTTTCTCGCGTTTTATCTTCTTTTCCCATAGCCTCTTCAATTCCTTCTCCAATTTTAACATTCATGAGAAAGTCATCAACTGTTGCCAGGAGAGAGCCAATTTTTTCAGAATGAAACCGAACAGCAACTTTATCATCACGGATTTCACTTTCCATGCTTCTAAGGTTATCCGGAGAAAGAGCTTGTAAAATTTTCGCAGCGGATTTTCTTGATTTGGGGTCTGGAAACTCAATCGTACCTGTAATTTTCATAAGCATTCCCATCGCTTTTCTAACTCATTATCTTTATCTTTTTTGGTTTTTTGTTTCGGTCTTCTGGAACTGGTCACCTATGATTCGGTCTGCAATGCTCAGGAACTCCTCTGCGCTTCCAAGAGGAATTGTAGCCCCGGAAGCTACATTATGTCCGCCTCCTCTTCCGCCAACTGAACTTGCAGCTTCCCTCAGGGTAAAAGCAAGGTCAAGGCCCTTTGAGACAAGCTCACGGGTGCCTCTTGCCGAGACTTTCAAGATTCCTTCGGATTCATTTATGCAAACGAAGGGAAGCTCGGGATGAAGGTAACGGACTACCGTGCTTGCAAGGTTTCCGGTAGAAAGGGCATCAGCAGTAATAACATACCATAGATTTTCTCCTTTGCGAATTTTTTCTACGTTTTCCCTGACATTCAGTGTAAGTTTCTTCTCATATTCGCTTTTAAAAGAAAGGGCTTCATTGACAATCTCCTGGTCTCTCAGACAAAGAGAAATAGCCAGCCCGTAGATTTTCTGCTTTCCGCATGTATTAAGAATAGAAATAAAATCGTAAACGTTTCTTACAAGCTCCCGGTTCAGCAGCAAAACTTCTCCTATAACGGCTTCAATAGCCTCCGGGCTTGCTTGCCTGACAAGTTTCAGAGCGACAGCATTGGCAAGTCTTGAAACTTCCTCCTCAGATAGGTTTTCAATTTTTCCTGAAAGCCTGAGCTGGTTCAAAAATTCCGTTACTTTTTCAGGGTAACCGGTTATATCCAGAAAGGGTTCAGTACTGTATGCAAGTACGTCTATAAGGTCTCCATCTCCTACTTTGAGTCCCTTCCTAATAGATACGACCCCTGTTTTTAAGGCTTCTTCCAGGATGAAAGCATTGGCCGTGTGAAAGAGTTGCTTGTCTCCGATTGCACCTGCAAGAGCCAGTCCTGCAAGGTCAACGTTATCAGCTGCCAGCTCTCTCGCTACCAGGTAGCAGGTACCAGAAGCCGAGAGATCAGTTGCCCCGTCGATTCCAACCAGATGAGCATTTACAACAGCTTTTGCCGGAGATTGCCCCACAGGCTGGTGGTGATCAAGCACTATAACATCAGCTGCCACCTTACCAATAAGTTCAGGCTGCCCGCTGCCCATATCGCAAAAGATGACGAGTTCATCCCTGGAGATGCTCCTGTTAACGTCTTCAATACCAGCCTCATCCAGCCTTCCAGTTATCGAAAGCTGGAAACAAATATCTGCTCGCAACAGGGCCTGTGCCATTATCCCGGCTGAAGTCAGCCCATCAGCATCATTATGTGAGACTACGCGCACAAATCTGTATTTCCGGATTTTTTCGGCTGCGTTTTTTGCAAGATTTATCAGTTTCTCAAGCTCGCTCAAAATCCATCACTCAAAAAATTCAGTAATAAAATCAAAAGTATCGGTTTGAAAGTCAAACAATACATATTGTCAGAGAATAAAGGATGTCAGTCTATACTGGCTTGATAATATAAAACTTTGTATATTAGATAACTAAAGGGTTTTTACATTACAAATAGAAGGTTTTGAATTTACTTAGTTTTATAAAAACAAAAAAAATGGAAAATACATTTTCATTTTTATTGATATTATTTCTTCTTAAAGTTCAAACAAAGGGTATTAAACTCACGTTTTCTATTAGCCGCAAATTCCGGAATATCCGCTTCTATTTCGTATGAGGCAATGTTTGGTATTATCTGATGCAGTCTCAAACTTCTGGATCACTGTACTTAAAGATATATTCAGTTCGGAAAGAACTTCATTGATTTACCATTCCAGTAATTCCAGGCAGATAGTCCTCGATTTCTGTCAGATCCCTATGAATAATATCAAAATATTCTTGTGGGTTTTACAGTTCATTAATTATTTTTTTAATTTTTTAATAGACGGTTAAAAACGAAATGGAATGAGAGTTTTGGAGAGAGACTACCTGTACAAGAGTCTAGAATACTAATAAAAATATAGAAATAATTAGAGATGGAAATTAATAGAGTTGTTAAACAACAGGAGTCCCAAAATTGATGTCAACAGATTAAAATAGGCTAAACAGATTAAAATAGGTTATGTAGATAGTTCTTCAAGGTTGTTCAATCACAAAGACGAAGTCTTAAATTTATATACGAACTTCATGCCACAAGAGAACAATGCCAACCCAATCCCAACATAAAAGAACCCTATATCAAAAGCTGGCAAAAGACCAAATTTCCGAATAGTAATTCCACCTAATATCATTACTACCATAATCAGGTATGACTTTCTATCAAAAAATTCCATAACAAACATTTTCTTTCTATTATCTTTACTTATTCGAGTCGTGTGCTTCTCAACTAATTTAGAGAAAATGAAAAAATAAAATACCGAAAATACCGAAGCAGCTAAAAAAACACTAAAAATATATCTCCCTTGACTTATAAAATATGGTAGTCCAGTCTCTATTACCATTGTTCCAGCAAACATCCAAACAATGCCTGCAATCAAAATTAAATATTTATTAGGAATCAATGATTTCTGTTTGAGGTTGTTGCTCATATTGACTATTTAACTTGTATTCATGACATAAAAACTTATAGTATTATGGCTCTGTAGAACTTACTTTTTAACCGAAACTGCATATATAACATGTATGCATGTGGATAATCCATCTGCACTTATCTGTATTTTGTGGTTTGTAATCAAAAAATGGAATTTCAACAACAAACTCCAATTACTGAAACGCCAACTACCTACATCAATTCTAAAGTATGTAAGAAACGAACTTTTTGAAAGTCACGGAAAGCATGGAAAATAGGGAAATAAGTAGTAAGGCGTGGTTCTTCTATGCTTTCCGTAATTTCTGTGATTTCCGGATTTCCGCAATTTTCGTGGCTGTAAATCCGGATACAATCACTCTACGAACGGCTGCGTTTTCCGTGTTACAGAACTTTACATGACTTTAAAATAATAATTTACGTCATAAACTGTAATTGTTTTCTTATTATTGTTTATTTAAGAATCTATGTACTGGAACTGGCAGCTTTTCTCAGAACTTCTGTCGCAAAAGGTGCTTTTTCGTCAGTGAAACTCATTAGTTCTGCAGCGTAATCACAATATTTCCTGTAGAAACTAAGCTCATCTCTCATCCCAGGCAAGTCTAGATTTCCTATATTCTGGACTTCTTTTAATGCTTCTGCAAGGTATTGAACAGCTTCAAAAAGCTGTTTTTTGCCCTTAGAGTTTTCAATTACGGCTTTAGCTTCTTCCAGATACTTGTTCACTTCTTCTTTAGCTTCCTGTCTTTTGAAAATTATTGAATAGAATGAACGATAAAAAGGAAGGCAAAACTGAGCAGGATTATCACAAGATGCTTCCTTTGCTGAGGTTTCGAAAAATTTTATCGCCTTTTCTAATTCTTTTTTGTAATTTTCCTCGGTCTCAGCCTTGGAAGCCATGAATATCGAAACTCTTCCAAGAGAATGATTTGAGTAGGATCTTACAGAACTGTTTTGATCATTGGTCAGTTTAAGTAAATCATTCCATACCTGTTGCTTATCTGAAAAATAGGAAAACGCAGAACCAAGAGCATATGCAGCACTGGACCTAACTTCATGGTCTTTATTATTAGTCAGTCTAAGTACACTATTCAACGCCTGTTGTTTATTCGTCACCTGAGAAAACGCAGATTCAAGAGCTAAGGTAGCACTTATCCTCACGAAAATGTTTTCATCGTTGATCAGTCTATGCATGTCACTCCATGCCTGTTGTTTATCCGGTACTTGAGAAAACGTAGAACCAAGAGCTTCGGCAGCACTAGACCTCACTAGCCAGTTTTCATCATTAGTTAGTCTAAATAAATCATTCCATGCCTGTTGCTTATCCGGCACTTGAGTAAATGCAAAATCAAGACCTTTGGAAGCACTAGACCTGACATCATGATCCTTATTATTGATTAGTCTAAGTAAATCGTTCCATGCCTGTTGCTTATCTGGTACGTCAGAAAATGCAGAATCAAGAGTTCTGGCAGCACTAGACCTGACATCATGATCCTTACCGTTGATCAGGTTAAGTAAGTCATTCCATGCCTGTTGTTTATCTTTTTCGTCATTGGTTAGTCTAAGTAAATCGTTACATGCCTGTTGCTTATCTGATATGTCAGAAAATGCAGAATCCAGAGCTTTGACAGCACTATCCCTTACATAACTGTCTTCATCACTGGTCAGTCTATGCAAGTCATTCCATGCCTGTTGTTTATCCGGCATGAAAGAGAAGAAATTCTTTAATTCCTCTAGTGCGTGCATACGCTCTTTGGGGTCATTGCTTAGACATTGATTGTGAATTTTCTCCTGGTTGACCAACTGCCAAACACCATAAATATAATAAAAGTCAATGTTTAAAAATTTTCCTGATCGGCTTTAGAGAATAAAGAGCATAGATTAATTTATATTGCCTTCTTCATCAACGACTACGTATGTAAATCAGTAAAAACATAGTATCAAGCGATACTTTTAAAACAGAAATTAGAGTGAGTAAATCTATGCACTCTAGAGTATATCCTGTGAATCTAAAGTTTATCATTTAAGAATACAGGTGATATATAACATATATCCCGAAGATCCAGCAGGGATCAACTTAATTAGTTAGAAAATATATAGTATAAAACGACAGGGTATCCTGTAAACTTTGAACATCAGTAGTGTAGCGGTCATCACCGGGCGTTGCCAACGCTCGAACCCGGGTTCGAATCCCGGCTGATGTATTTCCAGAATTCTGTCACCCGAGTTCCGTCACCCGAGTTCCGTCACCCGAGTCCCGTCTCGGGAGGACGGGGCCCTTTTCGCTCACTCCGTTCGCTCAAGAGGGCTGAGTTATAGGCTAGATAAATTGATTTTTAACTCACTCAGAAACCTATTTACCCAAATTTTGCATCAGGTCACTTAGTAAATGTGATCACAAGCCTTTTTTAAAAAAAGTTTGATCAAAATTCCCTAGTAACAGTGTGATCACAACCCTTTTTAAAAAATGCTTGAGCACATACCTTTTCAGAAAAGCTTTGATCGAAAACGAGATAACGTTTGGATTTGAAAAACTTATCCCCAAACCCTATAGGCGTGATCACAAGCCTTTTTTAAAAAGGCTTGAGCGAAAATAGTGCATGAAACTTCCCCTGGCAACGGCGTGATCAACCGGCGCAACGGTTGCGGGTCAACGGTTGCGGGCCAACTGTTTTGGAGGTTTGCTCGAGAGTTTGTACCCTCGAGCGACATTTGGTAAGGTATTACATGGTTTTTTACGTGATTTTTAGAGTTTTTTTATCAATTACATGTTTTTGGAGGTTTACTCAAGAGTATTTACCCTCAAGTCGTATTTGATAGATATTTGGAACCGGATTGTGTTTTTTAATTTTATTTTTAAGGCTGCCAATTTTCATTCTTCGTCAATTGCACTAACGTACCTGGGAAACAGGAGCATATAATTTTCCTGATAAGATTTCCCATCTTGATTAATATCAAGAGTCCATATTATTTCAGGTGTTCTTGCTATTGATTTTCCTTGAATCGTCTAATTCCTCCGAACTTAATTTCATTTTATAATCTGCTCTTTAGAATTTGATCTTTTTTAATCCTGGTGCACGTCTCCCGGGAGTGTTCAATCCCGGGACGAACACCAGCTTATTGCATGTCTGTTTGCTATAGAGGAATGAATTTTTCCCATCTCTAACTAAACTCGAAAACTAAGTAAGGATATGGATTTGGGTAACATATCTTAGCTTCAGAGATAACATAAATATAAAAATAGAAGTATTACTTTCATATAGAATTCATTAGAATACTTTCTAGAGACCTATTGAAGTCTGTCGATTTTTGTAGAAATAGATAGATATAAAGGTTCCTGTCTCAGGGAGAAAAAAGTCGAATTTCACTAAAACTGATGTATAAGCATAACGTGAGGTTTATTCTCAGTTTGCCCTTATATTTTTCCTATTTTCAGGAATCTATTTTTCATATTTACTCATATACAAGGGTAAATTCATCCTTTTTTATTTTCATTTTTGGAATTAATTTTCTAAATGTCTCATAGTTTTATATCACGTTGTAAGGATTTGTAATAACAAAATTTCAAAACTTATTAAATAATTCTAATTTAGTCCACATATTAAAAACTAAAATATTTTATAAACTTTCAAGTCCTTACAAAACCCTATATAGCAGCTAGTTATCAATCTAGAAAACTGTTTTAACCCTAATTTTTAGTAATAAATCTCCAGTTTTTTGTTTCCTACAGAAAAATAAGGTATGAACTGCTCTGGACTAAAAGTCCTTTTCTATGGCATTTATCCAGAAAAACGTATGAATCCCTGCATAAAAAAATATTTTCTAAAGATAAATACCTATTTATAAAAGCGTCTCCAAGTTTGTTTGATGAGCTTATCCCGTAAATCAAAGTTTGATCTTCAAGTTTAATCTTTCAGTAACCTAGTCTCTTATTTGTCTAGTCTCTTATTTGTCTAGTCTCTTATCTGTCTAATCTCTTATTTGTCTAGTCTCTTAATTGCCTAGTCTCTTAATTGCCTAGTCTCTTAATTGCCTAGTTTCCCAGTAGCTAATTGAGCTTCTCATCTTTAAAGATCAATACTGAAAATTTTTAATAATCATGAGTAAAGTGGGGTTTGGGATAGGTTCAAAATAGAATACTAATCAAGGTGTCATTATGTCCGAAAAGAATTTCAATTTTCATTCTCAGGAAAAGGAAAGCGGTTCCGAACAGCCGTATGAGAACACTCAAAAGAGTGGACTTCTCAGTTTCCTCCGCCGTTTTCACGTTCATTCTCATGGCCACTCCTGTACTCATTCCCAGGTACACTCTCATAAACACTCTCACGGGCACAGCCACACTCATGGGACTGTGGACCCTTCCATACTTGCTACTAATAAAGGGCTCTGGGCAGTAAAATGGTCGTTCATAGGGCTGATGGTCACAGCCATTTTGCAGATTTTCATAGTTTTTATTTCAGGAAGTGTTGCCCTTCTTGCCGATACTATCCATAACTTCGGGGACGCATCAACTGCAATTCCTCTTGCAATAGCTTTTTCCCTTGCCAGAAGAAAACCAAGCAAACGCTTTTCCTACGGATACGGGAGGGTAGAGGATCTTGCAGGTATAGTCATCGTTTTCCTTATCCTTTTCAGTGCGGCTGTTGCAGGTTATGAGTCTGTAAACCGCTTCTTGAACCCTCAGCCTGTAGAACATTTGCAGGCTGTAGTTATTGCCGCAATTATAGGCTGTGTCGGAAACGAGGTTGTGGCCCAGTTCAGGATGAAAGTCGGAAAGGAAATAGGAAGTGCAGCCCTTATTGCAGATGGATATCATGCCAGAATAGATGGTTTTACCAGCCTTGCAGTCCTTGTCGGAGCCATCGGTATCTGGCTTGGGTATCCTGTCATTGACCCTCTAATTGGAATGTTAATCACAATCAGTATTCTCAAAATAGTCGTTGACTCGAGTAAACTCGTGTTTACTCGCCTTCTTGATGGCGTTGAGCCTGAAGTTTTTGATAATGTAAAGAACATTACTGAAAGTGTAGAGGGTGTCTGTGAAGTAACCGACCTTAGGGTACGCTGGATAGGGCACCGTCTACATGCAGAGATCAATGCTTCAGTTTCGCCTTCTCTTTCAGTTGAGGAAGGACATGAAATCGCTAATTCTATAAGAGAAAAACTTCTTGAAAACTTCTCTTACCTTTCCGGCACCACTATCCATGTTGATCCTCTCACGGCCTCAGGAGAGTGCTGCCACTACGGGTCTGATAATTCGGAAATTCTGCATGGAAAACAGAAGCAGGTTTCAAATGCCTGTTCCCAATAAGGTCCTATGAAATTTTAGTTATGGGTGGCACTTTATTGTAAAAGTCTTATCCCTCTAAGGGACTGCATTAATTTCGTCATTAGGTTCTGGTGAACTTGCCGGAACCTTCAGGCTATTTTCAAGTAAAAAATGCGTCAATTTCTTCAAATACCTATTTTGCCCTTTATCTCAATTGATTGGGTGTTGTAGCGATAATTCTGTAAAAACCATAAATTTTGAAAAGTTGTTTTATCCCAAAACTATTCCGCTTTTTTAATTTTTCTTCTATTGCGTTATATTGGACTTTCAAACGGCTTTGGATCTGCGAAATCATTTCAGGATAAACACAAACTGCCTTTCATCGAGAGCAGCCGGCGAAGAGATTCAGTACCCTCTTATGACAGGTTTGAGAATCCGAATTCCTTTGGAATTAGTGGACAGCTACTTGTTGGATTCCAATTAAACCAAGTGTATTATTCAACGTGGTTCCCGTAATGGTGTATTCTGCGGTTGCCGGGTTGCCTTTCTCATATATAAATTGCTGCTTAGCTTCGTTGTCTTTGCCCGCAACAACAATGGCTTTCAATATGATGGTTGAACCATTTGGAACACCTAAATCCCCTGGGTCAACTTTTTTTGTTTTGCCGAGTGTGATACCGTCTGTTTGTTCTGATTTCTTCCAATTAACGCCGTCCGATGTGTATTTAAACTCCATCTTGACAACGAACCCACCTCCGTTATGGAGGGAAACATATCCGACTTTGTCTGTCATAATGATCACTATCCTAAAATCCTTACAATGTATATAAAGATATTGCAAAAGTTTGATGGTGATGTCTTTCCGTAACGAAAAAAGTTCCAACCTACCAGTAGACGATTTTATTTTATTACTAATAGTAATTGTCGGACAGCCTGTTTAGGGTGGAATGGCCGCCCATAATTTGATTTTATCTTTTATCTAAAGACTGGATAGTGAAAATCTTGTAAAATAGTAAATCTCGAAAAGTCATATATCAAATTGTGAGACCGCAGTTAATATAGTATATGGTTCAGCGATTACAGATATTGATGAGCGCACTAATCGAATTTTGAATATTATCAAGGCTAAACATGGTTTAAAAAACAAAAGTGCTGATATAAATTAAATGGCTAAAGAAATGGCTGAAGAAACGGCTGAAGTGTAAGAAGATGTGATTTTATAATCTGAGTTAATGAGAATGATTAACTTTCCTATTGTGAAAGGTTTACTCTGACTTTTCAATAAAGCCAGATTTTTTGCACTAAAGCGGAAATATCATGTTTAAGTTGCTAATAAACATCATATTTAATTTGTTAATCAACAACATACTTAATTTGTTAATCAACATAATGGAATTGTTTAAATAATTACTATAATAATTTGTAGCTGTTATAATTCTTTGTTGGATTACTTCGTTGTTTTGTCTACTCATCTCATAACATATCTTAGGGACCTAAAAAATGAAAACATTTTCTGCTATCATTTTCTCTATCATTTTATTTATGTTACTGTCACCTGGAATAGCTGGAGCAGTAAATCAAAATGACATTAACCAGGAGCTTCAGCAAGGAGGTATAATTCACCTTCCTGCCGGAACTTATACTTTAACAGATTCAATAATTCTTCAATCTAACACTATTTTAGAAGGTGAACCCGGAACTGTGATTACAATTCCGGATCACGCTGGATGGCCTGCATGGAAACCACTAATCTCAGGAAATAGTGTCCAAAATGTCACAATTCGAAATTTGGAAATTAATGCAAACAGCAACGGAAATTTAGAAACCCCGCATGGTGCAGGTTATTATAACTGCATCCATGTAGTCGATTGCGATAATTTACAGGTTTATAACTGCACTTTCCATGATAGTTTAGGAGATGGCCTGAGAACCAAAAGATGTGAAAACATTAAGTTTCATAATAATCTTGTTTACAGACTCGGACATGAAGGCTTCTTTGGCATTGAGAGTCAGTATATTGAATGTTTCAATAATCGAATAACTACAAGAACAAACAGTGGTCTCAGGATTTGGAACTCTGCAAATGTCAGGTTCCATGACAATGTTATAGATGCGCAATTGGATGCCGGTGGAGGTGATCCTGGCATTCAGATCGAAGATTCCAAAGGTTCTGTAGGTAATGTGGAGATCTATAATAATGTCCTTAATAGAACATGGGGAAAAGGTATCTGGTTAGTTGCCTATGATTCGGGAGTCTCAAACATTCAAAAGGTTCTGATTCATCACAATTTATTCTATGAAATCGGACAGAGTTATAATATTCCATCTATAGGAGGCATAGTTAACGATGGATTCCAGGGTACTCGGATTTATAACAATGTTTTTGACGGGGTGAAAAACAACGCCTTTAGAAATCAAGCCGGAGGACAAGGCACAGTAATAAAAGATAATGTTTTTACAAATACAGTTCAACACACTTCAATTTCTCAGATGGGAACAGGCTATGCGATTGCTGATCTTGCAGGAGCAAACCTTTCTGTAACTAACAATTCTTTTTACAATAATGAAAACGGGGATGCATATCAAACAGGTATTTCTAATGCCTATTTTAGAGATCCTGAAACTCACCAGACTTTTTCAGGTTGGACCTGGACAGGCTCAACATGGACATGTAAGTTTGTAAAACCAACGGAATTGGGCTCTATTCCACTTACTACAACCATCAGGTTACGACTAATGGCAATAATATACAGCATATTGTATTGTAAAGTTTTTAACTGAACACAATATGAAGTATGTAAATATGGAGATGATCCCAAAACTCAAAATCGCTTCTCTGAATCCTATAGACCGTCTCATCTCTATGTTTTTTGTTTTTTGCGTTTGATGGGGAAGCGATTGTTAGATGAATTATACTGTTAGATAAATGTTACTTTTATATGAGTGTTACTTCAGGTATGATCTTACTGCAATTGAGAATATCTCCTGGGAGGGTGTGTATTCTTTTTCTTTATGTTCAAATTTTTTGTCATACTTTTCTGCATCAGCTTCATTAATTTCTAATACCGGACTATATTTATACTTCCAATTATGCCCTTTAACAGTTCCTTCCTTTAATTCTAAAGCAAGCATTCCGTAAGGATATTCACCATTCATGTCGCTAATATTGAAATCTTTACTGCTTTTAAAACCATGCTTGCAATAGTTATGGGGGTCCCCGAATATAACAATCACACCTATTCCATCGTTTTTGGCAATGTTAATTGTTTGACGAATTAATGCACTGCCTACACCTTTCCGCTGATATTTCGGTAACACACTTATGGGGCCAAAACTCGCAATTTCTATCTTAATTTCATCTTCCGAATACAACCAGGCTTTGGTGTACATAATGTTACCAATTATTTCACCATTATATTCTGCAACAAAATCAAGTTTCTTAATAAAATCAGGATGATTTCTCATAATATGTACTAAATAATGTTCGTTACAGCCAGGTACATAGAGGTTCCAAAATGCTTCTCTTGTCAAGTTTTCGACTTGATTGAAGTCCTCTGCTTTTTCATTGCGAATTGTAAAATCCATGATTAATTCCTTTTTTGTTTTATTCGGTATAAGTATCTGATTAATGTTAATTACAGCAATTCAATGATTTTAAATATCAGTATATTGGGCGGTAGATCATTTAAATACAGTAGTCTTTGCCTAAACTTATTGTATTTTTTCTGTTTTATCTCAAAAAATAGTCTCCAATCACATCTCTATTCAAGCGAAAATCATGTGGGTTTACGAAAACAGCTGTATACGATGTAATATAGACCTTTTGCAGCTGCACAGGATGACTAGATCATGAAGCTTAATGAAATTAGATAGAAACTGTCCATATCCAGAGCTTAATTCAAGAAAATAGCAGGCTAAATATAGGCTGTTTCCCGAAAGTATGGAGAATCAAAAATATTGGTGGAAATTCTGTAATCTCTAGGAGACTTTTTCCTTTTTTACATGTATATTCTTTCGCGTTAAGTTTCAATTTTTTTTAACAATTCTTCTTTTACGTGATTTCCTGCATACAGCAATGCAATTAAATATGTCGAAAAGAATAGGCCGGATCCTGGAAATGATATCAGTGGAATTGATAGAATTAGGGCCATAAGTCCTAATGTAAACCAAAAAATTACATTAGTTATCCGGTATGACGTATCATTGGAATAAGTGTTTTTTATTTTATAGTATGTCCACGTTCCTAGAAGGATAGACAGCATAAAGAATAAGGAGGCTAGAAAAAGTATTGCTTTTATTAATGGGTCGTGTCCCTAAATCATTGACTTAGTTTTATATAATCTTGAATCTATTATTATTTGGGGGCATCTTAATTACTTCTGAAATCGATTTTTCACAATTTTTTTGCTGGAACAAAGACTGCACTGATTATGGAATTAAAAATCAAGGGAATATAGTCCTTAAAGAAAGATATGGTAAAAATAACCATGTGCTTCTTAAATGTAAAACTTGTAAAAAGTGTTTTAGTGAAACTAGAGGTACAATATTTTTCGAACTCAACACTTCTGATGAAGAAGTTCTAAGGACAATAGCTATGATTCCTGAAAAAGGAAGTATCCGTGGAGTTGCAAGAGCTACTGGACATAGTAAAGATACAATTTGCAGATGGCTTGAGATTGCAGGAAGGCATGCAGAAGAAGTTACAACTTATTTCCTCAAAAATCTTAATCTTACGAGAGTAGAGGTTGATGAGATCTGGTCATATATAAAAAAAGCAAAAAAATGTTACTGAAGAAGATTCTGAAGAGTATGGTGACGTATATTCATTTACAGCAATCAAAAGTGACACAAGATTGCTCCTTTCTCATCATGAAGGAAAACGTAGTACAGAGGATGCTATAGAGTTATTTAAAGAAGTTGAGAATATACGTTCCCCATCTTCTCCTATCCCTGTATTTACCTCAGATGATTGGGATGCCTTTGAAGAAGCACTTATAAACGTTTATGGTAAAATCGAGTTGCCACAGTACAAAGGTATCGGAAGAAAACCGCTACCTAAAATAGTTCCACTTGACGATTTAAAATATGTCAAAGTATTGAAAAAAAAGGTAAAAAATTATATAGTTGAAACAGTTCAACATATCATCTTTGGAGATCCTGAAGAGATATTCGAAATGCTTGGAGCTGATTCGGATGGTTATATTGGAACTTCTTATGTAGAAAGGATAAACCTTACGATAAGGACATCTCTTGCAAGATTTATAAGAAAAGGAATGAATTTCAGTAAAACCAAAAGGATGCATCAGAAAGCATTTGACTTATTCCAAGCATGGTATAACTTTATAAAACCTCATAAGTCTCTAAGGTTAAAAATAGATTCTGGAAATAGAAAATGGTTTCAAAGGACTCCAGCTATGGCAGAAGGAATAACTGATCACATATGGAGTTTAAAGGAACTATTAACATTTAGAGTTCCTGTTCAATAATTTGAGGACACGACCGAATTTTTGGATATATA
>Ga0074193_1002678_pt1 | contig 15367 bp, 13 predicted proteins | sample EPASupsiteHSE605_FD_64523 | JGI IMG/M metagenome (GOLD analysis project Ga0074193, IMG submission 64523) | Bioremediated contaminated groundwater from EPA Superfund site, New Mexico - Sample HSE6-05 | ecosystem: Environmental > Aquatic > Deep subsurface > Groundwater > Contaminated ... | reverse complement strand
TTACCCCCGTGCCTGATAAATTGAATGAAACCGGGGTTGTACCCCATGCCAGCCAGCTGACCCCGGATAAATCAGAACTTTCCGAAATCTTATAATGTGTAGGGACTGAATTAGAGTAATTTACAAGCACGTTAACTGCAGCATTGAGCGTAACTGCATCCCCTGAGTTTATCGAAACAGAGTCCAGAGACAGAACCGCTCCTATGTAAGATATTGAGTCATTTACAACCCCGGATTCCCCGCTATCATTCTTCAGTTTACAGTACACCGTCTTTGTCTCGACTGTATTGTTTGCAAAAGAGTACGAAACAGTGTCAGAGGACTGGGGATATGCAAGCCATGAAGCCCCTGTAAAGTCAGCTGTTTCAGAAAGCATATAATGTGTTACCGTACCGGTTTTATTAATCAAAACACTCACGATTGTGCTGCCTGTCGTTTCGTTCCCGTTGTTCACGGAAACAGATGTAAGTACCGGAACCGAGGAAAAAACATCCATCCTTGCTTTGAAAAAATCCCTGTAATATCCTGATAATTTCGAGACAAAGAAATTTGCATCATTTATATACTCAGAAACCATAGAACCGGCTGCGTTGGCTTCCAAAAGAGCAACATACTTTTCAGCCAGTGCCAATGAATTGCTGTCAAAATTCAGGTTGATCAAACCCTGGTTTATAAAACACCCGTAGTATCCCCCTTTCACGGAAACAGATAAACCGGCATAGCCTGACAGCAAAAGTGATATTTCTTTTTTGTTGAAATACACGTTAGCCGGAATGCTGACTTTAAAGATTTTCTTCGCGGATGAAGTAAAGATTTCTTCGATTGTAGAAAAGGCTCTGTAGAACTGGTATTGTGCCAAATCCTCGTATGTGGTAACCAGAACGGAATCATTCCCGGATTTCCCGTAAGACACGTTTATAAAATCAAACACTTCCTTGTACTTGGGAAATGATAAAGGACCTATCGCATGCGTGAAGCAATACACGACAGGTCTGTTCCCGTTTGTCGACTGCTCATAGGCATTTCCGATCAGTACCTTTATCTGCTCTGCAGTCATATTTTCCACGGAAGTCCTGGAAACAATAAACTTGTTTTCAACTACTGGATTGATAAAGTCCGTAACGGTTGCCCCGGCACCTTCAACGGTTCCGGCAATCAGGAAGTCCAGATACTTCATTGCTTCCAGATAGGAATTGTCCCCGTTTGGCCGGTTCATACAGGTCATAAAACGGTTCATCTTCGAGGTCATTTTATCCTGGTTCTTTGTAAGTTGATAGATCGTATTAAATCCATCCTGCCCGAACTGATGATTGTTTAAGCCCCCGCCAAACTCATCAAACTCTTTTGCTTCATTCCACTGGATGTAAGCACTATGCTGCGGGGTATTGAAGTTATGCAGGTCGGTACCGCCCGCGTTGGTGGTCATAAAGGCAGATTCTACATTAAAATGAATGTCATTCCCGCATCCGTCTGTCGAAAGCGGTACAGGTTTGGCAAATTCCCCGCTTACCCTTGGCATTCCCAAATGCCAGTAAGTGCCGGACTGTTCCGTGTAGCCGGTTTCTACATACCTGCCGTGTAACCATCTTTGCAGGTAGGTATAAATGCCTTTGAACCCGTCATCACTGCAGAAGATGAACACGAACTTTTTATTGTATTTCAGAGGCGGGATAGCTATGGATACGGCACCTGCACCCTCTCCCGATACTTCCACGTATATATCCGTGAAAGGATTTGCCTTTGATACTGCACCGGAAGAAGTACCGCCCTGGGGCAGGTCAAGCAAATCACTGTACTTATGTTGGTGTCCGTCTTTTGAAAACTTATCCGCCGAAAATCCGCCGACGGAATTTGCATCACCGCCTTTTGCGGGCAACTCCTTTGGATATTCCGGAAGCGTAATAACCTTATTAGCATCAGGAACCAGAACCGAATCTCCCAGCTTCACGCCCTGGATAGCACTATCTGCCTTTCGCCCCTGCTCCGAAGAGGCATAATCATGCGTATGATTCACATGTGATTTGGAATCAATGAAGTCTGCAAAATCGTTTGAATCCGGACTATCATCCGTTTCAAACCTGCTTTTTAAATAGTCGTCACTTCTAACCATTTTACAAAATTTTATTAATGAACTTTGAATGTTGAGCCTATCTGCATACTTCCTATTCCTGCCGTAGTTAAAGGATTGTATACAGGAGCAGGCACTAAGGTTTCCGGCTCAAGCAAATCTGTATCAGCCTGAACAGGTGTATATTTTGCCACATCTGAATAGAAAAAATCAAAGCTGAAGTCGTTTAGCTCTCCTTTAATTGCCTTGGAATCAAATTTTTGTACAATAATGCGTTTGTACTTTTTCCCAAAATAATGATACCGGTTCGTGCTTGTCAAAAACTCTGAAGCCCATACCCTTAACAACTCAGAATCAAGCTTACCGGAGTACTTGGTATAGATTCTGGAAAACTCAAAATCAAACTCCCTGGACTGATCTGTAAATTCGGCAATCTCTGTTTTATGATCATCCTTTGATTCCAGGGTTCCGCAAAAACGAATGGTATCAAAGCCGCCTTTGCTGTTTTCAAACAAGAAAAGGTCATCGAATTCATCGTAATCATCGGTTAATATATACCTCTGTTTTTTAGACAGATAGTTATTATACTGCCCTTTGATATACACATCAAAATGAGTGGGCCTCAATGATACCGGAACAATTTTTTTCCGCACGTAGCTGAATGTTACATTCACCGTATATATGCTTCCCGATGGCATGGATGCTATTTCAACCTCCTGGGTATTGCCGTCATAATGAAACAATACCATCAGTTTGCTTAACTCTGTGGTATAATAGGTCAGGTATTGAGGATCATCGTACTTTACCCACATTGTGCGGGGCTGGTTTGTCAGGAAGTTTTGCTTGAGAAACCCAAGGGCATACTGGAAATATTTTTCATCAATCCCGGACTTTACAACGGTAAACGTTTGGGAAGTACTCCCGGCTATAAGCTTAAATTCTGCAAAAGCTTCTGTTTGCAGAAATACGTTAGCGGTAGGAATATTCAGGCTTAAAACAGCATCGACAATAAAGCGAAGGTCAATTACAAAGGTTCCGCTTTGATCAGGGTAATACTTTTCGTTTAACAGGATATCCCCGTTTTTATAAAGCTGAACGACTGTTTCAGATGTGGCCTGAATAACAAAAGGAGGAATACTTGCGCTTAATGATAACGAGGGAGGACCCGATAAAATAACTGCCATTTGCTTCTGTTTTTTGCAAAGCAAATTCAATACCCCTCAACCCAAAAGGACAAAGGCACACCCGGAAAGAGTGTGCCTTCAAAAAACACAGTAACATAAAAAAAGGATCTAATAAGTCTTCTTGTCCTGAAAGTTCCCGTCGTTTAACCGATAAATAAATTTAGCGGTTCTGCGATCACCAAACCACCACGTTACACAACTCACAGTTAAGTAAATCACGATATCAGAAACCTGGCTAAACAAAGCCTGAGCCTGTAATGCTGTCAAAAGGGGCTCCTTTGCAGAAAGAATTTCGATTGCCTGATAGGTCAGAACTGTCGTGAGTGCAACAAGGTAAGCCGTTAATCCGGGGCGGATAAATGAGCGAAAGGTATCAACCAGACCCATTAGCAGCGCTAAAAGCTTGCCGATGAATCCGGATTTTGTTTCAGATAATACCCCCAGTTTTTCCGTTGTGAGCAGGTCTGCATTTGCATTTTTGAGACTCTCCACATACGCAGCCGCTTCCGCTTTCTCAATCTCCAGATCGGTTTGCGCTGTCTGAACGGCAATCTGAAGCTTTGCTTCCTGCTCACGTTCTTTGATGTCATAATCCCTCATTTTGAGATCATGTTCATTTTTAATTTTTTGTGCTTTCAGGTTTGTAAAACCCGTGATGATATTGCCAAGAAAACCCGTGGCAACACCTAAAATAGTTTCTAGCATAATTCTATGATTTTGAGTTTGAATGAATTTCTTCCTATTCTGGTTCTAAGTTCAGTCATTGCCCGCTGAGAGTTCAGAATTGCTTTTTGTTTTGATGCCCATCCACGGTACCATCCTGGTAAAAGACACCCCCTTGAATGTGTTTTCCAGCCCTTTAAGGTGTCCCCTGCGAAGTTGCCGCAATGGATCAGCACGCCGGCACGTCCGGGTACATTATTTACAATCCAGCATTTGCCAAACTTCTTGGAATAGAATGGGCTACACAGGTATTCTCCTGCAGGGATCCTGCTCATCCCGGTTTTATTATTTCGGTCAGGCAGTTCTATAAACTGAACTTTGATGCCCAGCTGCTCACATAAAAAGTACGAAAAGGTTCCCTGATCCCCTGATTCCGTCCGGATTAATAACACGTTAATCATTATTAACTCTCCTTTTACTTTTGAGTAAATCCTTGATTTCTTTGAGACTATCGTTAATGGTTGTAAATTGCTGCTCCACAAGTTCCTTATTTGCCTTCTTATCAATTTCCCGTTCAATGGCCTCAATTCTGGTTTGCGTTACCGCATTCTCAATCGCCACCGTTTCGAATTTCTTATTCACGGATTTATTATGAGAGGAAACTTTCCCGAAGATTACAATTACCAATCCCAGGTATGAAGCAACGGCTGACAAAACATAAAAGATGGTCATAGTCTCAAATTTTGAGTAAAAGTATTTTCAGCACCATGACCACCAAAGGACAATTATATCTCGATTAAATCCAGCTCTACCAGGCTAACGCCCCGATGGGTTAAGGAGTACTCTTTTTTTTCGATGTAAAAGAGCCTGCCTCTGAGCCAAAACTTATCCCGGATATCCATGTTTTTAATATCAAGCGGGCTTAACCTGAAGTTTCCCTTCACCCTGATTTTATCCTTCTCTGTCCAGCTTTTGTATCTTCCGTGGTACTTCGAAATCAACCCGTCCGGAGCATCCGGAAGCAGTGATGTGTTAAGCCTTTTTACTCCAAAATGATCATAATTGTGAGCCGTCAGAAACGGGTACTGGTGCTGGTTGCTGTCCAGAGTGGCGGCCATCCCGGCATGGAACATGATACAGGGTGCTGCCGTTGTATCTTTTCGTTCAATCACCGGCACGTACCAGTGTTTTTGTGAAATCACATCGTTGGCGTTTGAATCTTCCCACCAGTACTTCTCGATATTCATGGACAAAGGGCGAACCTCTGAGGATATTTCTGTTTTCCACCGGTTGGTATCATTGGGTTTTGCATACAGTGCATCTGTCAGAATATCAGATTTTACTCTGCTTTCACTTTGCAAACCCTTCAGGGTTCGGATAAGCTTCAATACCTGACCGGATTTTAAGTCCATCCCGGATAATTCAAAGTTTACCGGAGTTGTATAAAGATTATCATACATCTCCTTCACACTGCTGAACTGCACAGGGGTAAGCTTTTCCGGCTCGGGAACATCTGTAAATGAAAAATTATAATCTGTTCCCTCTTCATAGGTCACGTTAAGATCACCAACGAGTTTATCATCCAGTTTTGTGACAACATTCCGATCAAAGACATCATTATTAAATTCCAGTGAGTAATTCACCCCCGGAAAAGCGGTCATGGAAAAAACCTTTAGCAGGTTTTTTAAAAACTGATTGAAGGCGTAGTTCTGCATAAATGATTTTATCCGGATGGTTAAATCGGCTACAGCGAAATCACTGTATTGATCAAGCAGGGGTTGCAAAAAAGTAAAGGGCTGGTCATGGTAAGATCCTGTATAACCTGTTCTGATCAGTAAATCGAAAAGGTAGTTTTTATGATTAAATGCAATCACGGCCAGCTTTGCCAGGTCACCCGTTGCAAAAGGGTTGTTCGGTAACGTTCCTCCAAATCCGGCATCAATCACTTTGTGAACAAAGGGAAACGGCAATACCGATGTATGAATATGCGCCGGATCGCCAACCGAAAGCCTTTGAGATACCGGGTTAAAGTAATTGATGTATTGCTTCAGGTAGTTTTTTGCACCGCCCGAATTTTCAAAGCCTTCCCAATCTGTATCTTTGATTTTAACCGGGGCAATCACGAAATCCTGCGGATTCAGGGCATTGCCCAGCATCGCCTGTTTATAGTTTGAGGCCCATGCCTGGCTGTAATCAATATTGAACGGATCATAAAAATACTGTCCGTAATTGTACTCCTCAGGAACGATTGTACTAAGATGCTTCAATACATTCGCATGATCTACAGAACCTTTAAACTGAAGCTTGATATTTCGCTGAACTTCCAGTAAAAAAATCTCTCCGGAAGATATCGGGATATCAAAGTGAAACAGGCGGGCTTTTACCTTCTTTTTTACATCTGCAGATGTCAGCCTGCCTGCATATCCAAAACTTTTTAAATTGCCGGCAGTAGGCGGTATTTCAAAGCTCAGGGAGTAAGGTGATGGAATCTTATCATCTAAGAACATCGGGTTCTCCTCAATAATCGAAATCTCCAAATTCGAGGGTAAATCAAGCCAGTATTTATCCTCAATTATTACTTTAATCATCGCTATATATTTATATTGTTTTGCAATAGTTTATCCTCTTCCATCATCTCGTAAATTCCGTTTCTGCCCCGCAGGGAAACATCCGCTTTAATCGGTTTTTCAAAGCGCTGGTTAAGCAGTTCCATCATCTTGTAGTTCATCCGGATCAGTTCTTTCATTTCATCATCCTGATAACTTCCAGAGCTGTTATTCACACCCATTAAAGATGCCTTTTCAATATCAAAGTATCCGCCTGCTTCCCTTCCGGAAATTCTGCCCGGGTTCATGCTGTTCATAATCGCCGGCAGGTTGATTTGTGAAAGGTTCCCATTCTGACGTGCCATTTCAAGGATGTCCAACACCGGACGTACTGTCGGGTTATTCACTCCTGCATCCGAAACCACATACTCGCTTGAATTTGGCTTTTCGCCTACAATGACCGTCGGGCCGCTTACAAAACCACGTTTGCGTGGATCGAACTTTGCATTGAAGGGTTTACCGTCCTGACTCCGCAGAACATCGATAAAACCACCGGTTTCAGCTCCCGGAATTTCTGAGGCCATGACCGTGGCCAGTTGCATTGCACCGATTCCGCCAACCAAAATTGACAAAGGAATTGCCATCGGGAATCCCGGCTTAATCCATAACTGCATGATAGAGGCTGCCGTATTCTGAATAATGGAAGCAATCGCCAGAGCCCTGTCTCTTTTTGCCTGCTTAATGGCTATTTCTTCTTTTTTTGCTTCCAGTTCTGCATCTAAAGATTCAACTTTGCTGTTATAGGCTTCCTGGGAAATCAAACCACTGTCAAGCTGCTTTTTAAGCTTGTTTTTACGCTCATTCGTGCCTTTTTCAAACTTCTTTAGCTGGGTATTCTCCGATGCAGTCAGGTAATTATTGTAAGTACCCCACATATCAACCAATCCCGATACTGCCATCGAAATTTCATTCACCCCTATCTTGCCGGCTGCAAGGTTATCATAGAGTGCCAGCCAGTCATCCTGGCTAAACCCGAGTATATCAACTTTGCGCTGCTGTGTATGGAATGCTGTAGCATTTTCCAGCCTTGCTTCCTGATCCAGTTCCTCCTGAGTCTTGTTATCACCACCGGATTCATCCCGCAGGCCTCCCAGTGTTTTTTTAATCTCATTGATTCTGTCAATGAGTACTTTCTTCTCTTCTTCACTCAGAAGTTTGTCACTCAAATCAATACCGGACATCTCCCCGCTGTTCCATACCTGCTGAAGCTGGGTTAATATCTCCAGTAAATGCTCGCGGGTGAATGTTTCTTCTTCAGATTGATACTTCTTTTTGAGTGCTTTTTTCGCCTGCTCTAAGGTTTTGATTTTGTCAAGTTCTTCAGAGCTCATCGTTCCGGCGAGCAATGCTTTTGCCTGTTCCAGACTGGAAATCTCACTCAGCTCGTCGGCATTCTTCATTCTCAAATCCTGAAGTTCTGACTCAAAAGCCTGCTGCTTACGCTCTATTTCTGCTTTAAGAGCATCGGCATCGAGTTTGTCCAGCTTTTTCAAATGTGCCGCTGTCAGGGATTCATAAGCCCGGAGTTCCAGAGCAGTCATTTGCTCTTTTGTCTTCCCGTATAACTCCATTTCCCTGAGCTTTTTCGCATAACTTTCTCTCTCCTTTTGTACCTCACTGTCGGCTACCGTAGAGGCTTCTGTAAGAGATTCTAAGCGTTTATCTTCGGCTTTCTTTTTCTCAAGTTTTTTGTCTGCAAAATCCTGTTGGATGTTGAGAAGATCTTCCCCTTTATCCTTATTTGCTTTGATTCTGGCTTCTAAAAACTGAATATCCAGATCAAGTTTTTTCCGGTTGTACTCCTCTTCGGTTTTTATTTCCCCGTTTAAATAGTTGTTTTTGAGCCTGTAGAGCTCCCTTATATAATTTAAATCATCCGTTAAAGAATATTTCTTTTTGCTTTTTTCTGCAGGGGTAAATCCGCCATTCCCGGTGACGGGTTCATTGGATTTTTCGGCTGTTTTTGCATTTTTAATCTGCTCATCCAGCAATTTACTTTGTAAGTTGTACTGCTTTAACTGGTGGGTGTAGAAATCAATTTTATCCTGAAGCTGCTTATCTTTTGCTGTTGCCAGTTGTGACTCGGTTGTTTTGATCCCCGATTCTATCTGCGCTTTTTGCCTTTTAAGGGCTTCCAGACTGGTGGTATCCATGCTCTCCTGTAGCGATGACTCTTTTTTACTGAGTGCATCCAGCTGGCTTGAGAGTTCTTTGTTTTTACCTGTGAGAGAATTATATTCTGATTCCAGTGCTTTTGCCAGCCTGTCATCGCTGGATCCTGCCGTGGTTGCTTTTTTACGTAGTTCTTCCAGTTGTTCTTCGATTTCCAGTTTACGGCTCTCGTTGTCAACAATTTTCTTTTCAATAGCTTCTTCACGGGCTTTGATTCCTGCCAGTTTTAACCGCTGCTGATAAGATGAATTTACCCGTTCAAGTATCAATAAGAGCTGGGCATTTGAAACCTTTTCCGTGTTGATATTTTTAAGGAAGTCCGGGTATTTTTCCTGTAGTTCGCTGATCAGCTTTTTACGGTACTCACTCTTTTCGTTCAGTGTCATGATGTGCCTGATCAGTGAATTGACCTCATTCTTCTCTTTAATTACTGAATCTGTATGTGTTTTTAAGGATTCCAGAAAATCCTCATTAGAAGACTTTGCATCATCGGCTTTATCCCTGAATGCCATAAATGCACCTGCGGCAACGGTTATTAATCCAACCAGTAAGCCTATCGGGTTAAGCTTAGTTGTTGCAATGAATACTCTCATTGCCTGTGTAGCACCCTTAATATTAAGGGTTAATAACATTTTTGCAGCGGCCAGCAGCTGGGTTGCTGCAAATGCTCCCTCCGTAGCAAGAGTATGCGCTTTGGTTACAATTGTATTGGCAATTGTACCGGCTGTACTTCGTTGTTGCCACAGGGTAGCCAGCTTGGTTACAACGGTATAGGCTGCAATGGCGGATGTTGTGGTAATGATTGCACGAGAATTCTTTATAAACCAATCTGCTGTAACACTTACCACCTTCACGAAATAACTGAACCCGGAAGTGGAAACAGTGAGCACCGGCATCAGCTTTTGACCAAGATCTACCGTGAGGTTATACAGTTCTTTTCGCTTCTTTTCAAGGGTCGCCTGGGAGTTATTGTTTTTCGTGTTGAATTCATTGATCAGCGAGGTACCCTTGTCAAACTCATCGTTTGAGAGTTTCTGTTGTTCCCTGAGTGTTTTGGTATTGCCGGCCAGTACGCCCAGTACGGCAATGCTGCGTTTGCCTTCCAATCCCAGACCATCCATTTTCTGAACGAGTTCTTCCATGCCGGCACCGTTGCCGTTAAGCCCTTCCAAAAACTTTATAAACGCTTCATTGGCATCTTTTTTCAAGAGGCTTGAAAACGCCTTTACACTCATCCCGGCAATTTTAGAATAGGTCTCCGTGTCCTGAAACATCCCGGTAATAACTGCTGAGTATACCGTACTGGATACTTCTGATGTCTGTCCCAGTGAATCCAGTGTTGCACCAAGCCCCAGAATGCTTTGAAGGGATATTTTCGCCTGCGGAGCTACTCCGGCAACACGTTTGGTAAACTCTACCAGATAACCTTCGTTTGCCGTTGATGCTGCCCCCAGCGCATTGATAGCGGACCCGGCTCTAATCATAGAATCCTCAATACCGAACTTCTCCTTGAGTTTAAACAGGTCTACCAGCTTGCCGATCTCGTTAACGGCTTCCTCTGCATTGCCGCCCAAATCTTCTTTTAAGGCTACATTTATTTTATCCGCGGCCTTAACAAATCCTTCGATATCCTTTTCCTTTGTCAGCCCCAGCTTACCACCGACTCTGGCCAGATCTAATATCTCGAGCTGGGCGGTTCGGGTATCCATTTTTTTGAATGTTTCATTCATCCCCAGAACTGCCTCTTTACCCATCTGGGCTGTTTTCATCACGTCGGAAATCTTATCATCGAACTCTGCAAAGGTGGTAATAGCTCGTTTTCCGGAAGTGATGATTCCCGTGATTCCCGCGATAAATGAACCGAGTAAAATAAAATAGCGGTTCATGTTTTCCGCTATTGCCTTTAAATTGAACCAGCCCTTTGAGGTTGTCCTGAGTTGTTCATTATGCTCCTGGATGATCCCTTTTAGTGTCCTGATCTTTGCCCCGGCTTCAATGTATTTTTTGGAGCCGAGCTCCATACGAGCCTGCTCATTGATGAGCTTATTCATCTCGTTCTTTATTGAACGGATGTCATTATTTACTTCCTTCCCGTTTATATATAACTGAATTCGCCTGGTATAACTGCCTGCCATAACTTAAGTTTTTGGCAAAGCAATACCAGGCGAATCGCAATGTAAAGGACAGCTATTTTCAGGCGGTTTTCACCATCCAGTAGATGTTTCCGGCAAAAGGTTTTGTTTTAAATCCGAGCTCTGTAAGCAGTTCATGAACGGCGGCACCATGCGGATCCCTGGTGAACAGCCTGAAAAACTCGATCATATCTGTATGGCTGAGTAATTCATCCGCTTCGCTGGCTTCGGATACGGGTAAGTAACTGTTAAGGATGATTTCACGGATTTTTGATTGATCAGGTTCCGCAGCTGATTCTTCACGGGGTTCATCTGAGTTATCATAATTGATAAACCCGATTTTCTTTTTCATTTAATTCCTCCCAAAACGGGCAAAACCCGGAAGGTTTGTCTCGGCTATCATATAACCGTCAGCCCCTCACGGAAACTGAAACCTTGCCGGGTTTTGCCCTATTTCGAAATGAATAACAAACATGACAATATGATAATTTAGACAGTACAAAAATAATTGAAAAATCTAAGTGGTGAATACAATTTGATTTATTTGAATCCCTTTATTTTATTGGTATTCTCTTCAAGTCGCTGAATATAAGCTTCAACTTTGTCTGTATCTCCTGATTGTTTGTATTTTGATATCTTGTTTTGTATATTCTTACGCTCTCTCTTCAGATATTCAATACTGTTATTTTTCTCAAAATCAGCTTCATGCTCAACCATTTCCTTGTATTGCAAAGGAATGTATACTCCCTCGTTTATTCGTGCATTTACCCAGATTACTTTTCTGATTTTAGAATATGATTTTAACTCAATTTCATATCGTTCTATCAACGCATTATCAATGTATTCCATGAATTTTTTCACGCAAAAATCATCCACTGCATGTTTTTTAAGTTTAAGTTCATGAATCATGTCAAGTGCTTCATGAACCGGGATATCCTGGGGTAATTCTGATTCTATTCTTTTCCGGAATGACTCCAGTCTTTCATGATGCAATTTTCTGGATATATCCATAAGAACTTTATACTCAATCCGGTTACGTCCCCAGTAATAATCATCCTCTTCACGTTTTTGTTCTATGTACTCTGATATTTCCTCCAATCCCATCCGGGAATGTTTTTGATAGTAATCACTGTATAATAGTTTAAACCGATCATCTTTTTCTTCCTGAGAGTCATATCGGGCTCTGGATTGTTTAATATCATCCAGAGTATAATTGGTTTTATGAGTATTTAAAGAGCTTTGGCGTTTTCCCTTTGTTGATTTAGTTGCATTCAAAACGACAATGAAAATGAGTATTAAGAGAACAGTAAGAAATGCTACCATAATTGTCTTATTTATTATGTTGCAATATTACGAAAAGGCTACCAAACGGTAGCCTTTTTTCATCTAATCTTCGCCCACTCACTGTTAAATACGGCATCCGCTTTCATCTCTGCCACTTTATCCGCGAGCTCCGGCAAGTACTCGTCCAAAATCGGGTTGAACCACTCCACGGGTTTACGGCTTCTCTGGTTCAATATATCCAGTGACCCAAATGTTACTCTTACACCCATAATTGTATGGTAAACATTTGCAGGTTTACTCTTTGCGGTTCTGACCACCATCCCGCTTTGCATTTCATAACCACGTCCAACGCCCTTGTGTACGAATACCCCGTGCCGCTCGAACTGGAACCCCACGGAGTCTATCTCGCCAAAGCTCTGATGAGTTTTATGTTTCATCGAACTGTCTAACTTGTTTTCTGAATGCGATTTCCAGCCTTTGCCACGGGTAACCATACCGCTCTTTCCATACCGGAACCTGCCGGCACTGCCGGTAAGTTTGCGCTTTACCATGCTGGTCCACTTTCTGACCATCTGGTTGTATTCTTCTCTCAACCGACTATCCATCTGTCCGGATTTACATTAAAATTATACCTGCAATTGATTGTAAACGTGAATCTAATACCGTAATGTCCGGCAATCTCTGAAGCAATCAGGCTGCCATCCACGGAGCTCAAGTCAAAATCCCTGACAGGAGAACCCGGATTTCGTTTATCGGCTTTGATTCTGGCCAGTATATCGTCCCCGATTTCTTCCATTCTGTCCCACAAATCATGAATTTTGTCATAATCCCCCGGATCATTTACAACGTCCATCAACACAAACGCACCCTGGCGATTTTTAACCGGGTTATCACTCTTATTGTCCGTATAATCAAATTTGTACCCTTCCAGAATCATTGCCGGATACTTCACGTTATTCAATCCCATGAGGATCTCTTCGAGCTCGAAACGATAAAAATGTTTATCAGTTTCACTATGCCTGATTTCAACGTGTTCCGTGGCTAACTTTCTGAAGTAAGCCACTAAAGCAGAAAATTTAACCCCTTGCATTTTCCTTGATTTTTTTTGTCAGGTATTTAAGTACCGTGTGAACGGTCAGTTTAGCGTATTTGTCCTGATTTATAATATCATCTCCCACGATACTTTCAAAAACAGGTAACCAGCCTTTATTTTTTCCTTTGCTTTCCTGAGCTTCGCCGGGGCGCTGGAAAACCATCGGGTAAGCATCGGTTAACCACTCTTTTACAAGCCTGTAATTAATTGAAACGGCAATTTTTAATTCATTGTCAGTATAAAAGTTTTCACTCAGGTACAGTTCAATTTTTGAGCTGTCAAATGCTTCGCCCTTTTTTTGGTACAGACAGGCAAAGAACTTATCTAAATCTGTTTGTAAGCCGTTTTCTGCCCAGTTATTATAATAGGTATCAGTGAACATAAACTGTTCCCAGATCATCCCTTCCAGCTTCGGACGTGGCGGAAAATACCCGTAAATGTCTTTGATGATAAATGAATGAAACGGCTTAAAGTCTGTTACAAATGAAAACACATTTGCAAGCCTGTAACGCTCGTAGGTTGTCAGCTTATTGACTATGCGCAAAGGGATATCGCACATAATTGAGATTAACTCATTATCGGTGATCTCATCATTGTATAAGCGACTGATTGCAATTAGCTGCTTTGCAGATACGTCATTCCAGCAAACTGGAATTTCAGCATTGAGTGTGAACGGAATGAAAAAGCGTCTGTATTTTAAAATTATCGGAGTCATGTTGTAATGTTTTTTTTGTTTAAAAGTTCTTTTCAAGGATGGTTCCACACAGGGAGCAAATTTCCAGCTCACCATACACCACTGATTCAGTGTGAGTCCTGCTGTGATCACAATTACGGACTAGTTCCTGTATTCGTTCCTCGTTCTTACGGATTTTAATCTGCAGACTCTCGTTTTCTGCCTTAAGGTCCGCGATCTCTTTTTGAGTGTAAATGCCTGAACCGGTCATGCTACAAAGATTTTTTTGCCTGTGTTATCACGATTATGGATATAGCCGGTTGTTGCCACGTAATCATTCCAGTCAGCTGCATGATCCTTCAGGTGATTCTTTAGTTCCAGAAGGTAGCTTTCTCCGATACCAGAATCACGTTTGATTAAAGCAGCAATCCTGTCTTTCTCGCTTGGCTGAACCTTGGTATCATTGTTGTATCCGGAGATTTTACTCTCAAAATACAATCCTTTCTCGGTCAAATCCGCCCCGGAGTCTTCCATCAGCATGGCTGCACTCAGAAAAGCCAATGCTTTGCGGATGACGGGAAGAATGTCTTTTACTTTCTGCGCCGGTTCATCTTTTGCCAGTTCTTCTCTAATCAACTTCAGGTTATCAACTCCAAGTACCTGTTTAAGTGCCAGTTCGGAGATGGTATTGATATGCTTTTTCAGCCGCAAAAAGGTTAACCGGCTGCCTCCTATAAAGTAAATTCCGTCAAAGGTTTTGGTGTCGGGAATAAAATTGTCTTTGAGCGATTTATACTCCTCTGAATCACGAAAATCCGTGAACACGGTAATGTTTTCTTCTAAATACTCTAAAACATCATCTATCCCGTTGAAACCTGTTGATTTAAAGTAGTTACGAAGGTTGTCTTCCTGATACTTGTATAACCCTTTTACCGTTGTTGATTCCTGACGTTGAAACCCGGTTCCGGAGATTAAAGCATTTAAGTAGTCATAGCCCCTGTAATATGCCAGATGGATAACTGCGATGCGGGATAGCCTTAGAAGTTCATCCCATTTTTGTTTATCATCTGCAGGCAAATTCGGGTTTCCGGTTTTGGCGTAATCTTCCAGCTTTTTGAACATTGCCTTTGATATAGCCGTAATCAAAAAATCCCGCTCTACGGCTTCGATGCTGGGCTTTAAGCGGTTAAAATCCGCAGAGCTGCTTACCGGCAGCACGGCGGTAACTTCGTTTAAGTCTTTGAATAACATATTATGCAAGGTTTTTCTTGGTTCCGGAACCACTGTCCAAAGTGGTTAAAATTGTATTTCTGAAGCGTAATTGCACATCCTTTACCCCGTTGAATTCCAGAAATGCTTCAAGAGGATCCAGAATATTCTGGCGATCCAACCAGGCGTTGGCAATGTTTACCAGGAATGCTTCACGAATATTTGAGCCGCCCTGGTTGCCTGCATAAGTTCCACCGGGCATACCGGCACCTAAAACGTTGGG
>Ga0074193_1002144_pt2 | contig 15373 bp, 20 predicted proteins | sample EPASupsiteHSE605_FD_64523 | JGI IMG/M metagenome (GOLD analysis project Ga0074193, IMG submission 64523) | Bioremediated contaminated groundwater from EPA Superfund site, New Mexico - Sample HSE6-05 | ecosystem: Environmental > Aquatic > Deep subsurface > Groundwater > Contaminated ... | reverse complement strand
TGAATTGTTAATGGCTTTTTATATGGCTGGTCAGTTAAATCCATCTAAACCATTTGAAACAAATTATCATCAATTATCTCGGCCGAATTTTACTAAGAATTTTATTGTTAATGCAGAAATAATGAAAACATCGATTTTAAAAATGTTCAAAGGATTTGTTTCGCTACAAATTGATGGAGGAAAAGTTGGACCAAATTCAATTCTCAATTGTGTAATTTCGAATCCAAATAATTCCATGATCCATCCATTTTATTCGAATCAATATTCAATTTTAATGGAACATGTGAATCTTATGTATCCCAAATAACCAGAATTGTCACTGAACTACATACTTTAGACATTCATGTAGTAGGTATAATTAACGACAATCTCAAAGCTCAAGTGTGTGCAACAGATCCAAATGAAGAAAAATCATTTCAAAACAACTCAACAGAGCTTTTTTTGAAATCAATTATCAGAATTCCATGTCAATGTCATGTCGTATCTCTTGCTCTTTCAGATTTGAAAAAACGAATTTCCTAAATGGAGTTGAAGAGAAACTAAGAAAGATTATTCATGTATTTAGAAAAAAACAAATTGAAAAAATGGATTGGATATTCATGTTAAAAACTTTGTCCAACAAGGTGGACAAATTTATTTGATATTCTTTGTTTTTTTGAGAAACATGAAACCAGAATCTTTTGCATTATGAAAACCCCAAACCCATTAGTATACCAAGAAATTGAATCAATAAGGCCTGATTTAGAGTTTATTATGTTCAATTCTCTTCCCAAACTCCTCATTTTTTTGTTTCTTTTTTCAAAGTTAATCGGCATTTTGGAGTCTGATTCAACAAAATAGAGTTGATTGCTTTATCATTTTTTCATCTTTTTTTGAAACAACAAGATCTATTATCCAAAGATTCAACGTTTCTGAGATGAATGATTTGAACGGATTATTTCGAAAGTCAATTATTGAAAGACTCAGAAATTGGAGAAATACAACAACTTTTTGCTTTATGGATGATTCGACCCTTTTCAGAAATAGTTAATACAAACCACAAACAATTATCCTCGATTGATGTATGGAAAGTCTTATCTTATGATAAAGGTTGGAGAAATCTCTCAGAATTGGCTCTGAGATTCTTTGTGTTGTCATCTTCTGAAGCTGCAGCAGAAAGGCTTTTTTCATTGCAAAGGTTTTCTGTTTCGAAACACAGATACAGAATAAAAAAATCTGACTGTTCTATTATCAATAATTATTATGTCTGAGTGTGATCTATCATCAAAAAATTCTTAAAAAGTAACTTGAATGACTCACCTGCAAAAATTTGGAATATTGAGAGTCTATCTTCGAGATATTGGGGCCATCAATAAAAACAAATTCCCTTTTAAATCCAATTTGCTCGAAAATGCAAATGCTTTAAAAATTGGACAATGATGTAAACATTTATATATCAGGGAAGAACCCCAAAACCGTCAAGACCCCTAACCGTTAGGACCCCCAAACAATAATATTCTTCTGAATAGGACCCCGAAAATTTCTGAATGGGGTCCTTTTTGAATGCTTATGACCCCCAAGTTAACATGAATTTTGAAAGGATTTGAGAATAGAACCCCCAAAACAATAATTTTCTACTGAATAGGATCCCAAGTTTTGATTAGATTGAAAACAATGACCCCAACCGTCATACATCCAACTTGATTGACTGGGTTTGTTCGAAAATGATTAATTTAACGGTAAATTTGCCAATTATATTTTTGGTTTTTGGTAATTTGTTTTCCATCCACTTTTCTCCAGTATATTTGAATTCAATGAAAAATTCTTCCTTTTAATGAAAAATAAGACCCCAAAAACCCCAACCTTAAGACCCCAAAAAACAAAAAAATTGCAAATTGGGGTATTATGTGCATCCCTAGTCCGAACAACAGAAACCAGCATCTTTTGAAGATTAATATTCAGTTCCAGAAGATTGTAGTGGATATACCATTAATGAAAAATTCGTACAATCAGCGATCAAACATTTATTAGATTTAAACGCCTCATTCTTTATGTATGCTTTAATCGATGCTCTTAAAAAAGAATATTATTTTGTAAAGATAAAAGTACATATCGAAAACATTTAAACAGAGCATTTTGCAATAATATTTGAACGTTTTTATTTTGATAAAAGAACAATCAAAGAACAAAAAAAAGAAATATTTAGTTTAATGTTAATAACTGCAAAACAATGAGAACTCAAGATTCTTCAAGGATTTGGGGTAAAAATTTGGTGCAGTAAGTAGTATAGGGTGACGGGTTTTGCCGATTTTTTTTGAACAGGGTTTTAGAGGCTAAAACCAATGTGTTTTTCACTGGTTAGTTTCATCAGCACTTTTGAGGTCCAAACCAAGGTAGATCTTCAATTTGGCAGCTTTTCAAATAAGTTTTCTGCCTTGGTTTTGGAGGACTAAATCAAGGCACTTTCAACTATTAAGTTATGAAAATTTTGCTTACTTTTAAAGCTCTAATGAAGGTGAAATACGCTGCCGATGCCTTAAATGGTTGTAAGGATCGACTTGAAACCAAGTTGCTTGAGGCATTTGAGGCTGATCTGATTGATGAAGAGTATTTATTCAAAAATATTCAGTTTGTAAGAAGATCTGTAGTGAGTATGATGACTTGTTGATTGATATGTGTAAGTTGTCACCATTAGAAGACAAGGAATTTAATGAGGATGATTAATTTATTTTTCAATTTTTAAGATTTTATTCATTTTGAAATGTGTGACTATGAGGATGCTAAATCGTTGGGTGAAGTAATAAACTGTATCAATTTGTTGAGACCAAAAAGTTTGGAGCTTGGTTGATTTCCTTGATCGTGAAAGACAAAAGTACTTTGATCGAAATGTTTCAGATAACTATGGGATGGGATTTACAGTTATGGATTCATATTATTCAGAAAAGAACATGAAGGTGTTGGTTGGGTTAGCCCGTGAGATGTTGATTAAGTTGTCAATCACAATGATGTAGATTTATTTTTGTTGAAATGGAAGTTTTGGTTAGTTTGGTTGGTAAGAATAAAATTTTGTCGAACCATGTTTCATTGTATGAGAAGTTAGTGTTAATTGCAAAGGTCTATTTTGGGTCAGTTGCGTTAACTGAAGAGTTTGATTCAATATTTACGTTGTATAATAGGGCTGAAGATATCTATATATGTGTTGCTGTGAAAAGAAAACGTGTGAATGATTTAGTGTTGACATTGGAGAAGCATAAGTTTCCAATACAGAAGGTTTTCTTGATTTGTACTGATGTTGATACTACTGAGTATATGCGGTATAAAAGTTTACTAGGGATGAGATAAATTGATGTTTTGAGGATTTTAAGTCTGATGCACAAGTAAAAATTAATTATTGTCAGGAAGTTTATGATCAAATATTTAAAAATATTATGAATTAAATTAAAATGAAGTATGTATATTATTATTAATTGACTTAATTACAATTACAAAGAATACTCAGGTCAATAATGAGAACGATCTGAAGTAATACATGCATACACTTAATTATATCGATAAATATAAAATAATTGTTGAGTAAAAGGGTGATTTTTTCTTTAATGAAGATGTATTGGCTGCATTGACAGCCTATATGATCTATAAAAAGACCAAATTGGATGAACAAAAACAAAAAATTACAGTAAATCGAAATGGAGTCAAGTATCATAGATTGTTATGTAGATCGAAATTGTTTTTATCTTGACTGAAATGAGTTATTGGATAACAGAAGAGGTGTATGATATGGTGCTTGATGCACGAAATCAAGTAGATGATTGTTATAATAATATCGCTTCACATGTAAATGAAGTTTACGAGCAACAGTTTATTGATGATGAAGATTTAATAAAAATAATGAGTCATAATAAGAGAATTGTTGAAAGGTTTGCTGATTTAGTTAATGCAATTGAACCACATGTGGTATGTTCTGAAGAGTTAGATGACTGAAGTGATTGTTTTTGGTAGGTTAAGTACCTATTTTAGTGTAATTGAGAGATTGAATGTGTGTTTGATTTGTTCACCAATTGGGGTTAGTGATCCATTTTGGTAAACATCGTTCAAATCACGACAAATAAATTGGACGTTGAATATTGGGACTCGAATTTCTTGTTGAGTTGGATCAGTGAAACTTTTAATGATTGCTGTATTACCATCATACCATATACATTCAGCTAGGGTTTCAAATAGACGTCTTCTTTTGAATTATTTGGTTGACTGCTTGTCTTCTTTGGTTCCCGTAGTGAGATGAACCATAACAATGTTTCCAGGTCTATAACTGTGTGTTCTAGATTCAATCTGGTTCACTTTCCATAATTCATTTTGCATCATGGAGATATATATATGTTCTGCATCAATGTTGCCATGAAATTCAGTTGGAGTAATTCTAATGAATCGATGTATTTTGTTTTTGTTGTAGTGTTCAACGAGTTGTTCCATTACTTTAGGGATCACAATTAATGTCTGGTTGTTTTCACCTAATGCATTACATAATGTCCGAATGACTGAGTCAACTGTTTTATTGTGATAGGTGTGAGGTGATGTGTGGACCACATGATATAATACTGGTTTATCTGAGTCAACCTCTTGTCCAACTATTTCTCCATTCCGAATTGACACAATTTGATATCGTTGACTAAATACAGTATAGATTGCATTTTGAAATGAAGCTTCACCATCACTTTTTATTGTTGTTATGGGATAATTTAGTTCATGTTGTTGTTGATCCGTTTTGGCAAGTGCAGGCCAGACATCACGTCCAGATTTAGACCATATTGGTTCAACCATTAGATATCTTGTGTTCACATTGATTGCAACTAGGTACATTTGTTCACGTTCAACATTAAACATTATGTCTATTTCCCAACAGCCGATTGAGTTGGAGAAATTTGGTTTTGATAACTTTTTTTGTGCTTCTTGTACTGTGAATCTGGTATATGGGGTTGTTTCTGGATTAGGTCGTTCCCAGTCCTAAATGGGTAAATGAGTTTCTCGTCTGGTCCAAATACACGTCGAATTTTTTCAACATAAGCTTCTTGTTGTTTTCTCTTTTGTTCTTGTTTCATTCTGGGCTCTTTTGGGTCAGTCATTTCAGGCAACTTGAGACTTCCAAGGTCTGTATTTGATGATATATTAGGTACTTTAATCTTAATTGGTAGTGGTTCCATGTTTAGATGTGAACATAAATAGAGGTTCAATCTTTTATTTTTTGTTATTGTGTAAATATGACATAAAAAACTATCTCGTCTGCTGCACTTGGCAAACTTACTGGTTTAGGTACTACCACAAATCAACCTGTTGTAAATAATAATATCACCATAAATTCTGGATCTCAAGAGAATAAGGATTCCACATTTATTGAACCAAATCCATATTCCCAAACTGAAGACTATTCTATTTCACCTCAGTTTGCAATGGTGTTCAATAAAATGTGTATCTCATTGTTAACTATAAATGACTACAAACTTCTCGGAAACATTATTGATCAATCGCATCGAATCATTTGTTCAGTTCAAGACCTTCAAATACTAATTTCACTATTTCTTGGATGTCAACAGAGTGATGTATTAGTTAACTTATACCCAGTTGAACCAATTGGATGATGTGGTTGTAAAGCTCTTAATCCATTCTGTGACATTGAGAATATCAAAATTAAGTCAAAAGATTTTAAATTGATGTACAATACCGCTTACAATGTTCTCAAAGATGACTATCACATTTGTTTTGATAGAGTCTTGATCTAAAAATAATATCATTCATTCAATTTTTGTTTATTCATCGAATGGTTCTCCAAATTGTTGAACAATTTCTCGAGCAGTTTCATGAACTAATGGTTCGAACAAATTATTATTAAATTCAGGTTCATTGCGTTCAGTACCTTCAGCGTCTATAACAACATCACCTAAAAAATTCTTGAAATGAGACCAACTTTCATATTGTTTCAATTCTTCAGACATCATACCAGCTGGTGAATTAAGTCTTTCATGAGCATCATTTTAAATTAGTTGCCATATTTTCATTTTAAGTATTCCAAAGAATGACATTACTTCATGAGGACGCACTTGTTGTTTGATTAATGCTCTAATCCTGCCCCAGTAAGGTTTAAGTATTAAATGAAGAAATACTTTGTATGGAGTTGGGTTGCGCTTAGCATTTTGATAATTATAAACAAAGCCATATACGTCATTTCCTTTTTCATCTTTTCCGGTTACAATTCGCATAATGCCTTTGAGACCAGTTTCTTCACGGAATTGTTACATTGTTTTTGCATTTTCATTTATTTGGCCATTGATGACACGTCTTCTTTGATCTGACCTATAATTTGTGTCATAATATGGTTTACGTTCTGGAAAGCTTGTATTTTCAACTGAATATCCATTTACTCCACGTATTTTCCCTCTTTGATCTCTAATAATGACGTCTTTTACATTGTCACCATCAAGATCTTGTTCTTCTATACTCCATCCACGATATTTTGGATTTGATCTTGTTGTATCAATGACATTAATTTCATGATCGGCTGATTTAGCAGAATTCATCCAGCCAACCCTTTTTGGTTCTTTACCTTGTTTGATCATTTCTTTCAAAGCTATCATTGCTGTATCACGTTTTACACTTGTTTTTCTACCTGGAATTAAGGTTGGATCTAATTTGTATATTTGTTTATTAAGTTCTCTTCGTTGAGCCTTTAATACTTCAATTTGTTGTTGGGTCGATTTTGGTAACGATGCATGATTTCGTGCTAATCTTCATATGCCTCTATTCCAGCAGGTCTGAGATTAATTGAATTACTCATTATGTTTGCATAGTGACAAAAATATATTCCAAGAGAAGTTAAATTGTAATGAAACCTACGACACACTCGGGATCAATTTGGTCTGTTTTGATGGAGGAAACTTTGAGTCTTGGGATCATGGAGCACATGCAGTTCATTATATCTGATGCGTTACCTTTTTTGGCATAGCCTTTGAGTGATGGTACCAGTATGTCCCCAATGGTGTATGTGGCTGAATCACATTTGACTAGACAGTCACCATGTGTTGCATACTTATAATATTTACCGGCATGTTGGTTTATGTTTCCATATTCGTCTTTAACTTCATTGTTAATGATTTCTGTACAGACCCCAATTATTTTATTGTTTGGGGATGTAGCTGGACGTACTATTGTGATACAGTCTTCATATGGTGAGAGTTTTGAATTGGGGCCTCTTAATAGTTGACCAGTGGTTTCGACAAAGTACCCTGGTTGAAGGTCACCTTCATACATTGTATAGTGGGTAATTGTCTTAGAAGCATTTTCGGTGATGATCCCAAAGACTTTTAGGTTGCCTCTTATCTCATGTTCTGTCTTGATGGATCCGTAGTAGCATCTGTATGCAACTCTTTCGGGGTGATCTATTCTGTATTCACAGTTTGCTTGTGTATCATTGTGTTTATACACAAAGGATATAGCTGATGTATGATTCTTACCAACCTGAATCATTATTTCTTGACCTGTAGCCAGGTCTCCTATATAAGCTCTCATTCCCATTAGTGCTTTATATGTCATACCAGTAAGATTTACATGAAGATGGTTACTAATGATCGTAGTCGTAGTGTAATCAGTGGATTGTAACAGGAAATTACTATTAAAAGAGATTCCAGTGAGGTTGGGTGCAGTGATACTGGCTGGAAACTTAGTCTCCTTGGTGTCTGTATCATAATTAATACAGTTGGTTGAGCTTGTAGAGGCTTCAGTTTCAATACCAATTCTTATTTCACCTTTAAAATAGCTTTTGTTACATATATATAATATTTGGCACATTAATTTTTGGGCATGTTTGTTGGATCGTTACCTCTACCGAACATGTAACCACAAGGGGTATTTTGAGCTAAACGGGTCCTAACTATTCTCACAGCACCCCATGTTGAAACATTAGCTACAGAATTAATTGGCAATGAACTTGTACTGTTAGTATGATACCTGTTACAGTAACATTCCGCAGAATATATATTATGAGCAAATGTTGTTCTAGCTGGTTCTGGTGAAGGATCAACTACTGCTGGTGTGTGTTTCATACCAGTAGTCCTAGTGAATGCTGCTAGGGCTTTATCTCTAGTGGTAGACCATCTATCATTTGCCTGTGTGGAATCCATAATCCAAGTAAGAGTACCTACATTATTATGCCAGAGGAGATTAGATGATGTATTAGTTGTCATCCTACATGCACCGGAACCATTTCTAAAGTAGGCATTACTAGGTTCTATTTCACCTATTGTCCCATCAGTCTGATTTCTAATAGCTATCCTGCAAGCGCTTATAGCCTCCAACCCTACTGTGTAGTCTTCTTCAATAGAAGCTCTATGGAACTCTATTCTATACCCAACCTCTGTAACACCATTAGAACCTACTACAATGTAAAAAGTGGATATGTTTCTTTCCACGGGCATGGATGAACTCTTCAGGTAGTCTAAATTCTTTAGTGTTAACAGTGAAGTATCTCTTAGTCATTTAATTTTTATTTAAAGAAAAGTCTAATATCCACATTGTTGCTACACCACCTACAAAGCTTAGAAGAAATAATATACATTCGGAGTTGCCTGCACATTTCTTGAAACATGGTTCATCATTGGTCATTGTTTGGTTGTTATCACTCTGTGTGATCATTTTGAGAGTGGAAAAAAAATTTTGCTAAATTATGTTTTATCTTGGGGCTCGATTGAGCCATTCCTGAGTACCCAGAAGTATCTCTACAGAGCCAGAGTTGTGGAGCTGGTGGATATGCACTTGGGTTGGCTGGATCTGGAATATTGTATACATCATTGGCACCCGCAAAGAGTGGAGTAAACCTAAGTTTTGTATTTACTGGCGCATATGTACTGAAGCCGTCGAAGACATTACCACCTTGTGAACGTTCAAGTGAAAAGTTATATATGAAGTCTGAATTATCATAAACTGTATTCAAGAGTCTTTTCCCATTGATGGTGTGCCTTGACTGTGTGATGGAATGTAGCCATGATTTGGTGGGTTCTATACTACCATCAAGATCACTAGTATTAAGCTGGAACACAAGGAACTCTGGAGACTCTTCACCATTAGTACTAATGGCATTTGGTGGAAATTGTTTTCCATCAAAAGGAATTTGAGGTTGGCTACATTGTTATTATAGAAACATGTTTATTGATTTACAGTGGTTGGGAACAGAAGTGAAACTGACTCAACATTGTCATAAAGAATCTGTGTGGATGTATCTAATCCTCCAATATTTGGTGGTGTACTGTAACTATAATAGTCCAACTGTTGGGCTGGAAGAATTACACCTTGTGAGATACCTTGGAGTGTATTTAATTGAACTCCAAATCCCATCAATTGTGCTCTAAATTGGGTTACGCTGAATGGGGGTGGGGTGAGATGTACTCTGGCATAAACATCTGTAACATAATCGCAGATATAACCAGAGTCCCCAATTTGGCGGAAGAACCTGTCATAACCAACTATAGCTTTAAATGGTGCTACTACTGTATAACTAGTGTTGTTCATGTAATTGATGGCTTCTTGGACATTTTCTGTGGGAACTTGACACCAAACAAAGGAGTTGTTGATGAAGAGAATTGTAAGAGTCAGTTGTCCAATGAGGTTGGAAGGAAACATGGAAAATGTTTGGAATGGTAAGAGATCACTGATTGGAATTAGGGACTTCATCCTGATGGTGGTACTCTTATTTCCATTTTTAAACTGTGCTCCATTGATATATTCACGACATATTTCTGAAGAAAACTTACTAACAGCTTCATATGTAGAATGGATTCCTTTCTTACCTCTCTTCTCGGAAGCTCCTTTCAGATTGGCATAGGCATATCCTTCTCTAACACATTCTTGTGAGAGATAATCTGTGGGTTTACCATTATGGATAACCTTTATTTGTTAAATTTGTTGGTTACTACTATTAACTCCAAAGAAGTACACTGGGGTTGTTATGGTATCACCATTGGAAGGAAATTCAGTGGCTGATAGTTGTGGAATCTGGATTGTAACATCTTGTGTGACCACAAGGAAGCTATCATTAATTTGGGAAATACGGTAAGTATGTTGAGAAGGCAGAGAAATTCAGAGATATTGGACAAAAGTATGTAGATAAAACTGACAAGGTCGTAAATGCATTCAAGGGAACTGGTGGACGTAAAATGATGCCACAATTGAAGTTTGAAGAGTTAGACGATGGTGAAGATGAAGAATTTGACGAGTAAATGAAATTTATGAACTTCTAATATCTATTTTTATTTTATTTTAAAATGGAATTGCCTGAAATTAAAACATTACCTCCAATGCCTTCATTCCCGCCTATGATTATTAATAATCCACATACGGTACCTATGGTCCAAGTGGGTACCAAGTCCAGTGTATTAGAATTTGTGTCACCTGATGAGTTTACACAATATATGCAAGAGAATCCGAGTAAATTTATTGCAGCCAACACCCGTGTGTTGAATAACACTTAATGAATCCCTGGATATGTAATTAGACAGAATAAAAGAGGACTCAACTTACTCTAGTACCTGAAGTTGAAGCAAATAGGTATAAGAAGCCACCTAAGCAAGATAAAGCCACCACTGATATGATTGTGCCATTAAATGAACAAGTAGATGAACTTACTAGGTTACTCAATGAGATAAGTCAAGAGGTACTCAAAACTCAAAAAGTTTTAAAAACAATGATTACCACATTGAATCAACATTCTTCAATTTTGGAGAAGTTTTCTTCTGCTTGAGTTGATTGATATCGATATTAATGTGTTGTAGGTTAATTACTTTCATGCTACCCATTTTTATATTTATGTGCAGGCAACTATTAGGTTCAAGTTGACATAACATTTGTTTTAATTCTTTATAGTCGGTGTTTGTCATAATTGAACGATGTATTTGGGCAATCTCTGTTGATGGATATCCTGCAAATACTGTAATGGATATTGCTTGTGATTTAACTGGAGTTGATATACCTTGGAGCTTTTGTGTACAGAGCATAAAGGATACATTGATATGTCTACATTCGAACATTAGTTTATTCAATGGTGACTCATGCTTTTTAAACTGTTCCTCGAAGGCAACATTGTCATAGAGTACTAAGGTATGAAGTCTACACCGACGAAAGTCACTCACATGAAGTGCTTCAAATAGGGCCTCTCGTTGATCTAGATCTATATTTTTGGTAAGTTTGTCGTCTATTATTTGGTTATAGAGTTGCTTATAGGCTTTCAGTCCAAGTAGTGTCTCGAATACTTCCGCATATGACACAATAAGTATTGGGATTGACAATTTTGGTTTGAACATTTGATATGTTTGGTCATTTGTACCGTTATTGGTTACATATATCAACATGTGATGTGTTTTAAGTTTTTCAAGCTTAAGTATTTCACGGAAGAAATAGAATGCCTTACCAGTACCTTGCTTACAGATTTAGCAAAGAATGATTTACATGAGAGTTTGAGTTCAATGTGATGTGACTTGAACATTCGTGTGAGTACATTATAGTCAAGTATGGTAAGACCACCATCTTGAGGTCTATTGGGATTAAAGTTCATGCGAACAAGTTTAATGTGTGTAACTTGGACAATGAAATAAAATTGGTCATTGGATTAAGAACACTTAAATGATGGATCAATAACCACAAGTATTTGCTTTTCATCACGGCAGTGGTTGAAAAGAATGTCGCAGAGTTGGCGCATTGTCTTACGATCGACAAAACTAGTAGTTGTCTTTTGGGTAAGAATAAAAAATAAAAGATAAATTTTTTAAAGCTTAAAAGGTAGTTCTTACAACATTCATCATGAATGTATTTTGAAATACTATTTGGATAAACTTTCGTATAGGATCAGGGGGGATTGCCAGTAACTGCTTTGACAAATTCAAACCAATTATCATTACCTTTTTCAAGTTTTAAAGAAACAAATTTTTGGACTGTAGTGATCTTATATCGCCCCATATCTTCAAAATGTTGATTCGCCTCTTGTAATTCTTCATCCCCGAATGAAGTAAACATATAATCAAAAAAATTTGCTGATGAATCTTTTTCTTGAGTAATTGAAGTCTCATCTTTAGAACGACTGAGAGAAGACCATGAATTGAGTTATAAGTGAATATTATTAAAATATGGAGTAAGTCTTAATGCATTAGCGTTACCTGCTGTCTGTTTAACATATTTTTGTAATTTGTTCGTTTCTTCATGTAAGTAATCAATCTCAGGCTCTTGATCAATATGTGGAACAATTAGGTTCATGAACTAAATAATAGTTTAGCTAAAAAATAATTCAATGTCTTCTCAGAAATAAATCAACAATCTCAATTGAATAATTTCAAAAGCCTCAGAAATAATTCAAAAGCATCTCCTTATCTTTGAATAAATTCAGATCATCATTATTTACTCACAAAATATAATCTTCAAATCAATTCTTCTTAATTATTTCTGAATCAAATCAATTAAAAAAATGTAAAGGGACATTGTCATCATGTCACCTAATGAATTTTACAGTTTTAATAAATGTCCCATCGAAAAGTGTCACATTTTGTAAAGTAGCATCAATTTTATAATTTTGGTTAAATCAATTTCTGGTATATGAATCATTATTAGTAGTGAGGGACCCAACGCTATTGGGGGAGGGTGGTTATATAATTCGGTTTAATCCGTAGTGACCTCTTGCCGCGATGTCTATTGCAACTAACCCATGGACACCCCCTCATGGTACTCCACACCGGATGAGTCAGCGGCATACTTGCTGACCAAGACACACCATCATTAACAGTAAAAACAACATCATCAAAGACTTTTTACTCATAAGTGTTCCTGAAAACGAACTCTAGGGAGACTTTGTCTTCAGAGACACCATAAAAGTTCAAAAAAAGAAAGCGATCCACCCTAGGAAGGGTTATTAGAGGTAGCTAAAGGTAGTTAAAGAGGTATCCAAGAGAAAAAAGAAAGCGGTCCACCCTAGGAAGGGTTATAAGAAGTAACTAAGAGGTATCCAATGGTATCCACAGGTAACCAATAACAGAGAGTAAAAAGAAAAAAGGTTACTGCGCGTACGACTGAGCCTTTCTCTTGAAAGCTCGTTATATAAGGGTGCTATTCATTGACTCCACCCCATCCACGCTAATGGATGGACCATTAAATGGAGCTACTAACCTGACGCAGCTCGGTCTATCAGGTGAATAACACTTCTTATATAGTCTAAGGACCACTAAGATTCAGTCATGTCATTCACTTTCATGAATTCCAATAATCATGACTATATTCGGTATTGCCCGACCCCCGATGTAAGCTCGGTCTATCAGGGGATAATGGTCTCTGTGCGCTCATGAACTTCAACAATAAATAATTTACTATTGTACCTCTGTAGGAGGCTAATCCTCGGTACAGGAACACGATTTCTCACCAAAATACTAAAACTCAATAGTGGTACCTCTGTTAGGGGCTAATCCCCGGAACAGGACAAGAACATGAACATGGACACAACCTCTTTGTAAACAAATGATCGTTAGTCATAGATTTTATGAGTAAGAATTTGGGTGTAAAAGCCAATGCTATCAGCCAGTCAGAGGCTTATAAAGCCGCTTATATTAACGCCAGAGATAATGGTATGACCTCAAGAGAGGCAAAAAGATATGCTCGATCTCGATATTTGGGGAAGGTCGATTTCTCCCCCCTTGAGCAAAAAATTATGGAGGAAAACCCTCAGTTGCAAGGAAAAGTCTCTGACTTTCAACAAGAAGTAGAGGCTTATACAGGTTTTCGGATACAAGATGGTTTAGGGGAAATGTTGACCCAATGGAAAAAGACCTATGAACCCCTTGTCTTCTGAAATGTTGACATATGTAAGTTTCAGAAGACTTGCAAGAGCAAAAAAGAGAGGATGCAGTTTAAGCAATACCTTAATGATAACCCTCAGTATCTTGAAAGGTACTCATGAACTATTTGTGACTTTTTGATAACACCATGAAATATTCTTATCTTTACATTTTTCCTTAAGAATTTTGTTAACTTAATCTATAAACCAAAAAAAATCATCAGGTTCAAAAATACTAATCATCTTTTAAGACAGTTCATTTGGTGCATTTGCAGGTTTAACATGTTTTATTTATTTTTTTTAAAACAAAACGAATGAAGGGATCAAAGAAGCAGTAAAAAAGATTGAGCATGAAAACAAAAAATGATGTTCACAATTTTTTCTGAAGAGTTATCAAAAAGTCACAAATAGTTCATCAGAACCTCTTGAAAGAGTGTTTGATCCCGAACTTGAAGCTTTATGTGAACAGGGTGATCGATTAAGAGAAGCCGAAGAAGCCAAGAAACAGATACCGAAGAAGGTCAGCCCAGAAGAAACCATCCAAGGAAGTCCCCAAGAAAGCACCCAAGAAGCTTCTACCATACTAAACCTGATGAGTCTTCAGCAACAATGCCTGATCCTCCAGTAACAACAATAACAGAGTATGTAAACATCGATTAACAAAATCTTATATTGGGCAATACTCTAGATTCAATCCAGTCAATATGCATCTCATCGGGGATGTAATTTGTTGACTTGGCTAGATAATCACCGTAGCGCTCTTTTAACTTATCAAAAGAGGGTGGACTATTGAGGGCTTTACCTAGTCTGTTCACCTCTATGAACTCCTGTTCTTCATGCCACCAGGCTTGCCATTCATAATACTTGAGATTTCTTTGTTCCTCTTCATCAATCTTAGTGTCATACTTATAGTGGTCATATATTATACTGTAAAGTAATTTCTCGGTGACCTGTGGAAGTTTTTCTTCAAGAACATGATCTCTTGTTGGATTAGGTGTGGAGGTTCAGTGCAGCCATAGAGACTATATGATCGACCAGGTATTCCATCCACAAACCTATGAAAAGTTTTCCAGTCCTTGTCCCAAAGACCCAATGAGGTAACCATTCTTATTGTTCTGGTGCTCATATTTCATACACAACAAAAATGCAGTGGCTTTTTATTTAGGTGGGAATGAAAGACAAGCCCCATTAGGTTGCACTATCATCTTGGAGTGGATACCGCTAATAGCTGTCTTCAGTACATCAACTCTGTGCATTGAACCCTTAATGAACTGGAGATTGGAGTTGACACCCTTCTCGTTTTCTCCCCCAAGTACTTTGAGGTAGGTTTCTTTGGTAATAGAGGAGTTCTTCTTGATACTGTACCCTTTGGACGCCATCTTTGACTTCTCATCATCATACAAGCAGTAACACTTAGGGGCTAAACAGATCATGGAATCTCCTGCATTTTCGAAGCAACAACCCAGTAGCTTCTTGGAATCAAGTTTGCTCTTGATCTTATCTTCAAAAGGTTCTCTTCTTGGGAGGAACTCATCAATATACTTA
>Ga0074193_1002676_pt1 | contig 15382 bp, 12 predicted proteins | sample EPASupsiteHSE605_FD_64523 | JGI IMG/M metagenome (GOLD analysis project Ga0074193, IMG submission 64523) | Bioremediated contaminated groundwater from EPA Superfund site, New Mexico - Sample HSE6-05 | ecosystem: Environmental > Aquatic > Deep subsurface > Groundwater > Contaminated ... | reverse complement strand
CTGTTAGTGAAAATATACGCAATCCATTCGCCATCATGTGACCGGTTTTACCATTGAGAACGTATAGTAACCCTTGCCAAACAAATGCCAAGTCACCTTGATTTTTAAATACTTGCGTATTTAGGTTCATCGAACTAAGAATAGCGGTTGTGTTTGGAGATTGGTTTGCATTAGTAGGAGGATTGCCATTGTCATTTGATTTTTGAGCCATTTGTGCTGACTCACACCCTGTTAAAGCCGTTACTAAACATAAACAAACTATTATTAAACGAGTCAATAATTTAACCATACTTTTTCGCCCCCTAACTCAGATCTGCGACCTTTTTACCAAGTTATTGCATTTTTAGCTGGGAGTACAACTCAAATCAGCGTGGGAGGCCTTCAATTATAGTCCTATGTAAAAATTTCTTTAGCTCTGCCTCGCCATTTTTCTCCTGAAATTGAGCAATCCATTCCCTTTACGATCTCCAATACCTGCTCCATACTTAGTTCACCCTTGCCATATTTTCGCAAAATGTTCAAAATTTCCAAGCCTGTCACCTTCTTGAGAAAAATCAATTCCACAATCCTTTTTCAAAACTTCAAAGAGTTGTTGAATATTACTTCTCAATTCTCGCCCACTGCATGGAAGAAATGACTGTTCGATCTCATTTATTAGAAAAACCTTATTCAAGTTCCAATACTCATCCACAATATGGATTTTTGACACAGGCTTATTGTTTTCCCATTCGAATCCTGATGTGTCTGAAAAAACAGATGGTCAAGATTCTAAGTTAAGAGTCAGCTTTTCTCCATCAATATTGAGAAAGGATTTGGTTTTTAAAATATCCAAAAGTCTATCTTTCTCTGATTGATCTAATATAGCTGTATATTGCAGCATAGATAGCTTTTTAGCAAGTTCTTTTCGCTTCCAAGAATGAGGTGGTTGTTCTGTAGGCGCACAAAAGCCAAATAGTAAAGTTGGGTCTCTGACCCTAATAGAAGTAACTCGAGCACGGGCTAGCTTCCCATTATGGCTATTCTTACACGGCATCTACCGAGATGCGCATTATTAGCCTACTCTGAAGTTTGGTGAAAATAGCAAACCCCCTTTCCGGTAAATCATTCAACAATCAACCCAGAGCGATGAATATACTCTAACGTTTCACGCTCATTAATTATTAATGCAAACCTATAATCTTTCCTCGGTATAATATTTGTTCCGGCACGAGGAATGGGCAAATTTGCTCTGCCGCCATCTACAGAAACCAAATTGTATTTTTTTATTAAGCTAGAATTATAATACAGAAAATATTGATATAAATAAGCATGAGGATCTGGGTGCGTTGTTGCCCATTCTTCATGAAATGGACTGCGTTCATCAAAGTCGCTTGATATAATTTTTATATTAGGATCTGACCGCAATATTCTTTCGTCGTGTTCATTAATATACCAATCTTCTTTTGTGCTGTTTTCTACCTTTGATATTACATCTGATACTAAATCGACTCTATTTTCAAACTTTAATGATTTTGCGTTCATTGGGTAAACAATCATCTCGCATAGTAAAAGTAATTCCTCAAAATAGCGCTTTCCACTGGAAATATCGGAATTGAATATGGATGCCTTAATCATATTTGCTAAGCTACTCCTACCACCTTGCGATAATATAAAGTCGATAGTCTGTTGCTTAGTTTTAGAATTCCCTAATAACACAGAGGTAATTAAAGGGAAAAACTTATTTACTTCACTCCAAAATGGCTCAGGATAATGATTATTCCTTAGAATAGCAAATAACTTCTTTAAATCTTTATCATTTTCTAACTCGAAGTTTATTAAACAATCCCAAGTTTCAATAGAGTTGTAATTAACCCCATCAATTTTACACTCATAATAATCATCTATGTTTTGCATAGTTAAATCGTTCTTCTGTAAGTTTTCTTCTGCACCTTTAATACTCTCAGATTTTTTGTCCTCATTTTCCATTTTAATATTATAAATTTGGTCTTCACTTAAAAGAGAGCTTTCAGGAAAGAATTCAAGTAAGACTTCCTTGAAATATGATAAATCTGCGCCTCTATCGGTGGTATCAGACATAATCTTTAGCATGTCATATATTCGCAGTGCAAATGTTTCCAGTTGACCTTCGCTATACCAATTATTTATAGCAAATAGCTTAAGAAAGTTTGGTAACACATAGTCAATTGTATCCTCTTTTCTGAAGGCCGGCCGGCAAATAGAATTATTCAATCCTTTTAAAAGCAATTGATGGCTTTTATCAGTATAGTAATAAGCGTACATAGCTGAAAACATATATTCAACATTTGAGTTATCATCGTAATAAGACAATTGTCTGGTCGATTTTTCGTAAATATTATCTAAAATAGCTTCATTTGCAATTTGTTTAAAGAGATTAATTTTTATATTAAAAATACTATAATATACAGTAAGCATATTTACGACATTATCATACTTAAACAATAGGCGTAATACCTTCTTTATATCATCTAATGTAAAAGGATATGTCGCCAAGATAGCTCCTATTAAGGTTGAATTCTTATATTTGAACCAATTATAAGTTGAAAAATTATATTTCTGCACAACAGAGACAATTTCCTGCAAAATGCTATCTAATGAATAATTTCCTGATATTGCTATATTTTTAATTTCAATGCCTAATTTGTAATTTGGAGTATATATTGTTTCGTGTTCCTTTCGCAGGATAGCTATATACTGATTAGCTTCAATATTTCTCTCCCATGTTGGCAAATTATTTTGGTTAACTTTATTAAATCTACTTTTTAATGTTTCACTGCCATAATCTTTGTGCGTCACCAGACGATAAAAAACAATGGTATTTAATAAGAAAGTATCCTTAGCTTGGTTTTCAATTCTTGCAACAATGCTACTTTTTAAATTATTTACTTCTATTTTTTTCGAAACAATCAGGTGAATATACTCGTTTCTCAGAAGCTGGTAGCAAAGAAGTTCTAGATGTTCAATCTCAATTTCGTGAATTATTGTACATAAGAATGGAATATTATAATCTACCAAAAAATTATAGAAGGATAAAACAAGCTGACAGCCTTCATCCGCAATAGACATAAAATCAGTATTTGGGTTTATCTTTAATTTCTTAATACGATCAATGTATACCTTCGAGCTGATATCATGGTTCTTAAAAAACATCTCAAAATATAATTTATCGTATATAGAACTAAACTTTATTTTCTCTAATTTCTTTTTCTTATAAGAAAAATGTTTAATGATATCGTTGAATATATTGACATTGGTTTTTTCATGAAATAACACTATCAGCTTAGAAATAATTTTAGGATTGCTCAGATCGACCTTATCAAGACCTAGATTTTCAAAAAGTATTAAGATATCCTCTTTTGTCTGACTTGCTAAAGCGTTAATAAATTCATCTTGCTCAAAAGCGTTCATACCCCCAACCCCATAGTCACTTCTTGTACCAATATAGCTATCTTTAAATCTCTCCCAATAATCTGAGCCTAGATAAGCTTCAAAGAATCTTAGAGCAATATTTTGTAAAATGTTTCTACTTGCAATGCTTTCTTTTATTCCATATTTCAGAAAATTTCTTAAGATAAAGTCTTTATCAATAAGCAACTGAAGCTCCCTCAGAACACATGGACGTTCAAAAAAGAGTTCTAATACTTTTTTACACAAAAAATACTCGTTATATTTTCTATGCCGGAAAGAAAATAATATTTGATCCTGACGGTCTGCTTTTTCAAAAAACAATTCGCTAAAACAATAAATGATTTTGTTAGTGTCATTATAGGATAATCTATCAAATCTACCTTGTATTAATGATTGTAATTCCTGAAGATTAATATTAAGCAAATTCGATGCTCTCATGTGATACGCAATTTCACTGAATAACTCTTTAATATGTTGTGTTTTCGGCTCCGGCAGATTTATTTCATTTAACTTTTTGAAATTACTTAGAAAGTAATTGACACTTTGCTCACTCAAATCAATTTTTGTAGTAGCTTCATCAACTCTTTCTATTATATCCCAGAAAAGACTGATGGAAAAAATATCATCAAGGTCGCGAATCAAAGAATTATTTTTAACCTTTAATTCTTGCAGCTTTTTGGTTTTATTTTCATCGTTTTTTACCTTAAAATAGTCTCCAATATGTTCTGGGGTTAGCTGTAATAATTCTATTTTTTTTATGTCAAAGAAGTACCTATATATAAATGCCAGATTAAATGAGTCTTTTCTTGATGAAAATACAATTCCGTGTGTATTTTCGTAATTTGCTATGTTCTGAACATAGCTTAGGGCATTATCAATGAAATTTGCTGAGACTTCATCTAACCCATCAAGAAAATATAAGTATTTAAATGCATTCGTTGTTTTATCAATTCTATAATCTTTTAATCGCTGCCGTAGAATATCTTCCAGATTACCATTAATGCACTCCCTCAATCGTACGAATACAGGGAAAATGGCTGTTTCCTTTGTTGCATTTGAGTAATCGTTTACAAATTTATCTTTATAGTGAGAGAACAATTTCTTCATCATTAACGTTTTACCAGTTCCAGCGTCACCGAGGACTATGGCACAACATCTTTTTTGCAAAAGACTTATTACATCATCATAGCCAGAATAATCTCTAATCGGCAAAGAAATAAATTCCTCTGAATTTAAGAAAGTTTTGTCCTCAATAGAAATAGAACTGTCTAAAAAATCCAGTTCCCTACTCTCTGAAAAATAAAAAGTTGCAATATCATTAAATCTTGGCTCATTTAATTTGAGTTCTAGACTGTCTTCGGTTATCCATTTTATTGTAATACCATTTTTAATAGCATCTCTTTTTATAAGAATTCGGGCCGTATGCTTTGTAAGATCTGAAAGTTCCTTATCGGTAACGTCTGGTTTTACATCTGCGTTAGAGTATATATAAATAACATCTAACTCGCCTTTATAGACTTGATATGCAATATCCAAAGATTTTTTTACTTCTCTATAAAATGTATCTGAGTTTGTCGTTGTTTCTACATATTTACACTGAAATCCATAATACTTGTCATCGCGAAGTACTGGCTTTGCTTCCAAACCAGGATTATTATAATTTGCTTGTAAATCATATCCACCAATAGATAATTCCCTACAAAATAAATGTTTGCACATAGTCTGAAAAGCTGTTCGTTTATCAGCATTTTTGAGATTAAACATATTCCAATTGATGTCTTGCATAAGGACCTCCATATTGGTTTTTATTATCTTCAACTTCCAGTTATAGACATACTCACTCCTTCACCAAATCTTCTTGCCTAACAGTTTTTTACTGATTAGGGCTTCCACGACCAGGATCTGTCGATCTGGGAAAGACTAATCCGGTTACTCTTTAATTTGATATTCGTGAAATTTCGCTGCTTTCCTTCTAAATAATCAAAGTATGTGGAAATTAATTCTAAAAAAACAAAGGACCCCTTTGCTTGAAAAGGCTCCTTAGAAAATGGCCTGATGCGTTCTAAGGTGAAGCCTGGTTTCCAAATACTGAACAATTCTATACATTTGCCCAATATCTTCACTTTGCCGACTAAACAAAGCGGTAGCATCACAGGATTCAGCTACTAGGGTCAATACTTTCGTATCAAACATCCGCGAGCCTATGGAAGCTCCATTAAGTACATCAGATGTGCGACTGTTAGTCGCCCTTAAAGGTCACTCCGCACAAGCCTTTCAACTAAGTGTACTTGTGCAGTGGTTTTGTTTAAGTTCAAACGCTTACGCAATCCCCAGTAGAAGTTTCCTGCGCACTAACCATAAACCAGGTGTGTTCACTTCCTTCCGGTTTTTAAATAATTTATTAACCTGTTGGCTGATTTTGCTCCATTGGCCCCATTCGTTCATTTTCTTGAAGGCCGCTAGTTTTTTCTTGGGTACTAATTTATCTTGAAGTAGTTTCGGCACGGCTTCTTTCAAACCGTAACTTCGCCTCGCAATGACTAAGGCCGCTCCATTATGAACATCCAGTCCATATTGGTGACAGTACTTATACAGTCCAATCTTACTCGTATATTGAGGCTTCACTTTAACGAACTCGACTCCATGACGCAGACACCGACGTTCTAACATTCTAAGTAGCTTTGTGTACACAAACTGACTGCTCACCCTGGCTAGCTTACTCGAAAGGTCACGATCGTCCTTAAACTTCAAGTCCTCCACAGCCATCCCGCAATGGTGTTTTTCTGCTTTGCCAACCGCTTGAGCTGAAAGCTCACCACATAAGTTTTCTCGCCGATTACCGCGGCAGAAGGTTAGTTCATGCTGCTTTAAGTAGGCGTGACCTTGGTAATTGCCTTGCTTGCTCACCTCAGTGAGTCCATATCCATCGGGGTTTGTATCCGTACCGATCACGCTGAGATGTCCAGTATAGATAACCTTGCCCTCAAGCTCTTCAAAGGTAATGTGTGCATAATACTTGCCATCCCGTTTAAGTATCTCAACTTGATAAGCCTCCCCTCGATCTAACGAATCTATAAACAGCTTTCGATAATTAATACCATTTACCGCACCTGTCTTTTTCGAGAGCTTTTGAGGTAAATAAATGGGCATCAAGACTTTAACCGCTCTATTGGTCTTCGTCTTTTCCAGCGTGGAAATTTCTAAAAAACTAACCCCATCCTTAAAGACGACTCTTAGATTGGGATTACCACCCTTTGACTTATCACCACGACTGTAAAGGCGGCTGTTCCGACGGTCGCTCCATTCCTGCTTTGAAATCAATCCCTTACATCGTCTTAGAAACATTTCCTTCGTGCCAAAGGTAACTGGCGGGAAGGTGTTGCTATTCAGAAACGCTGTCCAATAATCTAACGTTCGCTGACGTTTCGCTAACTTAGAGTTCAAAGCCTTCACGTTTCGTTCGGACAGTTTAGGATTCTTAAGTTTTTTTACAAGAACCTCAACTTTCTTGCTACAGTTTGCGTGGTGAAGTTTAACAAGTTCGTGCTGGGAAACGATCGTCTGCCTTGCCGATTCGACGGCATCTTTAGCTTGCCGACTATTCAAGTGATACTTATGGGCCACAACTTTTTCCAGGTCTCCGATCCGTTGCCCTTCGAGTTGCCGTTTAAAAGAATAGCGAAGGGCGGTACAGAAAACGAGCATCATGTTATCTATGAGTGCTTTTTGTTCCTTCGTTAGGTTGATTAGAAAGGCTTTCATCGTTGTTTTCGTTGGACTCACCTCTCTCCTGTTCCAATGTTTCTAAGGTTTGTACAATCGTCTGTTTAAGCTTTCTACCACCCCTGGCACCATAGAGTCTCGCACTGAAGCAAGTAACAATCCTTACTAAGTCGTTAACCATTTCTTCATTGGGTTGCAACTTAACACCTTTTTCAATCGCTTCAATCTCCACATTAAACGACGCAGCAAATTCCTTAAGATAAGCGTATCCAAATCGCGCCAATCGATCAGCATACTCAACGACAATGACATCGACATCGCTTAAATTTCTAAACATTTTGGTTAATTCTCGGCGATTATCGTTAAGCCCACTGGCTACTTCTTCATAAATAGCAAGAACATTGTAATTCTTATCTTTGCAATGTTGAATGAGCCGTTCCTGTTGGCGCTTAAGATTGCCACTCTCTTGTTGCTTCTTTGTTGAAACACGGCAATAAATGAAAGCATTGCCTCGGAGAGGGTTTTCCATATTGAAGATGGCTTCAATATCATCAAGGCGGTAACGTCGATGATTACCCAATGTTCTCACCGATTTTAGTTTTCCTGATGCATCCCATCGTCTTAGAGTCCCGATCGTTACACCTAATCGCTGAGCCGCTTCACTTATATCAATAAAGTTACTAGACATTCTTTTTCACCTCTACTATATTATACCATAGCAGAGGTTAATTTAACAGCATAATTGTTAAGTATTAAGCATATTTGTGTAGTTATTGACCAGCTGTTGTTACCTCCTATACATTCAAATTTCCTACTTTGTAAGGAACAATATGTATGCGGTGCGTTAATTCTAGTATTGGTCACGAATAAGAATAATTAGCAGTATAAGGTCCGAGACAAGGGAGTTATATTACCAATGTGCAACAACATAAATTTTTTAATATAGCTTTTATCAACTCACAAAGGAAATGTGTTCAGCACAAATAATAAATTCAACTAAGTCCATTTCGGGAGTGTCTTGAACCATAAATATAACATGTAATTCATATAGACCATTTGTTTTGTATATTTCTTCGTAAAGCCACACTAAATTTTGGAGTGAACTTTCCTGTTTAAGTATTCTATAGTTTTCAAACGTAATTTCCTCAATGTCTGTAAACCCACCTGAGTTATCAAATGATATTGATAAGTATAGTGCAGATTGTTTTACATCCTTAATAATACAATCATGAAAATTTATGTTCATAATTATGTTTTTATCATAAGTTTCAGCTAATTTTTTTAAATAGTTTGTATATTGTTCAGTTGTACTTCTTACTACTTTGTTGTTTTTCTCACAAAATTGTTTAACTGCGTTTATTACTTCAAGTGTTGCTTTACCTAACGCAAAAACTCTAATATCTGCAATTTTTTTTAACATTTCTTTTGGTAGAGCTTTTTCGATTTGTTTTTGCTTATAAATTAATGCCTTAGACATATTTTCATCGATTTGTTCAGGAGTATAGCTATCAACAAAAGGATTGGACGAGATTTGTTCCTCTATTGACAGTTCCTCTAATTTTTGATTATATAATTGGTGGAAATATTCATCAGAAAAAAATTCAGCATGTTCATCATTCTTCAGATTTAGATGAATGCTTGTTGTTTGAGATAATTCAACCCATTCTTTAGTAAAATACTTCATTGCATTAACATCTCCTACAAAAAACCTCTTAAAGTCTAGTAGCAGTCCTTTTTATCCTTCTAAATGTATTTAGTTTAAATCCCCAACACTCTGAAAATATTCGGTCACCAACGGTATACTTCCTTTATTTTACTACCAAGAAACATTGAAGCCTTTATCATTTGAGCGTCTCCCCCTCTTTCCTTTCCCTATCTCTGCATATTCAAATCCAAAAATGGTCTTTGAACCCATAGCTTCTTCTGAACACGGCAAAAAGAAATTCATTTCTAAGCTCTAAACCAGCGTTTGACGTATAGTTACTTTTTCGCCGAACTTCCTGCTTTTCCTTCCACCAATCACCAAATATTTCAAAAACTATACAAATGGGCGCCAGTCAGTCTTAAAAACTGATTGGCGCCACTTTAAGCGTGGTTCGTCGAAACCCTCCCCTATATATTTGCCTGTCGCAACCAAGGTTTAATTCCAAAAATACCTCTTAATGATAAGTCCTAATAGTTTTGAAAATGATATTACTTGTTCAAGGTAACAATACACCCATCTAGATCATCCACGGTAACCCCCTGGTAAATGAATCTTCTGATAGAATACACTTATCGAAAATTGAAAGCATATCTAACTCCTTCGGGATATTAGGAGATATTATTTCCAAGCTTGATTTCTTATCTTCCATACTACACCCCCTCTATAACTATTTAGGGAATCGACGTTGATTCCCTTTGTACCATATAGATTGAATGATTTATCCACATCTATGGCCGCCGGCGGCTATCCTAGTCATAATCCAGAATCATCTGTGTCATTATCAACTAGATGCCAGCCGCCTTTTCATTTTTCCTCCAACCTCTTGTCTGTTAGTTTTATGGTCGGACTTTTTTTTCAATATACTAAGCTGCTGACGCATTTAATAATACGTGTTATGATCAACTGGCTTGTCACTTGAATTCAATTCCGCACCCGGTTCGCCCTGGGAATGGTTACAATGCCGATTGGCTTTTATTTGATTTGTACCATGACTGTTTACACCAGTAAGGCCCATTAAATTACAAGCACCCGGAAGTTCACAGCTGTGAGCTTCCGGGTGCTTGGTCTCTCGTGTATTTAGCTTTCAGTCCTAATCGGTCCGATTTTATTTTTCCGGTATGCATTGGAAAATTGTCGGCACAGCCTATCTCGTCCCATGAGTGCTTCTGTAGTAAGAAGGGTTGTATACATATCTCGGCTGCACGGATCTATAATTGCCGAATCCATGCCGGCGAACAGCGCAATGGTCAAAAAATGCTGGTTTACAATTTTTCTAAGGGGCATTCCAAAGGAAATATTACTCAACCCTGAGGTTACCTTGATCGAAGGATACAGGTTTTTGACTGTTTTCATCGTTTCGAGAAACGTTAATAACGATTGGGAATCTGTCGATAAAGCAAGGACCAAGGGATCAATATGGAGTCGTTCAGGCGTAATATCATAGTCTTGTGCCTTTTCCACCAGTCGTTTAGTAATGTCTACCCTGGTTTGAATATCCGACGGAATTCCATGGTTGTCACAAGTTAAGGCGATTACTTCCCAAGCCGTTCCCTTAATGAGTGGAAAAATCACCTCACACTTTTCTCCTTCAGCGGAGACGGAATTGATCAGTCCAGGTTTTCTCGCCTGACTAAATACTTGTTCGATCACTCTGGGGTTAGGACTATCGATACACAACGGTGTTTCAACGGCATCTTGCACGATATTGATCAGCCACATTAAAGTCTCAGTCTCAACCTCTGGGGCAGTACTGGCACATACGTCTAAATAATCGGCTCCGGCCTCAGTTTGTTTTACAGCCAAGTCGCGAATGAATTGTTCATCTTTTTCTTGAATAGCTCTTTTTACACTAGGTATTGTGCCATTAATTTTCTCTCCGATGATAATCAAACTACTTTTGCCTCCTTATTTAATCTTGTTAGTTCAAGTGGCGCTTGCTTCTAAGGAATACAAGCGCCACTTTGTACAAAAGTCAATCAACTTTTTGCAGTAAATCAATAATGCGGTAAGTAATTTTTAAACAAACATTCCTACATAAATAACCAAACTTACAAAACCATCAATTTCTTCTTGACTTTTGGCTTGCAGAACTTCCTTAGCAATTTTTTCGATTACCTGTACGTTCGTGATTTTTTCGTTCATTCTTTCCACCCCTTGCCAATTAATTACAATCTGCAGTCTCTAATATAGTCTGCAACTGCTTTTAAATTTTCAGGACGTCCATCGACAGGATACATCATTGGAGTATCAGGTGTGATAAAATATCCGCCACCCGGGCATAAATCCTGAATTAAGCCCTTAACATGCTCAATGCATTCTTCTTTAGTTCCATGTTGCATTAAAGTGGTTGATAATCCTCCTGCCACCGCCATGGAACTGCCCAGCTTTTTCTTTACAAGTCTCATATCATCCTCTTGGAATACACCTATAATTCCTTTTTTAGGCAACTCTTGCAGGTAATCAAATAAGTGTCCATACTTTTTCTCAAAATAATAAACAACATTGTGGCCTTGTTCTACCATATATTCAGCAAATCCTTTAAAGGAAGGCCAATAAGTTTTTTCAAAATCTCTTGGACTTAAGAAAGCAGGTATATGCATTGGGATAAAAATCGCCTTATCACTCGCAGGCTTCATCGAACGAATTATTGGCTTATATGCTTCTGATATAGCCAATCCTGCATCCCGAACTAGTTCTGGACATCGTTTTATATCACTGACAATACCTGTAAATTCCCTAAAAAAGTCAAATAAGAAATCAACCGGATTAACCATAAGTCCTGACAACGTAAGGTGACAACCCTTCTCCTCACACGCTTGCATATAATTCGAAAATTTTTGTCCCTCACCAAGGACCGCTTCCACAATTCTATTATATTTTTCTTCAGGGTTTATATCTTGTAGTACCTCAAATCTTCTGGGCAGAACTGTTTCTAAAAGATAGGTATTCGGGTTTTTTATTAATTCGGGGTATTCTTCAGGTCCCATAATACGAACTTTCTCCGGATCCTGCATTTTTTCAAAATTTCTGACAGTATAAGTTCCCCCACCCAGGATTCTGATCTTTGGTCCATAAAAAAGGTTTGCGGGCAACCATGGAAAAATTGTCGTATCAAATTGCAAATCGTCGGATACTTTGCCAACAACATCTGCAGCCATGTCATATGAAGTGACTGTAGATTTTTCGACTCCGGCATAGTATGGAAAATAATCATCTGCACTTAACATAAAAGGCGGTTTATCTACTTCTTCTCTACGAATAGTTTTGGCAACTCTTTCTTGTTTTTCTTTGTACAATTTCGTTTGCCTTTGGTCACTCATTTAGCTCACCCACCCTTGAATTATTCTTACACCTTCTGCGGCATTGATTGTCCAAGCATCAGCGCCGATTCGCTTACAGGCTGCTTCTGTTACAGGACTGCCCCCGATAATAATCTTGATATCATCCCTTAGCCCAGCTTCTTTTAGGCCTGCTACTGTATCTTTCATGGAATCCAAGGACAAGGTAAGTACGCCGCTCATGCCTACAACATCAGGGCTTATTTCTTTAACCTTTTCTATAAAAGCACTTGCAGGTTGATCAATCCCTAAATCAAACACCTCAAATCCCGCTGCTTCTGCCATATTTTTAAATATTTGTTTGCCCATATCATGCAGATCTCCATGAACTGTTCCAATGACCATAGTACCTACTTTAGGCCCGTTCGCAGCACCAATAACTGGTTTTATTAAAGCTAAGGCAGCTGTTAATATTTCACCGGAAAAAATCAAATCTCCTACAAAATATATGCCCGTTTCGTATAAATCTCCGACCAGTGTCATTCCTTCCTGACAAGCAGCAACTACTTCTCGTGCTTCCTCTACTGTTGGTCCGGAAGCTATGAACTCATTAAGCATATCAAGCAGATTTTTTTCGTCTAAGTCTCCCAAAGCTTGCGTTATCTTTTTTAAATCTAACATAAAAATTTCCTCTCTTTCTCAAATTGCGGCATGATGCGTTGTATTAATTTCATAAAACCATTTACCTGTTATTTACTCGTCGTAATTGTGCCTTTAAGTGAAAAATCACCTCCGATTACAATTACCCAAGCCATCCTGTAATGTCTTATGATAACTTGTAATTACAGGTTATATGTTTATATTATTCTGACTCTTATGATTTGTCAATATGAAATTTATGCTATTTTCTGATAAAATAAGCTTGTCCTAGTTTTCCTAACCTCTTCTTGTCCTCCCCATGAGGGAGACCCATTCAAATTGACAAGCAATAAGAAGGGGGTTAGTATTATTCTATTGAGCTTATTATTACAAGTAATAATAAGCAATTACTGTGCTTCTAAAAATTAAATAACATCTTAGGAGGCGGGTAAGTTGGATGAGATACTGGTTCATGCTGTTGAACAGCTAGACGAAAAAAAGGTAAGGGAAGTAGTCATAGACAGACTTCAGGCTGGATTTGGGCCTTTTTATATACAGGAACAAGTATCCTTGGGAATGGACAAGGTAGGGATTTTATACGAACAGGGTGAATACTTTATCGCAGATTTAATCATGGCAGGTGTTATCTTTAAAGATATTTTGGAACTTGATGAAATGAAATCGGGCTTTTCTGTCCCTAGTGAAAAAATTGGCACTGTTGTTATTGGAACAGCAGCTGGAGATTTACATGATATCGGCAAAAATATTTTTGCCAGTCTGCTCAAATCGGCGGGATTTAACGTCGTGGATTTAGGGGTCGATGTTTCGCCGGAAGACTTTTGTCGAGCAATTTTGGATGTGAAGCCGGATATCGTGGCGATTAGTGGTGTGTTGACTATCGCGTTAGAGGGCATTGATGCAACGATTGAACTATTAAAGCAAGTCGGGATAAGGGATAACGTGAAGGTTATTTTAGGGGGAAAATGTGTCAGCCCTAGCGCTTGTAATATCATCGGAGTAGACGCTTATACAACAGATCTCCCTGAAGGAGTTAAAATATGTTTATCTTGGGTCCAGAATTAGAGGTTTAACGCATCGTCGTGTAAGGAGTAAACATTTGTATGAACTTGCCTATCTATCGTCACCTTTTTAATCAACTGAAAGATAAAATTCTTCGGGGCGAATTGAAGCCGGGTGATATGCTTCAGTCTGAAAACGAACTGGCTCAACAATATAGTACCAGTCGTTTAACTGTCAGAAAAAGCTTATCTATGCTTGATAATGAAGGATTCATTACTTCATTCCCGGGGAAAGGTTATTATATTATTGAACCAGATCACAGTAAATACACGTTACTTTTTAATGAACTGAACAGTGGGAGTAAGAATAACCTTTATAGCAAACTTTTAGGAGTCGATGCCACAAACCCTGATGAGGCAATATGCCGAAAACTGCAAATATCTTGTGATCATAAAGTTGTGGTTATTCTCAGGTTGTTGCATTCCAATGAAGGACCTGTTGCCTATGATATTAAATATATTCCGTATGATCGAGGCCGGCCTATCGTCGAAAAAGCGATCGAATATGCAGCTTTGCCAGACATGGTTGCCAAGAAAAGTTCTCCATTTGCCATAAAAAAAGAATTATGTATTTATATTGAAAAGTCCAATCCGGAAATTAATAAATCGTTATGTTTACATGAATCAGAACCTTTATTAGTCGTGGAGCAACGTCTGTATGATTATGAGGACAAACCAATAGGATTGGGAAAAACTTATTATGGTAGTGAACACGGAAAAATAAGAGCTTATTCTAATATGCGGGAGTATGAAAAGAACTAATTGAGACGTTTCAGTACCCTCTTGTTTTAAAGTGATAACTGTTGGTCGGCTAAATTTTATGAAAACGAACATCGTTACTCCGACCATGAATTTAGTTCATTAAAATGAAACTTTCCAGGGCTCTATAAAATGCCCTAAAAAAACGGGTCGAAAAATGCATTTTTTCGGCCCGTTTGCTTATTTTTGCTCCAAAACCATATTTAGTTACATCTGGGATCTGTTGGTTCCTAGTCTTAAGGATTACAACAGGTACATTGTTGCCAGCACACCTGTAAGAGACATAACGATGGTGTAGGGTAGAGCCAATTTCACCATCTCCATGTAAGACAGACGAATCAGGGGAGCAAGTGCAGAGGTCAACAGGAACAGGAACGCCGCCTGACCGTTTGGTGTAGCAACGGAAGGAATGTTTGTACCCATGTTGATTGCAACTGCCAGCTTATTGTATTGCTCCAACGCAATGCCTCCAGCTTCAAACGCTTTCTGTGTTTCGGTCATATATACGGTAGCAACAAATACGTTGTCACTGATTGCAGAAAGGACACCGTTTGCCGCAAAGAAAGCGACAAGCTGATCCTGTCCTTCCAGGTGCAGTACCCACTGAATGATCGGCGTAAACAGATGCTGGTCATGAATAACCGCAACGATGGAGAAAAATACGACCAGTAGCGCAGTAAACGGCAGTGCTTCTTCAAACGCATGACCGATGCGCCCTTCTTCAATAACCCCGTTGAAAGCGGTAAGCAGGATGATAATCATCAGACCAATAA
>Ga0074193_1002674_pt1 | contig 15389 bp, 15 predicted proteins | sample EPASupsiteHSE605_FD_64523 | JGI IMG/M metagenome (GOLD analysis project Ga0074193, IMG submission 64523) | Bioremediated contaminated groundwater from EPA Superfund site, New Mexico - Sample HSE6-05 | ecosystem: Environmental > Aquatic > Deep subsurface > Groundwater > Contaminated ... | reverse complement strand
CGTTCGAGTTCCAGTGCAATACTCCGTTCAATCTGTAAGCGTTCGCTTACGTTAATTCCTGTCAGACTTTCGATAAGTTGGGCATGAGCCAGTCCATGACCAATAGCAGTATCACCGGCAATGCTTTCTGCCAGAACGGCACGTTGCAACGGTTTTTTTAATTCCACAAAACGACGTTCAATTCCACGGTGCTGATACCCTAAATGAATTTCGAGGTGCAGAACTTTTTCACCGTTACAGATAAAGCGAAAGTGTCCGGGCTCAATGATTCCGGCATGAATAGGACCGACTCCCACTTCATGGAGTTCTTCTCCATCAATAAAGAAAAATGGATAATTATCCATTATCTGCGATTTATCACGTCGATTATGAGCATACCTCACGGGTTTTAACCATGGGTGTCCGATAAATTTCACACCGAAGTTCTCCATAATCTCGCGTTCAAAAATATGGATCTGGGGAATAGCCGGAGTCAGTGAAGGAAGTTCTTTTAAACCAAGTGGCTCAGAATGCGCAAATACTACAATATCATGCATTTCATCACGAAGAATTGCACAAATAAACAGATATTGATCTGTTTGCTGAAAAGCATAATAATTGGCTATATGGTTCTTCGAATCAGCCATCAGCGATTGAACTACATCACAAAACTCAACATATTCCAACACTGGAATTGCAGATAAATCTACCGAAGTTGAGTTATTCTGAAGAACAACAAAATTATCAGTTGGAATCATGAAATACATTATTTAGGTAACATCGCAATACATTGTGAAATAATATCAGTCAGAAACGGGGGACGATAAAAGCAAATACTGATTACAGTAAGTAAAAAAATATATTGAGTCAACGATTCCCACGGACTTACTTTTATTACCAGAGGGCTGCTTTCTTCAATTCTGGATTTTGAAAAGAGAATATGCATAAACCGTGTGGACATTGCATAGATTACAAAACAGAGTAGTAATGAAACAATGGTAAGCAACAACCAATTGTGGGTCGTAATCATACTCTTTACAATCATGTATTCTGCTACAAAGATTCCCGAAGGAGGAATTGCCAGAATCACAAACATACCTAACAGCAGCACGCCACTGCCAAAAGGATTTCGTTTCATATACCCCCCACATTCATCAAGTTTAAATGTGTGAAGAGTTCGTGCCACTTGTCCCATTTGAAAGAACAAACTCGACTTTGTAAGTGTATGTAAAATCACCAGCAAGATAGCCGCGTAATAACCCTGACCACCCAACCCAATAGCAATAGCAACCAAACCCATATTTTCGAGTGTTGAGTAAGCCAGCATTCGTTTGTTATGTTTGGCTTTCAGCATATATCCGGCAGCCACCAGCAATGAAAGAACACCCGTAAGAATAAAAATACGGTTCATCCATTCAAATATGGATGATGAACTCAATGCAATGTAAAATCTGAAAATTGACAAAAAACCAAGGTTCACCAATCCAGTTGAAATCAGTGCTGCAATAGGGGTTGGAGATACGGAATTAGCATCAATTCCCACCGTATGCATTGGAAATAACTCCATTTTTGTGCTGTAACCGATGAGTACAAATACAAAGGCAATCTTCAAATACAAAGGATTTACTTTAGTGACGGACAAAGCTATTGAAGCAAACGACAAGTCACTCAATCCTTTACCACTTAAACTAATAAACAAGATCCCAACATAAGCAAAAGCAATTCCGATAGAGCACAAAAAGATGTATTTCCAAGTGGCTTCAAGGGCATACGTTGTCTTTTCATGATAAATCAATACCGAAACTGTTAGCGTTGTTGCTTCTACCAATATCCACACCAAAGTGGCGTCATTAGAAAGATAAGCACCCGTAATGGAAGTGATAAGTCCTATAAATGCAGCATGATAATAAAAATAGCGATGCGTAATTCTATTCCTAAAATACTTAAGACCATGATAAAACGATGCAATACTAATGACCGTAAGTAATGTCAGAAAAATAGCTCCCAATGCATCAAAACTAAAATATGCCAAATCAACAAGACCTATATTTTTCACTACATAAATTGTGAAGAGACTCTGAATCAACAAAAATAGTGAAGTAGCAATTATTGTATAGTACTTATTTTTAACAAACAAGACACTCAAACTCAAAACTACCGCGATAATAAAATAGTACAATATCATATTATTTGTTTTTTCACTTTCAACTTTATAAACTCTAATGCTTCAATGTCGTTAAATTTTCTGTTCCCATATCACGGAATTTACTTCCGATCCTGTTCGCAAATATTGTGAGAATCAGAACACTCACGAAAACATCGAGAAGAATCCCGATGTTGATTAACAGAGGCATTTCAGTTCCAATCAAAACCGAAAGGAGGAAAACACCATTTTCAATCACCAGAAATCCTATTGTATGAGAAAAAATCAGTTTATGCGTAACAATCAGGATAATGCCTACTAACAAAGTAAACAGACAAACCGTCATGAAGGTAATACTTCCAAATTCATTGTGAAGTACATTTGCCATATAAACGCTCAGAATCAATGCACAAAGCGACAATACCAATCCATAAAATGAAGGGAGGGCTTTATTATGAACCCTATATACTTTTGTTTTACTGATGACTTTAAACAAAAAGTAAGGGACTAAAATTGCCTTGAATACGAGAGTTTCCACAGCGATAAAAATGAGGTTACCCAAATTCACCTCAGTAAGCAGAACCATCGCTATCGTAAAAATTAGCACACCCTGAATTGCAATTAATTTGGCATATGTCCTGAATCGCTCAGCAGAACTGATATATACAAGAGTGACTGCAAATGCTATAAGTAAAAAGTTTAACATACCTGGTTAAAATTTATTATTCATAACTAAAACCAATAAAAACGCTAACATTCCAATCGCCGTAAGTGTAAAAATATAGATAGTATTTCGCGGCATTTTATTTCGTGCACGAAATGACTCCCATATTCCCATAATAAAGGCAATGAAAACCTGTAGCAATATATAGATAACAATGCGAATTGGTAAGCTTAGATTTGAAGGGATTGCAGAATTAAAAATCAAAGAACCGTAGATTGAAAATTTCAACATTGTACCAATATGGATCAATGCTTTATCAAATCCGCTATTATCCAAAATCATTACTTCATGAACCATGGTAAGTTCAAGGTGAGTTTTAGGATCATCAACCGGAAGCCGACTATTCTCAATCATGGCAATTTGTAGCAGCATGTAAAAACTGATGAGTGTAATGATAATTAAATAGTGATTGTTCGAAATCTCAAAATGTGCAAAAATATCTGAGAACGAAGTATATCCGGTAATTGAAGCAAAAGTAGCCAACAACAAAAAGAAGGCAGGTTCAACCAACATCGAGTACAATGCTTCCCGGTTTGCACCCATTCCTTCAAAACCACTTCCTGTATCAAGTGCGGAAATAATGGTAAAAAATTTACCTAATGCAAGTATGTAGGCAAACATCACAAAATCGTTCTCAAAAGAGATGATTGCGGGTTGTGTGCCAAAAGGCAACATCAGTGCAGCTGTAATTATTGTAGCAAGTGTTATGGCAGGAGCAATCTGGAAGATCAGGCTCGTGGTAGTGCTAAAGACACTTCCTTTATGAAATAGCACAAATATATCCTTAACCGGCTGAAAGATTCCGGGGCCTTTACGACCGCTAAAAATACTTTTTGTCCGGATAATAATGCCCGGATATATCAGTGCAGTGAGTATTATTAAAATCAAGCTTAACATAACTATATGAAATTAAAAAAGGTAAGCACTAAAATTAACAGCATAAATACAAATGCATAAAGAATATAATGCTGAATCTGTCCTGTTTGCATTACCGCTATTTTTTTCAACAATGTAAGCAGTTTCTCAATTGGCCAGTCAATCCCTATTTTCTTAATTACATCGCTTTGGTGTGTATGAAAGTGACGATTTGTAGGGAAAATATCGGCTGTTTCAATCGGCTGCATCTCTTTGCTTGATTGTAAAATCGGTTGTGCCAGTGTTGAAAAGTTGTCGGCAAAAGAAGTGGCTGTATACTGATGTTTTGCAGTACCTGCTGAGTATCCACAACCCCAAGTAGGACCGTAGCTTACTGCATTTAAACGTTTCAGATGATAATAACGCCAAACTAGCAGAACGGTAACCAAAAACACAAAAATTCCACCGATAATGCTAATATTCATTATATTATTAAAACTTACCGGTTGAACACCTGACGAAAGAGTTATTCCGGTAGCTTGATTTACAACTGCAAAGATTGGTTCTACAAAGGCAACTGGCAAAAGCCCTATCAATAGCATTATAAATACAATAAAAGAAAGGTTAAAAATTCCTGGTTTATCAATCTCTTTTGCATGCAAAGTGGCATCACTTCTACTATTTCCCAAAAAAACGATTCCAAAAGCTTTGGTAAAACAAAATATTGCTAAGCCGCCAATCAAAGCCAACCCTATAATAGCAGCCAACATCAGTGTCGATTCATAAAAGCCAATATGATATAGCGATTTGAATAATCCTGAGTAAATCAGATATTCAGAAATAAAGCCATTAAACGGAGGCAAGCCACATATTGCCAACGATCCGATCAGAAAGAGAATTGCAGTATAAGGCATTTTTTTAATTAGCCCGCCAAGATGCTCAATATTACGCGTATGTGTGGCAATATAAACGGAACCCGCATTATAAAACAGCAGTGATTTGAATAACGAGTGGTTAAGCACATGCAACAAACCACCACTAAATCCCAACACTTCGATAAGAGGCATATTCAACGCTCTTCCAATAAGTCCCAGCCCTAGTCCGATGCCAATTATTCCAATGTTCTCGATGCTATGATACGCCAATAATCGTTTCAAATCATGCTGAACAATTGCGAACATTACTCCGAGAAGTCCTGAAATTATAGATATAATAAGTACAAAAGCTCCAATTTCCAATAAATTATCCTGAAGCAAGAACAGTACCCGAACGATTCCATAAATACCCATTTTTATCATCACTCCCGACATTATCCCTGACACATGAGATGGAGCAGCCGGATGAGCCATAGGAAGCCATGTATGAAGTGGCATAAAACCTGCTTTAATACCAAACCCAATAAAAAACAAAGCAAAAAGAGGAATATTGGGATGAGTAGAAAAATAGACTGTTAAATTATCGAAACTGGCAACTCCGGTTGCGTTCTCAATAATTAGAAAAGCAACCAGCAAAAACAGAAAGCCCACATGCATTTGGATCAGATAATTAATACCAGCTTTCATTGTATCACGGTCTTTTGCATCAAAAATCACGAGAAGAAACGAACTCACCGACATCAATTCCCATGCAACCAAAAAAGCGAAACCACCATCAATCACAGTTACACTCAGCATCGAAGTCTGTAACCAAATTAAAGCAGTATAATGTAGACTAAATGAATGTTCACTTTTTGTACTCATGTAGGCTTTGAGATAGCTCCTTGCATAAATAAAACCAGTGATGCAGGTGAAATTGATTACAAGCATAAAGAAAGCTGAAAGCCTATCGATTCGGATATTTACACCATTTTGCCAGAAAGGAAACTGAAATGATTCTGTGTAACTAATACCCTGAAACAAGGCTGGAATTGCAAACGTTAGCGATGCTCCAGCAATTATAAAACCACTCAACAATGTTAACGGATATTTCCATAACCTGGGTAATAAAAAGAGTCCAAGTGTGGTTATAAGCAAAAAAATAAGAAGAAAAACGACCATATCTCAAGAGTTTAAGGAAAATACAACATCATGATACAAAACATTGCTTCGCATCAATCAAACGATTCTCATCATCAAACATTAAATACGGCTGCAAAGGTACTCCTTTCCAAGGGGTGTTCAAAATCATTTTATGAATCTATTCCGGAATAGATCTCTATTGATTTGATAGATTGGCAAATAGAATCATTAAAAAATAACAAGAATTTACAATGATACAGGAATTATGCCATGTACAAACCAAAGGTAACTCAGAATCAATGTAAAGAGATGTAATGTATGATCAACACCCACTATCGTAACAAATGCCTGCTGACTTTTTTCCCAATATTCCTCTTTCGCTTTTCCGGTAAAGTAGTCAACAATTAAATGAATTACTCCATTAAATAGCGAAAACAAGATAGCATCTTTTACAGAAAGACCAAGTATAAAAGGAGTTGCGACCAAAAAAACGGCTGTATATAATCCAGTATGAATGAGCAGGTAAGAAATTCTACTACGCTTCAGGCTGCTAAGTTTATCACCCTGCAAAATAAAATCGCCTGCCGCGTGAAGAAGTAAAAGAATAATAATTTTATCCATAATTATTAATTAATATATTTAAAAATAATATTTTACAACAATAGAGACAATGAATATCAGAAACAACATTTCACTCATCCAGCCCCTCTTTTGTTCAAAAATCATAACAGCTACAATATACGAAAGGGGCAAAAAGAGAAATTCTGTATTTTCGAAATGTTTAATACCCAGTAAAGATAAAACTATAGAGATAAGTAGGAAAAGGATAATAATATTCACACGTTTACGATATGCAATAGGCGATTCATTCAACTTACGCAGAATAAGAAAAAATCCTGGCAAAGCAAAAAATCCCATAATACCGTAAAACAAAGTTTCGCTCCACAGCATAGGAGGAAAATAAAGTTTTAGTGATTGAAAGTAAAGAGTGTATTGTTGTAGTATATCCATTAGCGAATTATTCAGGTACGAAAAACTAATCAAAAATAGCCACGGCGTAATCAATCCGATGATAGAAATCAGCCAATCCCTCCACAAAAACTGGCGGTAAACAATAAAAGAAAGCCAAATTAATGGGAAAAGTAAAATAGAAGGAAGAAAAAACATTCCCGCCAACGAGAGTAAAAAACTACAATTGAATACATCAAGCAATGCATCGCTTTGTTGATAAAATGCAAATATCCGTCCTAATGCAATAATAATAAGAAAGTTTGAAAAGATCAAAGGCGTTAGCGTCTGATGACTAGATGATGAACTCATCAGCATAAAATAGACCAATCCAACAAAAGATGACGTTCTACTGAAAAGATCGTTCTTTGACAAGATTTCCTTAAACCAGAACGATTGAGCCAGTAATAACAAAAAGCCGATCAGTACATACAGAAAAGGAATCTCTGAAAAGAGAATATAAAAAAAATTATAAAGTGGCGCCGGAGAATCCATCACAATCATCGGAGCTGGATACACAAACGGACTGATCCACATTACAATAGCTGCAATACCAAACAATATGTATTGTGCAATAAAATCTCTTTTGAAAATACTAACAATCATCGTTTCTGTTTTACATGGCAAACCTACAACAAAAAAAGAAATTTGCAGTCATGCAAATTTCTGAGAGAAATATTAAAGAATGTGAACAAGATCGTATCGTGTAAATCAGCCTGTACGAATGCAATGAAATCCATTTACTTCATCATAAAATTGGATTGAAGTCACCGAAAAAATAAGAAAGGGAAGCAATTGCTTCCCTTTTGTTTGGCGGTCCGGACGGGACTCGAACCCGCGACCCCATGCGTGACAGGCATGTATTCTAACCAAACTGAACTACCGAACCATGTCGTTTTGATGATGCAAAAGTACATCAATTTTTGACATCTCCAAATGTTTCCTCGCTTTTTTGTCGTATTTTTTTTATTCTCTTTTCTTTCCGCTTTCTCCTTCAAGATTTTAGAACTTAAAAAAAATTACACATCCAGTATTCACAAGGCATTAACCAAATAATTCCAACTCTATCAAACTTTTTCGCCCCCTCACTTGTCCTATACTTGTTACTATTTCCTGAAATATTTCTGGTACGCAATTTGTAAAGAAATAATTCATAAAAATAAATGATCTGAAAATATAATTTTCTAAATTTGTAACGTTATTCATTTCTTAGAAAAAGAACCTAAAACAAATAAACATGAAAAAAGTAGTTTTTACACTTATTCTGCTGGTTGCTATGATTGGCCTGAATGCACAAACCGTTCCAAGCAATCCAAACGGTCCTGAAATCAAATTTGATAAAACCGTTCACAACTATGGTGAAATTATGCAGGGAGCTAATGGCGACTGTGAATTCAGTTTTACCAACACAGGTAAAGAACCATTGATTCTTTCTAACGTTGCTGCATCATGCGGTTGTACTACTCCTAACTGGACTCGTGAGCCAATCATGCCTGGTAAAAAAGGAACGATCAAAGTTCATTATGACACCAACCGTTTAGGCATAATCAGCAAAACCATCACGGTGGTTTCCAATGGAAAAACTGACCGTGTTGTATTACGCATCGAAGGAAAGGTAAACCAGAAACCTGCCGAAAACGTTCCTCAAAATAATGTGAACCCAAATGCAGTTCCTACCAACAGATAATCAAAAAAAGTAGTCGATAAACAAAAATCCCGGTAAAACCTATCGGGATTTTTTGTTGCTTTGTACATTCTAAAATCAAAACCAATATGCCAAGTATTTCATTGAAAGGCAAGCAGATGCCTGCCTCACCCATTCGTAAGCTTGTGCCTTTTGCCGAAGAAGCAAAACGCAAAGGAAGAAAAGTATATCATTTAAACATCGGACAACCAGATATTGAAACTCCACAAGGTGCTCTCGAAATAATGAGAAGAACCGATATCAAAGTTGTTGAATACAGTCACTCTGCTGGTATCCTTTCTTATCGCAAAAAACTGGTTGAATATTATAAGAAAAACAATATTCATATTACTGAAAACGACATTATTGTAACCAATGGCGGTTCAGAAGGCATTTTATTTGCTTTCAATGTTTGCATGGATCCAGGCGACGAAGTTATTATTCCTGAGCCTTTCTATGCGAATTACAATGGATTTGCAACTTCTGCAGGTGTAACTGTTAAACCGGTTATTTCTTCTATTGATACAGGTTTTGCACTTCCTCCTATTTCAGAATTTGAAAAGCTGATCACTCCACGTACTAAAGCGATCATGATCTGCAACCCGAATAATCCTACCGGATATCTTTATTCAAAAGAAGAACTCGAAACGCTCAAAGAAATTGTAAAGAAATATGATCTTTATCTTTTGTCTGATGAAGTTTATCGCGAATTCTGCTATGATGGAAATACTCATTTTTCGGCCATGCACCTCAAAGGTATTGAAGAAAATGTAATTCTTCTCGATTCCGTTTCCAAACGTTATTCAGCCTGTGGTGTTCGTATTGGAGCATTCATCACCAAGAATAAAGAAGTTATGGATACAGCCATGAAATTTGCGCAGGCTCGTTTAAGTCCTCCAACATTTGGGCAGATTATTTCAGAAGCGGCATGTGACACTCCTCAGGAATATTTTGACAATGTAATTTCGGAATACCTCAAACGCAGAAATATTGTAGTTGACGCAATCAACAATATGCCAAACTGCTTCTGCCCTAACCCAAAAGGAGCATTCTACGCAGTTGCACGTTTACCGATTGACGATTCTGACATTTTCTGTAAATGGCTACTCGACACCTTTGAATATAACAACGAAACTGTGATGCTTGCACCTGCAACCGGGTTCTACTCTACTCCGGGTCAGGGCAAAGATGAAGTTCGTATTAGTTATGTATTAAAGACAGAAGACCTTAAAGCAGCCATGAAATGCCTGGAAGAAGCACTAAAAGTATATCCGGGCCGTACCAAATAAAGATATTCTACATTCAATAACAGAAAGCGGCAAAATGTAGAAGTACATTTTACCGCTTTTCTTTTTTCAAAACAACTAAACCGATTAAGGAATTATCTGATTCATGTTTTAATCTTAAAATAAACACCCATTCTATCACGTTGTATTAAACCATATTCTGGTACTAGCTGTTTAACAACAACCATCATCTTTTAAACATATAAATTATACATGGAGAACAAAAGAATGAAGCCCAAAAACGAGGAAGCAAGTGGGCAAGGATTCCAGGCTACTTCTTTGGAAAGTAATTCAAAACGCGAACATGCAGAATTTCACAACTGCCACACCGAGCAAAGTGTGAAGGATGATATCAAATTTCTTCAACTTGTGTATGGCGACAGTTTTAAAATGAGAGAAAATGACGTAACAGTCGAGCTAATCAATAAACTCAAGGTAATCAGTAAAGATATCTACTTTTTTATCAAAACCCTTGAGTATGATATGACTCCTCAGAACTACATTAAACATAAATATGAATTCATCCGTTTCAAAATACCCAATGGTGACCCTAATCTCTTCTATCTTGCATGGAACGGTTTAATCAAGAATGACAGTTTCCGTCGATTACTTCTGCAAACATTCAGCTTAAGCCGATTTAATGACATGCTGTGTCCTCAAAATATTCCGATTATTGGTTCTCACCGCTCACGCTACAGAACAAAATTGGTTTTGGCCAATGATATGGCCACTAACGATGACGGTTCCCGTCGTACTACTGGCAGAATGCTCGAAGACGGAAGCGGGCTCAATATGCGCGAAGCCATTATCTGGCTGCCGAACGAAAAAGCTGTTCCGCTCTTTGCTCAGGGATATGTTCCCTTAAACCAAACTCATGTTATCCTTATCCGACATGGCAAATCTATTCATGAATCCGGCGGCGAAAACCCCGAATTTGTAGGTTCCGGTTTCTGGGATATTTGGGAAAACAACCGCAGAATATCTGGTTCCAAAAGTAATTTTCTGAAAGATGAAGGAATCAAAACCGCCCGTGAGCTGGGAAAAGATTTTAAAGTTGCAGTAGATATTCTTGACAAAAGCGGATACCCTCTCTGGTCATGGTCAAAAGATACTCCTATTCCGGTATTCGGAAGTGAATCAGAAAATACGGAGCAAACAGCCCGCAATTTTTTGCTTGAAGCAGGATATACAAACATATCATTCAATGCATTATTCGGCTTGAATTCACAAAAATACGGTGCATTAACGTTTCTTCATAAAAATGAAATTATTGAAGAGGCCGTAAAGATTTACAGTCATGGTTCCGACAATACTACAGAGATTAAAAACAAGATCAGCAAGATGTTTAAAAACCGTTTCTATCACTACCCCGAAGGGGAAACTCTGATAGAAGCTGACTGGAGAATTGCTTACAGCTTTATTGATCTACTGAACCGGAACCTTGGCAAACGTGTGATGCTGGTTGACCATTCCGGCGCAATCCGTGTATTTGAAGCGATTATTCGCACTCTTGATTTTGCCGAGTATAGTACGATCAAAGAAGCGCAAGATTCAATTATTGCAATCTGTTATCAACCAGGCAGAAACCTTCGTTATGATTATCTGCAACGAAAAGATTTCCCCCTTCGGAAACGTGAAAAAAACAGTTAATTTTATTATGCAGAATATTCAATGGTGAAAAAATAGCTGATGACTCGTACAGTCCGGAATAAACTGTACGAATCGTTCAGCTACTATTTCTTTAATACAACTAATTCATTCCAGAATCGTTACGAAAACTCAAATTAAAAATCGTCATGACTCTTTGCGCCTTTTTTCTGTTACTATTCTGTATTACTACCGTATTGCTTATTTTCAAAAATGCGCAACTTAAAAAGCTTTCCGAAACCGATACCCTCACAGGCTTACCCAATTACCGGAAGCTACAACAACTTCTGAAAAACAAAACAAACTATAAAAGTGTCATATTGCTAGACATTGATAATTTCGGAGAATTCAACAAAACTGCAATCCATAAAGGAGACGAAGTACTGATTGAATTTGCCGGACAAATCAAAACACTTTTACAACAGAAAGCTATCGTTTGCCGCTATCGTTTAGGGGATGAATTCGCGATTATCCCATTGCCTTCTTCAAATGAAGAAGAATTAATTCAGACACTTCTGAAGCATTTTCAAAACTATCATTTTCAACATATTGAACACAACAACAATTACAGGCTTCTATTTTGCTATAGTCTGGTTCATTTAAGCGATGATACTGGCTATGATTTAAATAAGGCAGAGCTCCTACTTGCCGAAGCAAAACGAAACAGAAGTGAATCCGTAAGATAAAATCAGAAATCTGTTACATAATAGAATTAATCTTCAATTACTTTCCCGGCTTCGCAACGAATAGTGCGGGATGGAAATTTTGATATTGTCATCATATCATGTGTTGACATTAGTACAGATGTTCCACTTTTACTAATTTCTTTCAAAAGATTTAAAATCTCTTCGGATGTTTCAGGATCAAGATTCCCGGTAGGTTCATCAGCCAGAATAATTTCAGGGTTATTGAGTAAAGCACGGGCTATTACCACACGTTGCTGTTCTCCACCCGATAATTGGTGAGGCATTTTAAATCCTTTGGTTCCCAATCCAACCAAATCAAGTACTTTCTGAATTTGTTCTTCCATCTCCACCTTATTTTTCCACCCGGTAGCTTTAAGAACAAAGAGCAAATTTTCCTTCACACTTCTATCAATCAACAACTGAAAATCCTGAAAAATAATCCCAATTTTACGGCGCAGATACGGAATTTCCTTTGTTTTAATTGTTTTCAGATTGTATCCAACAATTTCTGCTTCACCTTCAATAACCGGAAGTTCTGCGTATAAAGTGGCCAAAAGAGAACTCTTTCCTGCTCCGGTTTTCCCAATCAGATAAACAAATTCGCCTCTGCTAATTTCCAGATTAATTTCTGAAATAATTAACACATTACGTTGATATACGGATAGATTATCGAGTTTTAGGATCGTTTCTTCGGCCATGACTGTAAGATTTAATACAAAAGTACGTAAAATCTTACCAACTGAGGAAAACCACTGTCCAAAAAGTGAGCGGGAGTACCGTGTTCCAGATTATCTGTTCACGTTCACGGGCACGTTCCCATCTGTACCGTTCTTGTTCAAACTGATATTTATTCAGCTCATCTTCACGTTTTTTCTCCTGTAGCATCAATGCTTGCTCAGTAAAGCGCAGATAATCGTTTACCATAACATTATCAGGATTTTCGGCCCAAAAGTTTTGCAACTGAATTCTTGCTTCGGAATAACGTCCTAAATGAAACATTGCAACCCCTTTCTGAAGATACAAATCATGTAAAAAAGGCTTCATTTTCAGAGCCTGATCAAAATCATTTAATGCACTTTGATAATTATGCAATTGCATATGAGCATAAGCCCTGTCCTGATAGACTAAAGCATAGTAAGGCATAATAGAAGCTGCCGTATCGAAATAGGCAACCCCCTTCTGATATTCACCTTGTAATACACATTTTCTGCCTTCATCATGATATTTTTTATACTCACCGGCGCGCTGAGCAAATAACATTACAGGCACCAAAAACACAAAAAGAAAAAATATACGTTTCATAATTCAATCTGTTTTGAAGAACAAAAATACTGCATAAAGCGTGCCAAAGGCATTGTGTCGGCATACTACTCATATACCAAAAGTACAATCTTTAATTCACACAGAATTAGTCTTTATGCATTATTTTACCGTTTAAAACATTGCATTTAACCATACATACGCAGAGTTTATCAAAAAATATTGACAACAGAGGCACTTCTGCTTTAAATTTACGCAAACCATATCATAATACAAACGCATATGAAAACAAGTTTAAAATTATTTTTTCTCAGTGTATTTCTAACCTGTACGTTATCAGGTTTTTCACAAACAACCATTACGATCCATTCCAGACCTGCTCCGGTTATTGATGGAATTTATTCTGTTCAGGAATGGGCTGATGCAGATACTGCTTCTATTGATTTACTTGATGGCAGATCTCTCTTGGTTCGCTATAAAAAAGATGCCAGTGCGCTCTATTTTCTTTTCAGCGGACCAATCGCCAGTTACAGCAATTATTACGCAATGTTTCCAGAAGTATCAATTGATGGAGCATTTAATAAAAGTGAGCTTTGGCAATGTGATGACCAATGGTTTCATGTTTCCTATACGGATTGTAGTTCAACTGGGGCACCTGATATTTATACAAATTGTGTTGTAACACAACCCGATTGGATTGGAATCCCAAATTTTTCCATGTCGTTAAATCCTGATACAATTGAAATGAAAATCCCTTTTGCCAAGCTTGGAATTAACGAAGCATATGCTGACACAATCGGTATCTGTTTCATGGGAAATACTACACAGGGAAGCTGGAGAATGTGGCCCAAAACTGCGGACAAATTCAAACCTTCTACATGGGCAAAAGCCATTTTAGAACACTCCGTTTCTGTACACAATACCGAAATAAAAGCTTTTGAGCCTGAAATATTCATCGACAATATAAATCACAACATAAGGATAATCTGCAAAGATGAGGATTTATCAAAAAACAGCTATTTCCTATTTGATGTCAGGGGGAAAGAAATTATAAGAGGAATGTTTAACACCGAAATATATTCACTTGATTCCAAAGATTTGCGTTCCGGAATTTATATTCTGTCTATCATTTCTAACGGGCATTTCTACAACAAAAAAATCATTATTCAACAATTGTAGAATACAACAAAAGGGACTGCCTGAAAAATCTCTCATCCAACAAAAAAAATCGACTCTGTTCAATCTGATAATGCTACAAGCTATCAGATTGAACGGAGTCGAAACATATTAAGACTACGACTTTTCGGGCGAATTCTCTTTCTTTACATCCGGTTTTTACTCACTTATTTCACTAATCCGGCAAATCCCATAAATGCGAGTGATAACAAACCCGCAGTTATCAATGATATCGGGAAACCCTTCATCCCCTTCGGAATACCTGTTAACTCAAGTTGTTCACGAATACCAGCCATCAGAACAATTGCCAGTGTAAAGCCTATGGCTGTAGCCGAAGCATACACAACACTCATTACAATATTGTAATTTTTCATAATTGCAAGAATTGCAATACCTAATACAGCACAATTGGTCGTAATCAATGGAAGATATATCCCCAAAGCCTGATATAATGAGGGAGCAGCCTTCTTTAAAATAATCTCAACTACCTGAACAAGGAATGCGATGATTAAAATAAAGGAAATGGTCTGCATAAATTCTATATGCAATGGTATCAGGATATAAAAGTAAATAAGATAGGTTACAAGGTTTGCCAGTGCCATAACAAATGTAACAGCAGCACCCATCCCTACCGCAGTAGATACTTTATTCGACACACCTAAAAACGGGCAGATTCCAAGAAACTGTGCCAAAATAACATTGTTGACAAACAGTGCTAAAATGATAACATTAATAAATTCCATAACTGTTCTCTCCTATTTTTATTTTGACAAAAATTTGTTTCTCAGGGCAATCATATAACCATACGTAAAGAAGGCACCCGGAGGCAATATAAACACCAGAATTTTTGAGGTTTCAGAAAGAATTCTGTAATTAAAGATTGTTCCATTACCCAATAATTCGCGAAAACTTCCCATTATTGTTAAGGCTAAGGTAAATCCGAT
>Ga0074193_1002673_pt1 | contig 15395 bp, 5 predicted proteins | sample EPASupsiteHSE605_FD_64523 | JGI IMG/M metagenome (GOLD analysis project Ga0074193, IMG submission 64523) | Bioremediated contaminated groundwater from EPA Superfund site, New Mexico - Sample HSE6-05 | ecosystem: Environmental > Aquatic > Deep subsurface > Groundwater > Contaminated ... | reverse complement strand
AACTCCGGAAGAAACAGCAGACCACAGAAATGGCGGCCGGTTTGAAGATGCTTTCATCCGGCCGCCATTTTTCGGTTTGGCTTATTCAATTCGGGGTATGGACTGGGCTTTTACCGGGTTTGCGCCGTGTGTCTCCCGAAATCTCTGAAAGGCAGCAGATGCATCCTGCACATTACCTTTTTCGATATCGTTGTATCCTTCCTTTAACTTCGCATGAATTTCGTCCGTTGTCATCAAATCGGCGTTTACGGAAACCGGTGCTTTCGGCAGTGTTACAGCAAAAGGTATTCCGCCGGTCATTGAAATCTGCTTCAGATAAATGTCTATCGCTGTGGACATAGGCATGCCGAGTTGTGAAAGGACTTCCTCAGCCCTTCTTTTTACGTCAGGATTAACTCTTAAATTTAAAGTTGTAGTTTTTTCCATGTTAATCATCTTCTTCCGATAATATTGTAACGCTTTTGTCGTTACCTTTCAATAGAGATTTTAACTATTGTAAGCTTTCCTACAAAACAGGGTACTGACCCTTAAAAATATTAAGTGTCAGTACCCTTGTTCTATTTTTTATAGAAGTTCTCAAAGCCATAGCACATAAGGTTCAATAAGCTTTACTCGTATCATTTTAAGCCTTCTTTGATTGGTTATTGGTCTTTGTTGTTAACCGCCGCCTGAGCGGCAGCTATCAAAATAGACCAATCTCAATTTTCACTATTATGGAACACATTCTGTAACCATGATGCAATCTTTGTTCAACGGAGTATGATTTAAAGGCTATTTTACGTTTATTTAGTCAACATTTCTGAAAGCTTTTGCTCGATAGCTTTGTTTACCACAGCTTCTCCCCCGAAAATGGTGACTCCTGTGCTTATTCTTGTCTTCAGATAATTCATAACCTTATCTGAAAGATTGATATCCGTTAAAATAATCGGGGCATTAGAATTAGCTCCATAAACACTTCCTGTCAGTGCATCTGGGAAGTTATTTCCTGTTGCCACACAGACATTCTGTCCAGATAACTTGAAGTAGTTTGCTACGGCCAGAGAGGTCTCGTATCGATCCACTCCATTAAGCCTTACTATAGCTCCTTTTCCTAAGGATGTCAGCTCAGACACTTGATTTTCAACAGCGGAGTTGATGACTGCTTGGCCCCCTATGATATAGACTCTGATGGGGTTAATAGCCGCAATCTTTTTCTGAGCTGCAGCGCTTATTCCATCATTTCCAACTAACAAGATTGGATACTGCATAGCTGCTGCTGCGCTGCTGATGGATAAAGCATCCGGATAGTTTTCTCCATAGGCCAAGACGATGGGGGTTCCGGTCAAAACATCTAATTCATCCGCAATTTTTAGGGCTGTTTCATAGCGGTCGTATCCACCTAATCTCCTGATCTGAGAGAATCCGCCCGCCGTTATTTTCCCTTCCACAGCTTTACTGACTGCTGCAGTGCCCCCTAAGATATAGACGGTTCCTTTGGGATTCATGCAATCTTTCAGATAGGTGATGACCTTAGTCTGATCCTCTTCACTACTCCCAACCAACAGAATCGGCGCATTAAGCTTATAACCCAAGACACTTCCTGCCAGTGCATCAGGGAAGTTTTCGGCAGTTGCCAGGATCACATTGGAAACCTGTCCTGTATAGTTGGCTTTAGCAATTTCCAGAGCAGTATCCACGCTGTTTAAACCAGCAAGTCTTGTTAAGCCGATTTTAGGTTGATTCATTTTGAAGTCAAGTTTAACAATCTCTTGCTCTACAGGGATGGTTGGACTCCTAAATTGATCATATCCTTCTTTGGTTGCCACAATATAGTAGTCTGTGGTGGGAAATACCATGAATCCATATGCTCCACTCAGATCACTTATTTGTGGATTCTTATTATTATTTGGCTTGAACCCATCAATTATTGGCAGTGCTACTAATGTATCCGGTGTCTTTCCTGATGCTATATTTCTGGCTGTATCGGCATAATACAAGGTTACATCTGCACCAGTAATGACCTTTCCGGTAGCCGCATCCGTAATAATCCCATAGGGGTCGATTAAGGTACTCGTCAAACTTACTTCTCCGTTGCTTCCTACCTTAATATCTATAGTTCCTATGGTTATCTTTTGTCCGTTGCCTAAGTCATACGTAACGGCAATTTGAGACTCTGTTCCATTCGCCAAGTTCTTAACTTGAATGGTTCCGTCAGCTGAAAGCGTAACAACGGCATTAACATTAGAATCGGTATTACCTTCTACTAGAAACCCTAGTCTAGAACTATCACTCAACGGGGCTTTAGTTCCGTCCGGTTGTTTTAGTAATATAGCTTCATTTGATTTCACTGCAACCGTTGATGTTCCATTCGCTTCTACAGTTACCTGTGCTTCTACTCCCTTAACTAATTCTCCTGTTTTATCAATGACCTTGCCTGATACTGTCGTTGGAGTGGAAGTAGGTGTTGATACTGAGTTTCCACCATGATTCGAAGATGTGTTTGCCGTCCACTTTGCAAAAATCGTAAGGTTATTCGTCACGGTATCGGCACTGAAATCCCACGCAATAGTGCAACCGGATTCCTTATACCAGCCACCAAAAGTATATCCAGATCGGGTTGGTGCAGTCGGTGCAGTTATAACCGACCCTGAGGTTAGGTTGCTAACGTTTGCTACAGCGCTGCCACCCTGAGAATCAAAGCTCACTGTGTAGGTCGTGACTGGGTTGGCTGTCCACTTCGCATAGATCGTTACGTTATTTGTGACACTATCGGTATTGAAATCCCACGGAATTAGGCAGTCGGATTCCTTGTACCAGCCACCGAAGGTGTACCCTGTCCGCGTTGGATCGGCAGGTGCGCTTATCGCTGAGCTGGTGGTTACACCGCTTAGGCTCGTTACTGCACTGCCACCCTGAGAATCAAAGCTTACTGTGTAGGTCGTGACTGGGTTGGCTGTCCACTTTGCATAGATCGTTACGTTATTTGTGACACTATCGTTACTGAAATCCCACACGTTTGTGCAATCAGATTCTTTGTACCAGCCACCGAAGGTGTAGCCTGTCCGTGTTGGATCCGCCGGTGCGCTTATCGCTGAGCCAGTGGTTACACCGCTTAGGCTCGTGACCGCGCTGCCATTCTGAGGATCAAAGCTAACAGTGTAGGTTGTGACTGAATTGGCCGTCCATTTCGCATAGATCGTTACGTCATTTGTGACGCTATCGCTACTGAAATCCCACACGTTTGTGCAGTTGGATTCTTTGTACCAGCCACCGAAGGTGTATCCTGTCCGTGTTGGATCCGCTGGTGCACTTATCGCTGAGCCTGTCGTTACACCGCTTAGGCTGGTGACTGCGCTGCCATTCTGAGGATCAAAGCTAACAGTGTAGGTTGTGACTGAATTGACCGTCCATTTAGCATAGATCGTTACATCATTTGTGACGCTATCGCTACTGAAATCCCACACGTTTGTGCAGTTGGATTCTTTGTACCAGCCACCGAAGGTGTATCCTGTCCGTGTTGGAACGGCCGGTGCACTTATCGCTGAACCAGTGGTTACGCCGCTTAGGCTCGTGACTGTGCTGCCATTCTGAGGATCAAAGCTCACCGTGTAGGTCGTGACCGAGTTGGCCGTCCATTTCGCATAGATCGTGACGTCATTTGTGACGCTATCGTTACTGAAATCCCACACGTTTGTGCAGTTGGATTCTTTGTACCAGCCACCGAAGGTGTAGCCTGTCCGTGTTGGATCCGCCGGTGCGCTTATCGCTGAGCCAGTGGTTACACCGCTTAGGCTCGTGACCGCGCTGCCATTCTGAGGATCAAAGCTAACAGTGTAGGTTGTGACTGAATTGGCCGTCCATTTCGCATAGATCGTTACGTCATTTGTGACGCTATCGCTACTGAAATCCCACACGTTTGTGCAGTTGGATTCTTTGTACCAGCCACCGAAGGTGTATCCTGTCCGTGTTGGATCCGCTGGTGCACTTATCGCTGAGCCTGTCGTTACACCGCTTAGGCTGGTGACTGCGCTGCCATTCTGAGGATCAAAGCTAACAGTGTAGGTTGTGACTGAATTGACCGTCCATTTAGCATAGATCGTTACATCATTTGTGACGCTATCGCTACTGAAATCCCACACGTTTGTGCAGTTGGATTCTTTGTACCAGCCACCGAAGGTGTATCCTGTCCGTGTTGGAACGGCCGGTGCACTTATCGCTGAACCAGTGGTTACGCCGCTTAGGCTCGTGACTGTGCTGCCATTCTGAGGATCAAAGCTCACCGTGTAGGTCGTGACCGGATTGGCCGTCCACTTCGCATAGAGGATTACGTTATTTGTGACACTATCGTTACTGAAATCCCACACGTTTGTGCAGTTGGATTCTTTGTACCAGCCACCGAAGGTGTATCCTGTCCGTGTTGGATCGGCCGGTGCACTTATCGCTGAGCCTGTCGTTACACCGCTTAGGCTCGTGACCGCGCTGCCATTCTGAGGATCAAAGCTCACCGTGTAGGTCGTGACCGAGTTGGCCGTCCATTTTGCATAGATCGTGACGTCATTTGTGACGCTATCGTTACTGAAATCCCACACGTTTGTGCAGTTGGATTCTTTGTACCAGCCACCGAAGGTGTATCCTGTCCGTGTTGGATCCGCTGGTGCGCTTATCGCTGAGCCTGTCGTTACACCGCTTAGGCTCGTGACTGCACTGCCGCTTTGAGAATTAAAGCTCACTGTGTAGGTCTGTGTGGTAGCCAGTATGGTTTCAAAGCTTGCATTGTTGCCATACGACACACCTGCACTATTCTTTGCATAGGCGCGGAAATAATATAAAGTTTCCGGATTCAAACCTGTAATATTGGCTGTGAATTCACCTGTTGTCCCGCTTACGATTACTTTTCCATCATCTATTGTCGGATTAACAACAGTTGCGAATACTATTCCTCTTTCAGTAATCGCTCCGCCTCCATCCGTTGCTACATTTCCTTGTACGTCTGCGCTTGATGACGTGATATTCTGAGCTGTCTGCATTGTTATTTTTCTGATCCGGTTGTTTGTCTTATCAGCGATATAGATATGACCGTGATAGTCCAGATCTATTCCCGTTGGGTAATTCAGCTTTGCTAAAACAGGATCTCCTCCGTCTCCACTGCTACCTACGGTGCCGTCTCCGGCAATGGTACTAATAATTCCTGTTGCTGCATCTATCTTTCTCATTTTGTGACCACTTCTTGTGGCAATGTACATATCGCCGCTATCATCTATTTTGATTGCCCATGGTCTATTAATCTGCGCAGATACTGCCAATCCTCCATCACCTGTATCTGCTGCTGTGCCATTGCCTGCAACGGTACTGATGATTCCGGTTAATGCATCAATTTTTCGAATTTGATTGCCATCGGAACACGCAATATAGAGATTGCCATTCTGATCCAATTCCACATCGGTTGGATGGTTTAGGGATGCGGTTAGTGCTGCACCACCATCTAATCCAGATCCATTTCCTGCTATGGTTGTGATGATTCCGGTTTGTGCATCTACTTTCCTTATTTTGTTATTAAGGTAATCTGCAATGTATAGGTTGTAGTTATCATCAATATCCAGACCATATGGATTGTACAATGCTGCTGAGGTAGCCAAGCCTCCATCTCCAGCATAACCCTCTATTCCATTACCTGCAATTGTAGTGATAACTCCCGTTTGATGATCAATTTTTCTGATTCGATTATTATAGGTATCTGCTATATATAGATTTCCGACATTATCCACTTCAATGTTTCCAGGCTTATTCAGTTGTGCGAATACTGCCGGTCCTCCATCTCCCCCGAAGCCAGCTGTACCATTTCCCGCAATGGTTGTAATAATTCCTATGGACCCGTCAATTTTTCTAATACAGTTATTGTTTTGTTCTGCAATATAAATATTATTGTTTTTATCAACAGCCACACCAAAGGGAGCATTAAGCTCGGAGGATGATGCCAATCCGCCGTCTCCTGCATATCCCGCAGTTCCATTACCTGCGCTGGTTGTAATATTTACTGCACTCATTCCGGTTAATACAATGGGCAGTGATGGAGTTTCTACCACCTGGGTTACTGTAAAGGTAACATCTGTCATGTTGTCAGCCGATACCGTTACAGTGGCTGTATACGTGCCTGCTGCCAGTCCGTCCTTCGCCTTCACCGTGAAGGTTGTGAAGGCTGTACTGTTATCTAGGGTTGTAATCTCAGGCGGGGTGATTTCAAAGTCACTTGCATTGCCTCCGCTTAAGGCTGCTGCAAGGTTTGTCAAATCCCCTGTTCCTGTTTTTGTTACCATTATTGTCTTGGTCTCCTGGATCCCTGTTTCATAGCCCGTTGTTAAGCTATTCATTGTCTGATCGCCTATTGCAGCTATGCTGTAGGAGTTTGTTTCATTTATTGCATACTTCATTACTGTTGCTTTAAGTGAGTTCGTATCCTGATATGCTACATAAGGCGTTCCGCTGCTGTCTATGGCGATGGATGTATAACTTGCTGGAGTTTGAGTAAAGCCTGCGCTGCCTACGGGTATCCAACCGATTCCATTGTACTTCATTACCGTTGCTTTATACGAGTTCGCATAATCCTGATATGCTACATAAGGCGTTCCGCTGCTGTCTATGGCGAGAGATGTATAACTTGCTGTAGTTTGAATAAAGCCTGCGCCGCCTACGGGAACCCAACCGATTCCATTGTACTTCATTACTGTTGCCTTTGTGCTGAAGATCACAACATCTGAATATGCTACATAAGGCGTTCCGCTGCGATCTATGACCAGAGATGTATACTTAGCTTCACCCGCAGAAAAACCCGCTTCGCCAACGGTTACCCAGCTACTTCCATTGTACTTCATTACTGTTGCTTTATTTGAGTACACATCATCCTGATATGCTACATAAGGCTTTCCGTCGTCTATGGCAAGGGATATATAATCAGCTACACCCTCAGAAAAACCCTCACCGCCAACGGGTACCCAGCTACTTCCATTGTACTTCATTACTGTTGCATTATATGAGTTCATACCATCCGAATATGCTACATAAGGCGTTCCGTCGTCTATGGCGATGGATGTATAATATGCATCTTCTACAGAAACACTCGCACCGCCAACGGTTACCCATCTGCTTCTTCCATCGATTTCTTCTAACTTCATTACTGTTGCTTTTTTTAAGTTCCCACCATCCGAATATGCTACATAAGGCGTTCCGTTGCTGTCTATGGCAAGGGATATATAATCAGCTTTACCCGCAGAAAAACCCGCTTCGCCAACGGTTACCCAGTTATTTCCATCGTACTTCATTACCGTAGCTTTATTTAAGTTCTCAACATCCTGATATGCTACATAAGGCGTTCCACTGTTGCTGTCTATGGCGAGAGATGTAGAATTAGCTTCACCCGCACTAAAGCCTTGTGCTCCCACAAGCTGCCAGTCCCACATGCCGGGAATTTCCTCCCACCGGGCATAGAGCGTCACATTTGAAGCGCCCAGCGTCAAGGTGGCTCCTGCTGCATAGCTGGTTCCGGTTCCGTTTGCCGCAGTATTCCAGCCTGCAAAAGTATAGCCGTCTCTGGCAAGGCCGCCAGTGTTACCCAACACTGTTGTTACTTCACCATATTTATAACTGCCGCTGTCGGTTGGTACACTGCCCGAGGCGGCTCCGTTGCCGTTATAGGATACGTAATGCTCTGGCGCAAGCTGCGAATTTACAAGGTATGGAAAACCGTCATTGATAACTCCCGAGGAATCTAGCGCCCAGGTATTGATAAAATCCCAACTATAACCTGTCTTCCAGTTTGAATTGTTTGTAAAGTTCGTGAGTGTCTTGAAGAACGATAATGCACAACTCTTCTTATAAGTGCCAAGTGTACCGGTTCTTGTTCCGTCAACCGAAGAGTAGGTAGTATCTACATAGTCTTCGGTATCAGCGTTACTACCGGATATTCCTCCAACTGAAGAGCTGCCAGTTGGCGTACCCGTTGCAAAGCAGCTATACATCTTGCCGCCGTTCACACCGGTTATACCGCCTACATAAGTGCGTCCTGAAGCATTAACCGAGCCTGTGGCATAGCAATTTGACACAGTTCCATCATTAACCTTGCCAATCAGACCACCGAACTGGTCAGAGGTTCCGCCATTATTGGTCACAGTACAGGTGCTATAGCAATTGCTTGTACTGCCGCTAGTCTGATAACCTAACAAACCACCGGTGTTGCCCTTTCCTTTGACCGTTCCCGTTGAAAAACAGCGCAGAACCGTTCCGTAATTATTTCCTGCCAACGCGCCGGTTGTACTGTTATTGCTTGAACAAGTTATATTAACATTAGTGACTCCCAAATCCTGAACCGTCCCGCTGGTACCGATGACGCCGAATAATCCCTGCCGTGGATTTGCAGTATTAATGTACAGACCGTCAACGGAATATCCGTTTCCGTCATAGGTACCGTTGAATTTATTTGTCAAGTCACCGATCGGGGTCCAGGTTGCGCTTTTGGTATACGACATGTCTATATTTGCTGTTTGTTTAAAAAATTTACCGCTAAAGCCCGAATTAGCTGCATTGCTACTCGCGATCAAGCGCAAATCCGCTGTGTTTGCAACAAGATAGGGATCTTCCGAAGTCCCTGAGCCTGTGAGCCACTGGGCATACATCGTTAGATCGGCAGCCCCCATCGTTAAAGTTGACCCCGGTGCATAGTAGGTTCCGCTTCCGTCTGCCTCCGTGTTCCAGCCCATAAAGGCATAGCCCGTTTTGACGAGATTTCCCGTGTTGCCCGGTAGCGTTACGGGGGCGCCCTGTATATAGGAACCTTGGTCAGGCACACTGCCGGAGGTGGCGGTGTTGCCGTCGTAAGTTATAGTGTAATGGGCCGGAGTCCACTGAGCGATTAGGGTGTTATTGTTTGTTCCCACCCCTAATAAGGTTTCCCCGGCTGCATAGCTCGTGCCGCTCCCATTAGTCAATGTGTTCCAGCCTGCGAAGGTATAGCCTGTTTTCACCAGAGTCCCGCTGTCTAATACTGTTGCGCTTGCTCCTAGGTTATATTCATTGCTGTCAATGGGTACGGTTCCTCCGGTATTGTTATTTCCTTTATAAACCATCGTAATTATAGCTTTCAATAGGTTACCCGACATATCACTAAAGTATAAAGTCCCAGTGCTATCTAATGCTACTCCATAGCAGGAGTGAGATAATAATGTGTATGTAGAACCGTTAACACCAAGTCTTATAATTACTGAATTATTTATGTCCGCTACATAAAGATTATTACTACTGTCACAGGCAAGCCCCACAGTCACCCAAACACCACCCGAACTTGGAGTTTTATACTTTCCTATTACAGTAGCATTACCATTAGTTGAAATTTTCACAACCTGGATATTATCATCTAAAAGGACATAATCTGCTACATACACATTACCTAATGTATCTACTGCTAATCCATGAGGGTCAACAAATGAATAAGGAGAAGCTAAATTCTTAACGTTGCTGCCATCTAAATTCATTTGGCGTATTGTAGTAGTACCATCTAAATAATATATATTATTAGCACCTACTGCAATTGCATGTAGCCCAGTAATATTTTTTTTAATAGTCGATACTGTCCCATCACTACTCATTTTCTTGATTGCAGTTCCGTCGACAACATATATGTTATCGCTAGCGTCTGACGCTACCCCCTTCGGCTCAGTAAAATTACCTGCACCAAGTTCAGTTCTAGTGCCACCATCCGGACTAACCTTAACTAGCTTATTATTAGCAGAAAATATTATATTTCCACTGCTATCACAAGTCATAAAGAGGCCAATACCTAAACCCGATGCAACAGTCTTTGCTGTCATTGAGCCTGCCATCGCTGGTATAACACCAATAGTTGTCAATAGCATAGTACAAAAGACTAATAAAATTGATAATTTTTTAAATTTATTCTTCATTTGCGTTATCCTTTCTTTATAGCTTACATTCCATCTCTTATTTAATAGTCCCTGATTTAAGCGGGCTTGTAGGTTTAGTAACATAAGGAACAACCCCGAGAGCCTCAATGCATCAATGTTTCTTGCCAAGGGTTCGGAATGTTTTCCTTACGCCCTGCTCTGTTATCAGCTTTCGCATAACCATCATCCAGTATCATTACAGTAAGTATTCTTTTCTCTCTTGTGATACTTCCTAAGCTTTTCCAAGGTTTTGGCAGCACCTTCCGCTGTCAGCGGTTTTAAGACATAATCTGCGATGCCCTTTTGAAAAGCTTCACAAGCATAGCCATCATTTGAGGTCATAATGACGTACAAGATATCCCGTCCTATTTTCCTCAGCCTGTCCATCAGGACAAAACAATTCAGGCCTTTCATCTCAACTTCCATAAATAAGACATCAATACCCCTTTCCTTCATAAGGCAATAAGCGACCTCCGGACAAGTAAAGCCATAGACAGCCTCAAACTGCCTCGTACTTTTTAAACTTAATACGGCCTGCTGCAATTCATCCTCGTTATCATCTACAACTACCGCAACAGCCATCGGCATCACCTCGTATATTCATTATACGATCCGTTTCTCACAAACCTCTGAAATTTTTTCCTTTATTTTGCATTTCCCATATAAAAAACACCCAATCTCCTTAAATTAAGGACTTTTGAGTGTTTTTTTATAAAATATTTTTTTATCTACCCAAGCAGCTTTTTGTAAAGCTGCTCCGTTTCAGGTTGTGGTTCCACTCCCATTTCTTTAACCAATCGTTGCTTAAATTGCTTATAGGTGCTTATTAGGGAAGCTCTATTTTTCTGCTCGTCATATATCTTTAATAGTTCTCTTTGAATCTCCTCATCATAAGGAGCAATCTCGGCAGCTATAAGAAGCTTATCCAGCGAGTTCTGATAGAGGCCCTCATGGACATAGTATTCAGCCATTCTCTTAAGGAGGTTTAGATAATACCGCTGCAGCCACTCTTTTTGACTCTCACACCAACTATAATCCTTTCGTGAATACAAATCATCCTTATACAAGGTGCAAATACGTTCCAGTTTATCAATGGAACTCTTATTAAAAGTTCTATCGTCTCTAGCCATTGTTTCGAATTCCACAAGATCACAAAACAACGGACCGAGACTGCAGCGGTAAGTCCCTTTTCCACCTTTCCCCGTGGAAATCTCGAGCGGCAAGCCTTCTTCCTTGATGGTCTTTCTCAGTCTGTACAGGGTAGTATGAAGATTTGATCTGACCTTATCCGGTTCTTCCTCCGGCCACAAAACCTCTCCCAACTGCCAGCCTTCGATATTGGAATTCCTGTGGACAATAAAATAAGCCAGCATTTCCTCCACCTTGCGCGTGGTCCATTTAACCAGACCGTTATTTCCATAGACTTCAAAATCTCCAAAGCAGTATATTCTTTGTGAATTTTCTACAGATTTTTGCTGATGACCTGTACCTTTGAGCTTGAGGAGTCTTGAAATGCACTTCTGGATTGAGTTCAGGCTGACAGGCTTCAATAAATAATCCAAGCCATTGACCTGGAAGGCTTCCAATGCATATTGATTGTAGCCCGTCACAAACACCACCATTAATTCGTCATCCTGCTCGATCAGGTGACTTGCCAGCTCCAGTCCGCTCATCTCCGGCATCTCAATATCCAGAAATATAACATCTGGTTTTAGCGTTGAGATCTTATCGAGTACCTCCAACGGCTCGGTGAAAGTTTCAAGTATGTTCACCTGTCCTGTTTTCTGTAAAAACATTTTCAGCAAATTCAAAACAGGAATTTCATCATCGACAATGACAGCATTTAACATTTGCCTACCTCCTTGCATGGTTAAGGGATAACCTTTCTGTATTACAGCCATTCCTTTCATGTTAAGGAATGGCTGATTTTGATTCATCTCACCCTATTCCCTGGTCCGGTATGGCGAAGTAAACCTTTGTACCCTCATTTTGATTTGAAATCAAATAAAGCTCTGCGCCATAATACTTCATTAACCGCCGTTTGATATTGGCCAGACCGACTCCGCCTTTCTGCTTTATCGAATCCTTTCTTTGGAAGACAGCTCCCAGGTCCTCAATTCCTATGCCGTTATCCTCGACAGTAATTCCAATATTGTCCTTTTCTCGTTGAACCGCAATTTTTACCCTACCACCATTTTTTCTTTTCATAAGACCGTGTCGTATGGAATTCTCCACCAAGGGCTGAATGGTCAGCGGCAGAATCCGTTGTTCCATCAGATTTTCATCCACATTGTATTCAACGGTCAACCTTTCTCCATACCTAGCCTTTTCGATCTCTGTATAGGCTTTGGTCAGCTCCAGTTCGTTTTCCAGACTGACCGTCGTGGCTGTGTTATCAATATTAAAGCTTTTTTGCAGGTACTCACTTAAGTTGGCCAGCAAATCCCCGGCTCTTGCCCCATCCGTATAACAATAAGACATAATTGTACTCAAGGCATTGTAGAGAAAATGAGGCTTGATCTGCGCCTGTAAAAAAGCCATTTCATTTTTAATGGCCTCCTGGACTGATTTTTTCATCAGCAGCAAAGTTGCCACTCTTGCCCGAAGCTCTTTGGCTACAAAAGGCTTAGTAACAAAGTCATTTGCTCCTGCTTCAAAGCCAACTGCGATGTCCTCGGGAGTATTGCGTACCGTAAGTATTAGGAGGGGTAAATCATACAACGAATAATCCGTTCGTATTTTCCGGCAGGCTTCATATCCCGACATTCTAGGCATCATCACATCCATAAGTACGAGATCAATATCATGCTGGTCTTTGATTATTTCAATAGCCTCAATACCGTTTGAGGCAGTTAATACTTGATAACCGTCACCAATCAAAAGAGATTTCAACACTCTCAGATTGGTAGCTTCATCATCGACGGCAAGAATCTTGAAGCTCTGCCTTTGTACGCTTTCTCCCTTTTGAATCGCTACAGCGACTTCCTGAGTCATTTCCAGCATTTCATCAAGAGCCACGGGTTTTCCACTTGCTTTAGGAAGTCTAAAGGAAATACATGTACCTTTTTCAGGTTCGGACCATTCTAGAAAAATAGTCCCATTCATTCGCTCCAGTAATTGACGTGAAATATACAAGCCCAACCCACTTCCACCATACTGTCTAGAAATTTCATCGTCTCCTTGGGTGAAAGCATTGAATAGTTTTTCTTGTTTCTCTTTAGCAATACCAAGGCCGGTATCCTCAATCATGAATTTTACAAACTGCTCATCCTCCAAGGCTGATAAGGTAACATTTCCTCTTTCGGTAAATTTGATGGCATTACCGATAAGATTAAACAACACTTGAAATAATCTGTTTTCATCCGCAAATACTGGTGAAAGTCCTTCCGGAATATCAATTAGAATTTGTATATTTTGACTTTGAATTAAATGCTTGAATACGTCTACAACCACAGCTGTAACTGATTTAAGATCAAGTGGTGCCGGATCTAACTGAATTTCATTTCTTTTTATTTTCTCGTTATCAATGATGTCTCTTATAAGCGAAGAAAGCCTTCTGGATACTGCCAGGATTACCTGAATTTCCTCTTTTTGCTTTTGGTTTAGACCACCATAGTTACCTTCTACCAGAGTTTCCGATATATTTATAATGCCATTTAACGGGGTCTGCAGTTCATGAGATGTATTTGTTAGGAATTCGTCCTTGATCTTGTCATGATCCATCAGTCTTTCTGTCATTGTCTGAAGGGAAATATTCGTCTGCAGCAATTCGTTTTCGGTTCTTTTCCTCCTGCTTCGGTTGATGAGCAGCGTAAAAATAAGCAGACCTTGCAGTACCAGCAACATAAGGGCACCGAGTATGTAGACACCGTATTGCGACCATACAGTGATTTCCTTGTATTCTATTTTACTACCGCTTGGCAGACTATGTTCGTCGATTCCCCACCGCTGCAACTGCCGCCAGTCGAAAGCATAGGTCCGAGATGGAGCGCTAATTACCGGATTTTCGGAGGGTTTTTTACCGGCCAAGATATCCAAAACCACCTTGGCTTCAATTTGTCCGATAATTTCTTGATTACCAAGATAACCCCCGATCACTCCGCTACCGAGATACTGAATGGCAACTCCATAGACTGGCACCTTTGCTTCACGGCATATGGTTTGGATTACTTGGGCAGGAACAAAACTTTTGCCATCGACATCCGAAAACCATTGAAAATATAAAATGGCCGAATGTTCTTCTGCACTTCTAAGCTGTTCTAGCATCTGCGCGTAGGGAAGTTCGTTCAACAGTATCAACTTTACCTGTCCGGCATACTTGTTTTGGAGCTCCAATATGCGTTTTACAATCCTTCGTTCATCCGCTGAATCGCCTACGACCATGTAGATTGATTTTGTTAAGGGCCTTGTCTGCTGAATCAGTTGAATGTTCTGATCGATTTCAATGGACCGGGGAATGACAACATAATTGGACGGCATGGTAACAAGTGGCTGGTTATCCTCGTTCCAATCAATAATTATTGGCACATTGGGAAACATGTCATTGCCATATTTGGCAAAAAGGGAATATAAATTAGCGGCCGTAACAACAAAATCCGGTTGGTGGTGTAAATACTTCTCCTTAAAATATTGCGCTGTTTTTTGCAAATAGACTTCGTCATTGGGGTAACGTGCTAGATCGAGATATTCATAAGAGTAACTGAATTTATAACCTGGATTTCTCGTTAATGCGCTTTTTAGTCCTTGCTCGTATATCACGGTCCCAGGATAATCCGGAGTAAAGGGAGTAAGAAAAAGCACATGTTTTTCGTTTAGGCTGGCAGTCGCAGGAACTGAAAACACAAAACAGGTCACGAACAGCATGATAATGGTCATTAAGCTTGTCATCTTGCGCAATCTATTTCGCATAATAATCTACCCCACTCCCCTAACAACCGTTATCTCTCAGAATCAACTAAGGCATCCTTGAGTATCTTGAGCGACAAATTCTTTATTAATTTTACTAAGATTACACTGATAATCCCATTGATGATTTGCTCGTATAAGCCATAGAAATTTCAGGTATACCTCGACCCCTCCAAAATATCAGAATTCTGCTTTTTTCTGTAAAGTCCTGCCTTGTATAAGAATTTTTGCATTTAGTGCTATTGGCTCTTCTCCCTCTCCAACATAGAGCGCCATACTCTTCTTAATTTTCGTAATGCCCCCTTGTGGATCCGAAACATCTTCGTTGTAACACAGGATAACGTGAACATTAAGAACATTAAGCCATATAATTGACAATCATCTTAGCTTCACCTGATACCATACTTGTCGACAAAACGGATCTCAGAATGTAAAAAACGAATAAAAATTAGGGGTATTGTCTCTTAAAATCATAAAAGACAATACCCCCACCATGTTTGTACCAAAACCCTCAAAGCCTTGGATATAAGGCTTTGAAAGTCGTTTCTGCACTATTTGTTG
>Ga0074193_1002672_pt1 | contig 15402 bp, 12 predicted proteins | sample EPASupsiteHSE605_FD_64523 | JGI IMG/M metagenome (GOLD analysis project Ga0074193, IMG submission 64523) | Bioremediated contaminated groundwater from EPA Superfund site, New Mexico - Sample HSE6-05 | ecosystem: Environmental > Aquatic > Deep subsurface > Groundwater > Contaminated ... | reverse complement strand
ATTCAATTTTGTTGCATTGTACACAGCATTTGCTATGGCAGGGGCTGGTGTATTTATTACTATTTCACCAATTGATTTTGCGCCAAAAGGACCAGTTGGTTCATAGCTAGATTCAAATTCAACCCTTATATTTCCAGCATCAATACGTGTAGGAATTTTATATTGCATGAATGAATCATTTATCATACGACCATTTTCATCATATATGATATCTTCATATAGAGTCATTCCAATACCTTGTACTATACCGCCTTCTGTTTGAATCCTAGCAAGATTTGGGTTGATTGGTGTTCCACAGTCTACAACAGCAACATAATCTATTATATCAACCTTTCCTGTAAGTTTATCAACTTCTATTTCCACAATACCAGCCATAAAAGGAGGTGGTGATGTAGGAGAATAGTGAGATTCACTTGCAGTCAAATAGTTATTATGTCCAATTAAACTGCTATTTGCAATATCCTTTAAGCTTATCTTTTTATTATATTTTAAAGAGAAAACTTCAGTACCGTCAAATTCAATGTCATCTTCAGAAAGTTCTAAAAGTCTTGCCCCTTCAGCTATTATTTTCTTTTTAAGAGATTTACAAGTTTTTACAACAGCCATACCGGTGATATAAGTAGTACTTGAAGCATATGATCCTGTATCATATGGTGATAAATCTGTGTCAACACCATGAACTATTATATTATCAAGTTCACAGTCTAAACAATCAGCAGCCATCTGAGAAAGAATAGTATCACATCCTGTTCCCATATCTGTTGCACCAATCATCAATATATAGAAACCATCATCATTTAATCTAATTTCTACAGCTCCAACGTCTATATTAGAAATACCAGAGCCTTGCATTGCAACAGCAACACCGACAGATCTAACTTTATTGTTGCCCATGTCTCTTGCAGGATATTTTTGATCCCATCCGATCATTTCTTTTGCTCTTAATAAACATTTATCAAGAGTACAGCTTTTTAATTCTTCATTGTAATAAGTTGGCATCAAATTTCCTACTTGATGTTCTGTAACCATGTTTTTCATTCTTAATTCTGTAGGATCCATGTTAAGTTTAGCTGCTAATTCATTTACAGCAGATTCCAATGCGAAAAATCCTTGAGTTGCACCATATCCACGATAAGCTCCCGCACCCATTGTATTTGTATAAACTACTTCATAATCAAACTTGTATGCTTTTGCACTACTATAAATTGTCATAGCTTTGTGACCAGCTAATCCAACAGTAGTTGGACCATGATCTCCATAAGCTCCAGCATTCCAAAGTGTGTTCATGTGAATGGCTTTTATTATACCATTTTCATCAGCACCTAAACGAATATTAAGTTCGCTTTCATGCCTTGGGCTGCCACTTGTCATACTTTCTTTGCGTGAATATATCATTTTAGCAGGTTTTCCTGTTATCCAAGTAACTATTGCAGGAAAAACATCACCTACAGATGATTGTTTTGAACCAAATCCTCCGCCTATTCTTGGTTTAATTACACGAATTTTAGATTTTGGTATTTGTAAAGCATTTGCTAAAATACGTCTTATATGAAAAGGTACTTGAGTAGAACTTATAACATTTAATCTTCCATATGCATCCATGCTAGTATATGTCCTAAATGTCTCCATAGCTGTCTGATGGTTGGCTTTTGTGTGATATGTTTGTTCTATTACATGAACACATTTTTTTAATTCTTCGTCAACATTCCCAATTTCAATAGAATCTGATGCACATATATTTCTTTTGTTGTCTGCTTTTACAAATTCTAAAGATTTGAAATCTTCTTCAGGATGTACAACTATTTTATTGTCCTTTGCATATCTGAAATCTACGATAGGTTCAAGAACTTCATATTTAACTTTCAATAAACTTAAAGCTTTATCTACAAATTTTTCATCCCAGCCTGCAACAATTGCAACAGGATCTCCAACGCATCTGATTAATTTGTCAAGTATCAATCTGTCGTAAGGGCTTGGCTCTGGATAACTTTGACCAGCTGTTGTAAATCTTGAGTTTGGAACGTCTTCATATGTCAACACACATTCTATACCTTGAACTTTTTTTGCTCTTTCAGTATTTATTTCCTCTATAATGGCATGAGCATGAGGACTTCTCAATACTTTTACTATTAAACAATTTACTTGAGTGATATCATCAGTATAAACTGGTTTTCCAGCAACTAATGCCATGGCGTCTTTTTTTCTAACACTTTTGTTAACTATTTTCATCTTTAATCCTCCTTGCTCAAAAATTTCTTGATAGCTCTTAGCTGTCCCATGTATCCAGTACAACGACACAAGTTTCCTTCAAGGTATTTTTTGATTTCATTTTCTGTTGGATTTTGTAATTCGTTTTTTATAGACAAAACATTCATTATGAATCCAGGACTACAGAAACCGCACTGTTCTGCACCTTCATCAGCCAAAAATCCTCCAAATTCTTCTGCTTCTTTTTGTAATCCTTCAATAGTTTTAACATGAAGACCATTAGCGCGAACAGTTAAAGTAGAACATGAAAGTATTGGTTTACCTTCTAACATGACAGTACATAATCCGCAATTTGAAGTTTCACATCCTCGTTTTACACTTAGATATCCCTTAAATCTTATATAATCAATAAGTATTGTATCAGGTGATATATCATCATTAAATTCTTTGTCATTTATCCATAATTTAATTTGCATAGTTACCTCCACTTGTTATCTCTTCAATGTTTCTTCTAATAAGAACATCTGCAAGTATTTGACGGTATTTTTTGCTGCCACGATAGTTTGTACCAAATGATGAGTTATCAATAATTTGAGAAATCATTAAATCTATTTCTTCCTTTTTAGGACTTTCATTTAAATTAAACTGTGCAAGCTTAGCCTTTCTAGGTCTTGCTCCTAACACTACATTCCACTTTTCTCCTATGTTTGAAACCGCACATGCAAGAACTGGAAAGTCAGTAGAACTCATTCTATGGCAAGAGTAAGCAACTTTTCTGCTGTCTTTTTTTATTATTATTCTAGTTAAAATATCTCTATCAAGAGGCATACCAACATACTCATCTAAAGAAACAATACCACCTTTATATAGTTCAACATAACTATTTAAGGACAAAAGTACTGTTAAAATATCAGAGAATCCAAATCTTGAATAAATGCTTCCACCAACTGTTGCCATATTTCTCATTTGAACTCCAACAATATGTTCAACTGATTTTGAAATCAAATCATTGAAATAATTGTTTAACCCACTGTGAACCTCAATATCTCTTAAGGTACACATGCAACCAATTTTAAAGCTATCTTCATCTTCTTCTATTAAATTCAAGCCTAAGGATGAAAGGTCAATTGCTGTTCCGATTTTTTTTCTTCCCATTTTAAGCCAAAGCATGCCACCAATTATTACGTTTCTCTTACTTTGGTTTAATTCATAAGCTTGTTCCAAACTTTCTGCCACTACATATTTATCTATTGTAAACATGAGATCACTCCTTTCAATTACCTTTTTTATTTATTTTTAAGAATTTAAATTAATTGTTATAAATCTTAATAAATTTAATCAGTCAAGTAATTTTATCTTAATTCTATAAAATTTTCAATGTATTTTTAAAGTTATTATTTTAATATATTGCATATTTTTTGTATAAAAGATTTTATAAATTTATAATAATCAATTAGTCTATACTTTGATTAATATTCGTAAAACGAACAAATATGCTAAAACGTGAATAAAAAAGGATGATTCTTGTTTGATACAAAAATCATCCTTTAGTAATATTTATTTTAGTATAGAATTTTAGAAAATTTATTTAAGATTTCATTTTATATATACTAACCATATCACGCAATGACTCAGCTTGTGCAGCTAGTTCTTCACTAGCGGCTGCCGTTTCTTCAGAAGTTGCAGAGTTTGTTTGTACAACACTTGAAATTTGATCAATTCCTATGCTGATTTGTTTGATTCCCTCACTTTGTTTTTGAGCAGCTTCTGCAATTTTATAAACAATCCCATTAACTTTATTTGTTTTTTCAACAACACTTTGCAATGCTTGCTCAGTTATATCAGCAATTCTACTTCCGTTTACTACAGCCTCAATAGAATGTTCAATTAATATAGCAGTACTTTTAGCAGCATCTGCACTTCTATTTTACTTGAATTTTTATTAGAAATTGCGTCTATAACAGTTTGGTCTAATGCAATTGTTTTGGCGGAAATTTCAAAAGTCTTACTAATGTTGTCCAGTTCCTCCCTCATTACATTTACAGAGGCAATTGCCTGCTCTTTAGCAATTTCTTTGATCAAAGAATTCATTGAAACTAATGAAACTGTCGCCGTAATGATAACTGCAGTTGCAACACAAATTCCGATTATTTTCATTATTTTTCTGCTTAAGCCATTAAATGTGTTGCTCTTCGTTTTCGCATTTTTAGTTTTCATTATGATCTATACCTCCAATGTATTTTTTTATTAACTCTAAAATTATAATTTTTTAAGTACAATATATATCGTACTAATATAATAAAAATTTAGTTATATTAACATTACAATGTGTAAATATTCAAAAAAATGCAGAAAATTACTGTTTAATAATAGATTTATATAGACGCAACTCGTGTAATTTCAGTAAATTAAGTAAATTAATAATTAATTTAAAAAAAATAATAGTTAATAAATTTATTAGTATTAATAAAATTTTAACAATCTTTTAATTTTGAAATTTTATTAATTGTTTTAGTAATGTTTGTGTATGGTTGTATTTTATATACAATTGGGAAATAATATAGTATAATATTAAACAAACTTTATAAAATACCCAATGACTGGAGATAAGTATGGATTTTGACAGTTTAAAGGAAATATGGTAGCAAGAAGAAAATAAGGCGTTTCAAGGTTGGGACTTTTCATATTTAGATGGAAGATTCCAAAGAAGTTATTATGAATTATATTGATGCAATAAAAAAATAAAGGAAGGATAAGATTATGTCAGCACAAAGTATTATTAAGAGAAAAGATTACGTACAAAGATCTCATGATAGATGTAGAAAATATCAGGTGGGGTTTAACCAGGTATATTCAAGTAAAATTCTTGATGAAAAAGAGTTATTTCATAAAATGGAAGCAAACAGAGAGCTTATTCTAGCTGTTGCTCCAATTATGAATAAAATATACGACTTTGTCAAAGGATCAAATTTCTTTTCAATTCTAACAGATAAAGATGGTTGCATTCTTAACGTAATCGGTGATGAGGATATCTTGTCAGAAGCTTTTTCTTTTAAAATGATTCCAGGAGCATATATGGATGAGGAAAGTATTGGAACTAATGCTATGGGAACAGCAATCGCTGAGAGTGCTCCTTTGCAGTTATCTGGAAAAGAGCATTATGTCAGTGCATATCACCGATGGACATGTTCAGCTTCCCCAATAAAAGATCCTGACGGTAATATAATAGGGGTTTTGGATTTAACTGGATACAGTGAATCGGTACATTCCCACACTCTGGGAATGGTAGTTGCCGCAGCTCGTGTCATAGAAAAAGTGCTGGAATCTAATAGGTTTGAGTTAATACTAACAAAGGAAAAAAATTATTACGAAGAGGTTCAAAATTCTCTTATGATTGGAATTATCATAACAGACATGGAAGGGATTATTCTTTCAGCTAATTCTTTTGCATCAGATCTCTTTGGATATTCTCAAGATGACCTAAAAAATATGAATTCTAATGAAATCCTAAGAGATTGGAGTCGTATTCAGAAGTTGGTTTTAGGGCAAATAAATTCTTTTGTTGAAGATGTTGACGTTTATTCAAAAAAGAACCGTCAGCAGTTAAACTTACGTGCATATCTCAGCAGAAACCAGAATAATGAGAAAACTAATATTATATTATTGTTCAATGAAGTTAAAAAGCAAAGAAAACTAGCCAATGAAATAATGGGAAGGCAAGCAATTTATACATTTGATAAAATTGTTGGAAAAGATGAGAATTTTTTAAGTGTGGTAAATTTTGCTAAGAAGGTAGCTGACAGCAGATCTAATATTCTTATTATGGGAGAAAGTGGAACTGGTAAGGAACTTTTCGCACAGTCTATACATAATTATTCTCAAAGGGATAAGGAACCATTTGTTGTTTTAAACTGTGGAGCCATTCCAAGAAATCTCATTGAATCAGAGCTTTTTGGTTATGAAGAAGGAGCTTTTACAGGAGCAAAGACTAAAGGGAATCCAGGAAAGTTTGAAATTGCTGATGGTGGAACGATTTTTCTCGATGAGATTGGAGAGATGCCATACGATTTGCAAACAAGACTTTTGAGGGTTATAGAGGAAGGTACTGTCAGCAGAATTGGAAGTAATCAAGAAAAAGTTGTGAATGTTCGAGTTATAGCAGCTACCAATAAGGATTTGAAAGAGGAAGTTGAAAATGGAGCATTCAGAAAAGATTTGTATTATAGACTAAATGTTTTACCTATACGTCTTCCAAATCTAAAAGAGAGAAAAGGGGACATCAAACTTCTAGTTGAATATTTCATGGGAAAAATTAGTAAAAAACTTAATAAAAAAATAATATTTATTTCAGAAAAAGAAATGGAAAAATTGATCCAATATGATTGGCCGGGTAATGTCAGGGAACTTGAAAATTTCGTTGAACTGGTTGTAAATACTGAAGTTATCCCAGATATTTATGAAATTGGGATTGGAAAAAAGACAGATATATATAGTGAGGATAAGATGGAAGAACAGACTTCTAATTTTCAATTATGTAGTCTTAAAGATGCAGAAAGAGAGCACATTTTGAAAGTTCTGAACTCCAATGATAAAAATATCACCCATACTGCGCAAATATTGGGAATAGGCAGGAATACTCTTTACAGAAAGCTGAAGGAATTTGGTATTGACTGTTAGATAATGACACATAGTTCCAAAAAAGAACAGTATTATAATGAATTAATGTATCGTTATAGAACGAAAGTATATTTCAGTTCAAAATAACATAGTTAAACTAAGGATTATCTTAATTGTATAATTTGGTATGATTATTGCTTATATAATTATAAATTCAATTATAGGAGGATCATATGAACAAATATTATGGTTATCAAGGAGTTATCCTTAGAGTAAATCTAACAGAAAGAACTATAAAAAAAGAGAATTTAGATCTTGATGAAGCATTAAAATTTATTGGAGGAAGGGGTCTTGGAACAAAAATTTTGATGGATGAGATTGATCCTAACATAGACCCATTGAGCATAGACAATAAATTGATATTTATTACAGGTCCACTATCTGGAACTAATACACCAACAGGTGGAAGATATATGGTCGTGACAAAATCACCTCTTACAGGAACAGTCGCATGTTCAAATTCTGGAGGATACTGGGGTGCAGAGCTTAAATTTGCTGGATATGATGGTATTATCATTGAAGGCAAAGCAGAAAAACCAGTATACCTCAATATTGTAGATGATGTTGTAGAGTTTAAGGATGCTACAACGATTTGGGGTAAGCTTGTTGGTGAAACAACAACTATACTAGAAGAAGTTCATGGGAAAAAATCAAGGGTGGCAACAATAGGACCTGCTGGTGAGAAACTATCTAAAATGTCCAGTATTATGAATGAAAGAGGAAGAGCTGCTGGTAGGTCTGGAGTAGGAGCCGTTATGGGATCTAAAAACCTTAAAGCAATTGTAGTTCGTGGAACTAAGAAAGTAAATATCTCAGACAGTGAAAAGTTAAAAGAAGTATTTTCGAGATGTATAACTAAAATTAGAGAAAATGGTGTTACAGGTCAGGGGTTGCCAACTTACGGATCTGCGATTCTTGTAAACATAATAAATGAAAATGGAGTAATGCCTACAAATAACTTCCAACAATCTTATTTTGATAAAGCTGAAGAAATCAGCGGTGAAACTTTGTCAGAAAAATATTTAGTAAAAAAAGAACCATGTTTTAGATGTCCGATAGCTTGTGGGAGATATTGCAAAGTAGATGATATTGAGGGATCAGGACCGGAATATGAAACTGTTTGGGGCTTTGGCTCTGACTGCGGTATATCTGATTTAGGGGCCATTATAAAAGCTAATTACTGGTGCAACGAATACGGAATAGATACCATTTCTGTTTCATCAACTATTGCTGCAGCGATGGAACTTTACCAAAAGGGATACATTAAGAAAGAAGATCTAGATGGGAGCCCAGAGTTAACTTGGGGAAATTCAGAAGCTATAATAGAATGGACTAAAAAAATCGGAGAATGTACAGGTCTTGGAGCAAAAATGGCTGAAGGCTCTTACAGGCTGTGTGAAAGTTATGGAGTACCTGAATTATCTATGAGTGTTAAGAAACAGGAACTTCCTGCATATGATCCGCGTGGAATTCAGGGAATTGGAATTAATTATGCAACTTCAAATAGAGGAGGATGTCATGTAAGGGGGTATATGATTTCACCTGAAATTCTTGGCCTTCCACAAAGTTTGGACAGATTCAGCATTGAAGGAAAAGCTGAATGGACAAAGATTTTTCAGGATTTTACTGCAGGAATTGATTCAGTTGGTCTTTGTTTATTTACTTCTTTTGCCTTAGGTGCTGATGATTATGCAGATTTATATAATGCAGTAAGCGGAATAAATATTTCAGGAAATGACTTTATTGAAGCTGGAGAAAGGATCTGGAATTTGGAAAGATTATTTAACTTAAAAGCTGGTATAGATCCTTCACAGGATACACTGCCGAAAAGACTTCTAGAAGATCCTATCGCAGAAGGTCCTTCTAAAGGTTGTGTAAACAAGTTAAGTGAAACCCTCCCAGAATATTACAAAGTGAGAGGTTGGAGTGAAGAAGGGTTGCCAACAGAAGAAAGGTTGGAAGTATTAGGTATTAAAGAATACATGTAGTTTGCATAAATAAGGAGAAAAGAATGAAAATTAAAATCAAACTTTTTGCAACTCTCCGTGACAATAGAGATAAAATACTAGAAATAGAATATAAAGAAGGCACAGAAATAAGAGAAATCATAAAAGATCTTAATATAGATGAAAAAGATGTAGCAATTTTGCTAAAGAATGGTAGAAGCGCAAAAATGGATGATGTTATTTTAGAAGGTGATTATCTTTCGCTTTTCCCACCTATTGGTGGAGGTTAAAATGCACATTTTATATAGTTGGATATTTCATAAAATTAGTAACTATTAAAAGTAGACATATAGAAGGCTATTAAGCATTTTAGCTTAATAGCCTTACTATTTTATAAATGAATTTAATTTAACTTTATTCTAAATTAGTGGATTAGTAAAAATATTAACAGTAATGTTTTAAAATATATTTATTTTTATTTAATTATAACAATTGATTGTTGTAAAATATAATAGTACAATTACTAAAAATACATGTTTAAAAGAGGTACGGTAAGATATGGATTTATTAAATATCACTAATTTGTCTATAACATAGAATACCTTTAATTAATATAGCTTTATATGCACCTAATCAAGGAATCTTTCCAGAGTATTCATCTGGTCTATACGTTTCTAAAAATGGAGTTCGAATGGTAGTTAGCAGAGGATTAAGTAATAGTGGTTTCCCTTTTAGAATAAATAATAGAATACATATACCAATAATACATCTTAAATAAAAATAATTACCATTTTTAGTAAAAGTTTAATTTATTGCAACTAATTACCAATTATATTCGTCTAATTAATTGGAGGTGTTTTAGCTATGAAAAAAACTTTTATTATTATTTCAATCATATTGATAATCAATATGATTTTTGCAGGATGTTCTAATTCATATAATATAAGCGAAGAATTAAAAGAAGCTCCAGAAATGAAATTAGAATATACAATTGATGAGAAAACTACAAAAGTCACAGTGAATCATGGTACTTCAAGTTGGAAATATAGTAATGGCGATGGCATGTTTACTAATATTGAATCAGATAGTGCACATCCTTTAGATTCAGTGAAATTTATTCCATTAATTGAAAAAACAAATGAATTAAAAGAATTGATTATTAGTTTTTCCTTAACTCAAGATTCATATACAGTAAGGCGTTGGACTGATAATTATATTGGAAATGAAGACGCATATGAAAATTATTATGAAAATCTAGAACTTAAAGGAAATACAATTGTTTTACCAGATGATGAACAAGGATACATTTATGAAGTACATGCAACTTGGCCACAAGGAGATGCTTATTACGCATTTTATGTAAAATAGAGTATTAAAGGAGTAGCAAATAAAATGAATAAAAAGGAGTTTTGGTTTGGAATTTATAAAAGATATTTATGAAGAATGTCCAATATATCAAAATGATTTAATTTTATTAAAACAAACAACAGAAGATGATATTGAAGAATTACTAAAATGCTATTCTGATGTAAATTCTGTTCCACTTTTCAACTCTGATAATTGTCATGGTGATGATTTTCATTATATTACAGTTGAACGAATGAAAAAGGCATTTGATTTTTGGGAGTATTCTTATAAAAATAAGTATTTCGTAAGATGGACTGTAATAGATGATGACAGCCATGAAAAAATTGGAACTGTTGAAATGTTCCATAGAAATGCAGATGATAAATTTAATCATCATGGTGTACTGCGCTTAGATTTAAGAAGTGAATATGAAAAACAAAAATATATTGAACCTATAATTAAAATAGTAAATCAAAATTTTTATGAAGCATTTAATGTTAAAAATATTCTAACTAAAGCTATACCTATGGCAACTGAGCGTATTGAAGTGCTTAAACGAAATGGATATGAAACATTAAATGAAAAACTTATGACATATGGAGATTACTTCATAAGATAATTAATATAAACTAGGTAAATCTATATGAAAGCTGAAAGCAACATTAAGTATTAGTAGTTTTAGTCTTAAACCTATAAAGGTGGAGACTTTATCATTAACTATGATAATTTCGAGGTTTTATTTAATTTCTAGCTAAAAAGGCTATCTCATTTTGAAACAGCCCCTTAGTGTGCCAGCATTTCGTCAGCGTTCGCCAGTTACTCCATTGCTTTAATTAAGTTAACAAATTTTTTACATATGTTCTTTTTATTACATTTATTATCACTACATATAATTGAGTTGCTTTCATATGAAATCTTGTTTTTTCGTCCTATATTTAAGTTTAATAAAAGGGCAATTAAAATACAAGGTATACAATTATTGAAGTATATTAATTCACAATTTCTTTCGCACTCTGCTTCTATTTGTGTATTCAATTTACTAGACTCATTTTTAATTAATTTTGCAAGTTCAAGTTCTCCTGCGAATGCACGAGATTGAATGTCTGATATATAATCAGTAATTGATTCTATGTCACATGAGCTAAAACCAACTGTTTTTAATAATTTTATTGTTTCACATAGCTTATCTTCAAGAATTCGCTTTTTTTCACATATTATATCAATAACATTTGTTAATAAACAGTCCAGTTCAGATAACTCCTCATCTGATAAACACATCTGTAACGCTTTTCTAATTTTAATACTTTCGCCGTAAATTAACTTGGCTAATCCTTTTTCTTCATTAAAAATTGATTTAACAAGTTCTTTAATTGTACATAGTAAATCTTTTTTAATTTTAATAAAAATATCAAAATCTGAACATTTAATAAATTCAATAATACCAATGGCTGTTTTTAACTTTCTTAGAAGAATCATGTTTTTTTCAACTATAACTTTCATTAGTGTTATGACGATATTATTGACTTGCTTAATTTCATCAAAAGAGCAATGAAATTCTATATTTGTTAAACCCTCTCCTAATGTTTCTATTAAGCAGCCTAAAGAATACTCTTCTGCAGCTATGCTTTTTAAAATGAAATTTAGATTGTTTAGGAGTTTATATTGATTATTATAGTCTAAACATTCTATCCCTTCCTTTTTTATAAAATTAAGGGTTTCTCTTAATTTAACCTCTAATACGTTGTTTTTATGCAAAATAGTTTTCAGTGTACGAATAATGCTTTGAGTGATGACAACAAACTCATCGGCAGTTATGCATGGATCTATTACACTGAACAACATATTAGTTTGAGCTTCAATTAAAGCTGCGAGAGCACACTCTTCATTAGCAATTGATTTAACAATTGAAATAGCATTACTAGGAATTCCTTCAGTAATGAGTAAAGTTCCATCATTATTATTTTTATTAATACCATTATTATTTGACATTGCCATTATTACTCACATTCCTTTATAATTTTTTTACATTTAATAAACATTAATAGCCTGTATAATATTTTATACAGACAAACTGTAATTGTTACATAAAGTTTCAAAACAATTAATATAATAATAAGCCCACATATGTGAGCCTATTATATCATTGAAGATTATTGTTTTTATAATGCTAGTATAAAATTAATAACATCTAAATTCTTTTGTTCCAATATCATGTTCTTTAATGTGATTGATTCCAATAAAATTGTAGCACTATCGTTGACAGCAACTAAGTTGTCAATATTACCAGGTGTTAATGTAGCTACATCGTTTATTTTTAATGCTTCAGTGCCAATAAGTGTTGCAAGTGCAAATTCCTCATTAGCAATTGATTGTTGTAGATTAGATAATGCTACTGCGAATACTGCCAATTGAGCTGAAGTAAAGCCCAATGCAAGTAATGCGAGTATTTCTTCAAGTTTAGCTTCCAAAATCATATTTTTTTGAACTACTACATCTATAACAGCTGTAATGGTATCATTAAATGCTATTAAGCCAGGTACACCAGCAGCGCTAGTTGTTAAAGCAACTGCTCTGTTTAATTTAGCTGCTTCACCTTCAATTAAGATAGCAAGTCCGTTTTCTTCGACAGTTATTGAATTTATAAGACTAGTTATACTAGCTATTACTGCTGCTACCTGTTCAGCAGTTGGTGTTGGAAAAGCAGTGGAATTGTTTACTATAAATCTAATAATTCTTCTTAATTTACTTAATAGAACAAGATTCTTTTCTGTTATAACTCTCAAAAGCCCTAATACAATTTCATCAACATCTTGTAATTGTGCTAAATTAAGACTTGGCGCCAACAATCTAACTGTATTACCTAATGCACCTATTAAATTACCTAGCGCATTTTCTTCGTTTGCTATTCTACCAAGAATTGTAGTTAAATTAGTTACGAAAGCTGGTGTTATTGTAAAGTTTTCTCTATCAATATAATTTAAAGTTTCAGTTAATTTTGCTTCTAAAACAGTATTTTTTAGCAATACGGTTTTCATTGTACGGGTGATACTTTGGCTGAGTTCTGTAAAATTACCAAATGTTAAAGCAGCACCAGTTAATAAGTTTAATTTTTCTGCTTCTTCTTGTATTATAGCTGAAAGTGCATTTTCTTCTGCTGCTACAGAACCAACTATATTAAATGCTCCAGCTGGATTTATACCTGGAGTTTGTTGTAGAACAGCATCATTTTGTAAATTATCATTATTAATATTAAATATATTTGCCATAATTATGCTCACGATCCTTTTTAAATTTTTAAATAACAGGTTGATTTATTCAGCCTGTACAATATAATTATATTCTTATGGACAAATTGTGTTACATACACTAAGCGCCAATTTTTATAAATAAATACCCAAAATTATTAAATATATAAAAAATAACCACTAAAGGTTGAGAAAAACATTTTGCATACAGGGCAGAAAGTTTTTTTGTCAAGGATTCTTTCTCATAGTTAAGAAATATATATAAAGATATAATTTATTTTGTTTTAATACATCACATTATGTATATGAAAGAAAAGAAAGCAACTTTTTATAGTTTTTATAAATTATGCATTACACTTCGAATAATAAATTTAAATATTTATAACTATGTTTATAATTTTGTTACTTTGGGTATATAGCAATATAATGAGATTAAAGAATAATATTTTAAAATAGTGAGGTAGGGCTATGAATTATGAACAAGCAATTGATTATATTCGTTCAGTACACAATAATGGTACAAAGCTTGCTTTAAAAAGAATTACACGATTGACCGAACTCCTTGGAAATCCTCAAAACAATTACAAAATAATACATGTAGCAGGTACTAATGGAAAAGGTTCAATTTGCAATATGCTTCATGATGTGCTTATGGTTTCAGGATATAAAACGGGCTTGTTTATTAGCCCACATCTTGAAGAATATAATGAAAGAATACAAATTAATAAAATACCAATTAGTAGAGATTCATTAACAAGAATTACTTCATTAGTAAAAGAAAAAATAGACATAATGCTTTCTGAGGGATATAGTGAGCTTACTGAATTTGAAATTATAACAGCAATTGGGTTCAAATATTTTGAAGAGCAAAAAATTGAAATATTAGTGCTTGAAGTAGGTATGGGTGGCAGATTTGATGCAAGCAATGTTGTTACTAATACCCTTGTGTCAGTCATTTCATCAATAAGTTATGATCATATTGAATATTTGGGAAATACATTGGAAGAAATAGCTTTGGAAAAAGCAGGGATAATAAAGGAAAATTCAAATGTTGTAGTATATCCTCAAGCTAAGGAAATAGTTGAAGTAATTGAAAAAGAAGCAAAGAAAAAGCATTCATTGATTTATGAAGTTGATAGCAATTACATTTCAAATATTAAAACTGATTTATCTGGACAAGTTTTTTCTTATTTAAAAACAGATGTATTTAATTTGCCAGAATTAAAAATAAATTTTCTTGGAGAACACCAGCTTTTAAACACATTGACAGTTCTCCAAACTTTGGAAGTAATTAAAAGTTTAGGATATAAAATTACAGAAAAAAGTATAATAGAAGGACTAGCATGCTGCAGGTATGCAGGTAGATTTGAAGTTATAAGTAAAAACCCAGTAATAATCTTAGACGGTGGTCATAATATCAATGGAATTGAATCATTTTCTAAAACTATTACAGAAAAATTCAACGATAAAAAAATCATTTTATTTTATGGAATGTTAAGGGACAAGAACCCTGAAAGTGTTTTAGGTTACTTAGTACCCTTAAGTAAAGAAATATACACTTTAACACCAAACAGTCCAAGAGCAATGAATGCAATAGAAATGGCAAAACTAATAAAAAATAATTATGATAAAGATGTAACACCTTTAAATAATATGAATGAAGTAATAAACATATTAAAAAATGTGAAAGAAGATGATATTGTAGCATTTGTAGGTTCTTTATATATGATTGGCGAAGTTAGAACATCACTAAGAAAATATCTTGAATCAAAAATGTTTGATATGTTATAATGATAAGTTACAAATAAATATTCAAGAAATTAATAGGAAGCAGCTTTCATCAGCTGCTTCCCATTTTGGTGCGCCCAGCATGGGCGACAGCTTGACGGTGAAAGTCCGTTATGGGGCTTGGTAGTAGCAACCATTAGCCAATAGCAAGGGTGTCCATCGCGAGGTGGAATCTGAAGGAAGCTGGAGGC
>Ga0074193_1002671_pt1 | contig 15406 bp, 15 predicted proteins | sample EPASupsiteHSE605_FD_64523 | JGI IMG/M metagenome (GOLD analysis project Ga0074193, IMG submission 64523) | Bioremediated contaminated groundwater from EPA Superfund site, New Mexico - Sample HSE6-05 | ecosystem: Environmental > Aquatic > Deep subsurface > Groundwater > Contaminated ... | reverse complement strand
CGAGAACTTCAATGACGGCGGCAAGGAGCTTGTCCTGCTTGTTGTCCTTGTCGAGCCCCAGACCGTCCGCAAGACCCTTGAGGTATGCTACTTTTTCGGATGTTGTCATTTTATACCCTCCTGTGGTATTCATGTGAAACACCTTACACCTGCTTCGCAAAATGTCCGGAGTTTCATTGGTTTATTCTTACTGTTTTGGCAGAGAATTATTCTCTGTATAATCAGCCCTTGGCACGCTCGAGATATTCGCCCGTGCGGGTGTCGATTTTTATGCGCTCGCCCGGCTCGATGAAGAGGGGGACTTTGATTTCGGCTCCGGTTTCAACGGTGGCTGGCTTTGTCGCGTTTGTTGCGGTGTTGCCTGCAAAGCCCGGATCGGTATCTGTAATCTCGAGCTCGACAAAGTTGGGAGGTTCAACGGAAAACACCTTGCCCTTGAAGGAAGAAACGGTGCAGACCATGTTTTCCTTGACGAACTTAAAGCCGTCCGAAAGGACGCTCTTGTCGATGGGGACAAGCTCGTAGCTTTCGGAATCCATGAAATAATAAAGGTCTCCGTCTGCGTAGCTGTACTCCATGCTCTTGCGGTCAACAAAGGCATTTTCGAACTTTTCGGATGGGTTAAAGGAAGTTTCGACAACGGCTCCGGTGATGACGTTCTTCATCTTGGTACGGACGAAGGCCGCGCCTTTGCCGGGCTTTACGTGCTGGAATTCGATAACCTGCATAACCTTTCCGTCCATTTCAAAGGTAACGCCATTGCGAAATTCGCTTGCAGATATCATAAAAGGTCCTCCTATATAGAGATTTTGAAATCGTATTGTTTAGACGATGCCATAAAATGTACCTAAGCCAAACTATTTTACACTAGTTTTGTGTGTTTGACAAGGACGTTTTATGCTAAAGCTGCAGCTTTTTTTACAGTATTATCAAATTTTTCGGGGCGTTTGTCAGGTTTTGGGCGCCTTGCTCGGTTATTAAGAGCATATCCTCAATGCGAACACCGAATTTTCCCGGCATATAGATACCCGGCTCGCAGGTGACGACCGCGCCTGCGGGAAGGGAACGGCTCTCTTTCGGGCTCGCGTTAGGCCCCTCATGAATATAAAGCCCGACGCTGTGACCAAGCCCGTGCCCGAAGTATTCTCCGTAGCCGGCTTTTTTGATGACGTCGCGCGCCGCGTTGTCCATATCCCTGCCTATTACGCCCGCGCAGGCGGCCTTTTCGCCGGCAGCCTGCGCCGCGAGCACGGTGTCGTAGACTCTGCGCATCTCGTCGGTCACGCTGCCGAGAGCGACGGTGCGTGTCATATCGGAGCAGTAGCCATTCACTTTGCAGCCGAAATCCATTGTGACGAAATCGCCGTACTTGAGCCTGTTGAAGGTGGGCACGCCGTGAGGACGGGAACTGTTCGCACCAGCGACGCAGATTGTTTCGAAGGCAAGACCTTCGGCACCGTTCTTTGTCATCTGATACTCTAGCTCGGCGGTGACGTCCTTTTCCGTCATTCCAGGACAGAGCATACCCAGAACGTGATCCAGAGCCTTTTCCGCGATGCGCTGTGCCGATATGATGCTGTCTACCTCGAAGCGCTCCTTGACCTCGCGCAGAGTCTTGGTTATTTTCTGGGCGGGAACGAACTTCACGCCGAGTGTTTCCTGCATGCGCAGATATTCGCTGTAGCAAAGGCTCCCGTCCTGCGCCCCTAGCTCGTTAATTCCGTTTTCGGAAAGGAGGCGTTTCAAAATGTCGCTCTCCCTGTTTTCGGTGGTGCAAAGGAGAACCTCGGCATCCACGACCTTTTCCTGCGCCGCTTCAATGAAGCGGGAATCTGTGATAAAAAAAGCCTTGTCGGGAAGAATGAGCACCGCACCGTCGCTCGTAAGGAAGCCGGAGGCGTAGAGCCTGTCGAGTTCGTCATAAAGCCACAGAGCGGAGAGCCCTTCCTTTGCCATTGCCTGCTGTATTTTTCTGATGTTTGCCAATTCCTAGTCCTTCTTTTTTAGTTTTTTGATTTGCAGCTCATACGCGTAACGAAACGGAAATTCCGCACGGTAGCGAAGATAGTAAAACGGATTTGTCATGTCGATGGGCGTTACCGCAATTGTGAAAATTCCTGCGCGCTTACCGCAGAGAATGTCAGTGTAGATCTGATCGCCGATAATGGCAGTGTTCTCATTGCGGACGTTTTTCTCCTTCAGCAGTTTGATAAGCTTCTTCGTGCGTGGCTTTCCGGCTTTATTGATATATTGTAGCGAGAGCGAGGTGGCAAAGTTTTTTGCCCTGTCGCCATGGCTGTTTGAATATATGAAGGGCTCTATGCCGGCCTGTTTCAGACTGTCGATCCAGCCGCGTAGACGCGCGGTGGGTTCCGGCGCGTGATATTTATCGAGCGTATTGTCGAGGTCCATGAGCAGGAGCTTAACGCCCATTTCGTTGAGCTTTTCGGGCTTCAGCTCATAGATGCTTTTTAGAATCATATCCGGTATCGGGAATTTGAACATGGAAAACGGTTCCTTTCCGAAGCTGCCGATTTGTCCTCAGCGGACGATGTCCAGCGCCTGTTTGAGATCGTCTTTGATGTCGTCAACGTCCTCGATGCCGACGGAAAGGCGGATGAGGTCGCTCGGAACGCCCGCCTTGATGAGCTCTGTTTCGGAGAGCTGACGGTGAGTGGCGTTTGCGGGGTGGAGAACACAGGTGTGCGCGTCGGCGACATGAGTGGCGATTATCGCAAGCTTGAGGTTCTTCATAAATTCCTCAGCCGCCGTTCTTCCGCCCCTGATGCCGAAGGAAATGACACCGCAGGAGCCGTTTGGCAGATATTTCTGCGCAAGCGAGTAATACTTGCTGGAGGGCAGTCCGCAGTAGTTGACCCAGGAGACTTTTTCGTGAGCTTCAAGGAACTCCGCGACAGCCTGGGCGTTTTTGCAGTGACGCTCCATGCGTACATGCAGGGATTCAAGCCCCAGTCCCACAAGGTAGGAGTTTTGCGCGGAGGGCGTCGCGCCAAAATCGCGCATGAGCTGAGAGGTCGCTTTCATTATGAACGCGCCGCCCTGACCGAACTTTTCCGCGTAGACTATGCCGTGATAGCTCTCGTCCGGAGTGGTGAGCCCCGGGAATTTATCGGCGTGGGCAAGCCAGTCGAACTTGCCGGAATCGACAATCGCACCGCCGACACCGGAGCCGTGACCGTCCATATATTTAGTGGTGGCGTGGGTGACGATGTCGCAGCCCCACTCGAAGGGACGGCAGTTTATAGGGGTGGGGAAGGTGTTGTCAACAATGAGCGGAACGCCGTGAGCATGGGCGGCGTTTGCGAAACGCTCGATGTCGAGTATCGCGAGACTCGGATTGGCGATGGTCTCGCCGAAAACCGCCTTGGTGTTGGGCAGGAACGCGCCCTCCAGCTCCTCGTTTGAGCAGTCGGGAGACACGAAAGTGAAGTCAACGCCCATTTTTCTCATGGTGACATTGAAAAGATTGTAGGTGCCGCCGTATATCGCGGAGGAGCAGACGACGTGGTCGCCGTTATTGCATATATTGAAAAGCGCAAAGAAGTTTGCACTCTGTCCGGACGAAGTAAGCATCGCCGCGCTTCCGCCCTCGAGAGCGCAGATGCGCGCCGCGACATAGTCGTTTGTTGGGTTCTGCAGACGGCTGTAAAAATATCCGGAGGCTTCCAAATCAAACAGCTTTCCCATGTCCTCGCTGGTGTCGTATTTGAAGGTGGTGCTCTGAATGATCGGTATCTGGCGGGGCTCGCCGTTCTTGGGAGTGTATCCGGCGTGTATGCATTTTGTTCCGATTTTGCTCATGTTAAATCCATTCCTTTCGCTGTGCGTGATTGCATTTTATATTCCGGCTTGCGCGCTGCCTTATTCTGTCGCGGCTCTGCCTTAAACGCTTTTGCTTTTTGTCAGGGGGCGTGAAATATCGAAGCCCCACAGATACTGGACCTGTTTTCCGTCTATCAGTATCTGAACGCTTTTTATGCCTGAAAGAGAGGTCAGCGAGTCGACTACGGCATAGACGGCAAGTCGGGTTTCGGCCGGCGTCATTGACTCGTCGTCCGGATTTATACCGGAAAGACTGACGGAGCAGACCCCGTCCAGTGTGTAAACAGACATGACAATCGTGCCGAGGGGGAAGACCCTCACCAAATCGTCGCTCTGAGGGCCGTCAAACAAGGCGTCCAGAATTTCGCGCTCGGCGGAGTTGTCGTCGTCGAAGCTGATGGTGCGGTATTCCGAACCGAGAGATTTCGCCGAGGTTTTTGGAAAGTATATCCTCACCTGCGCCTTACCGGAGCTTAGAATGTTGTCGAAGAGCAGATAATTCTCCTCTGTGAGGTCTTTCTCAATCACATCACTGCCGACGCAGATGCTGACGGAGTCGACGCCCTCAACAGAACACATGGTAAGCGTTATGCAGGCGTCCATTATTGTTTTATCAATGCCGCTTACATCGAGATAATCCGGGTTTGCGAAAACGGTCACGGAGCTGTCCTTTTGCTCTGCGCTGAGAAGTTTGACTCCGTCCGGAAGTGGACATTGAAGCTTCTCGTTATAAGGTGTTTCCGAAAGAGCTTCGGTGGCCTGAAGGACGGAGCTTTCGTCAGTATTGAGAACCAGCGGTTCCGCCTTTAGAAGCCCGCTGTCCTGACGGGAATCGGCGCTCTGCACCCGATAGACGGAGATGCTTTCGGCAGCGGGATTTGAGACGGACTGCGTCGCGCAGCCGACCGTCAGAACGCTCAAGGCGATAAACAATAAAATTAAACGTCTTTTCATATTGACCTCATATCTTTTCACAGCTCGCCCTTATCGTCCGGACACGCGGGGAATTTCACCACGAAGCGTGTCCCGCCGTTTTCGCGTTTTTCGACACTTACGGAGCCGCCGTGAAGACGGACGGCATCATAGACTATAGAAAGGCCGAGACCGCTTCCTCCCGCATCGCGGCTGCGCGCCTTGTCGACACGGTAGAAGCGGGAAAAAATGTGCGGCAGGTCCTCGTCCGGTATGCCGATGCCGGAATCCTCAACGATGAGAGCTATGTTTTCGTTCTCACGGAAGAGCAGTATGCGGACAAGACCGCCCGGCATATTGTATTTTATTCCGTTTTCGGCAAGATTGAAGATTATTCGGTAGACAAGATCCTCGCTGCCGTAAATTAAGCAGCCTCGCTGAAGCTCTGTCTGAATGGTGACATGGTACTCTTTCGCGAGAGGCGAGAGCAGATGCATTGTTTTTTCCGCAACGTGCCTAAGATCCAGTACGTCATGTGCAAGACCGATACCGCTGTCCATTTTGGACAGGCTGAGGAGCTTTTCCGTTGTGCGGGAAAGGCGCTCCGCTTCATTGCCGATGTCGGTGACGAATTCGCGCATCGTATCGGAATCCATATTTTCCGAATTGACTATGCTGTCCGAAAGCAGTCTTATCGAGGCGAGCGGAGTTTTCAGCTCATGCGAGGCGTCGGATACAAAGCGGCGGCGAAGCTCCTCCGTGTCCTTCAGCCTTTTTGTGAGACTGTTGAATTCGCGGCCCAGTTCGGAAAGCTCGTCATTGCCGCCGGTCTTTATCTGATAGTCGTAGTCGCCCTCAGAGACTATACGGGTCGCGCGAACCAGCTCCTTGATACGGGTAGTAAGAGCCCTGCTGAATATGAACATGAGAATGACGGCGACAACTCCTAGTATGAGCGTAATGTTGCGGAGGTTTTTTTGTATGCTTGTGATGAGCTCCGCCTGATTTGAGTCATATTCATACAGATAGACGGCACCGATTGTAGTTCCGTCGTTTTTTATGGGCATGGCCTCGCGCGTCATGAAAGCCCTGCCGTCATAGACGGAATAGCAGACGATTTCGCCGTCCAGCGCGCGTCCGATTTCGGAAAATAAAGCGAAGCTGCCCAGTCCGGAACCGAGCTGCGCCGTGTCGTACAGTATTTTCGCGCTCTCGTCCGTGACAATGACGCGGGTCAGAGAACGCAAATCAAGAAAGCTCATCACCTCCTGCACCGTGTCGCCCGTAAGCTCATCCGATGCAGAAAGAGCGGAGCTCATAACGCCGGCCTGAGTTTGAAGCGAGTTCTGTTTTGAGGTGAAGACAAGATCGCGGGAAACAATGGTGGGGTAGGTGTTAAGCATCACCATTAGACCCGCGATGAGCACGAGAAAGGTCGCGGCGAATTTGAGCTGGACGCTGTTAATAATTGAGCTTACACCTGACAGCCTTTTCATGATCAGTCTCCCAACGGTTCCCTGCAGCAGCGGATAGGCGGAAAGTTTATGATATTCTAATTCAAAAGGGGGGAATTGTCCATATAAAGTTTCGGACCGCGCAATCAGTCCTCGCCAAAGTAGTAGCCGACGCCCCACTTGGTGTTGAAGCATTTGGGGTCGGCGGGATCGACCTCAAGCTTTTCGCGGAGCCTGCGGATATGAACGTCGACAGTACGTACATCGCCCTGATAGTCTATGCCCCAGATGATGTCGAGAAGCCTTTCGCGGCTGTAGACCTTGCCGGGGTTACGCATCAGAAGCTCGGCAAGATTGAATTCCTTTGCGGTGAGCTCGACGGCTACGGTGTCCTTTTTTGCAATACGGCGGGAAGTGTCAATCGTAATGTGTCCGCGGGTAAGGCTCTCGTCTTTGTCATCCGTGCTCTGGATTGCGCTGCGGCGAAGGAGTGCGCGCACTCTTGCCTTGAGCTCAAGTATGTTGAAGGGCTTTGTGATGTAGTCGTCCGCTCCGTACTCAAAGCCGATGAGCTTATCTGTATCCTCGCTTTTTGCGGTAAGCATGATTACGGGGACGGTTGAAAACTCGCGTATCTGCATACAGACCTCGAGCCCGTCGAGCTTGGGCATCATCAGATCGAGAAGTATGAGATCGTATGAGCTGCTTTTCGCCATTTCCACCGCCGTTTCGCCGTCATAGCAGACGTCGACATCATAGCCTTCGTTTTCGAGGTTGAATTTTATGCCCTTGACAAGCAGCTTTTCATCATCCACGACGAGTATTCTCATTTGCTTTGCCCTCCGTCAGTTCAGTCTGTTGTAATATAGTCTTTGAGTTCTTCGTAAATTTTGGCCCCTATTCCGTCAACGCTCATAATCTCTTCGATGCCGCGAAAGGAGCCGTTTTTCTCGCGGAAGGCTATTATCCGCTCCGCCAGTTTCTCGCCGATGCCGGGAAGAGAGCAGAGCTCCTGCTCAGTTGCGGTGTTGATGTTCAAAAGCACCTGAAAGGAGCTTTCAGGCGATGAAGAAACCGGCGATGCCGGGCTTTCGGAGGTTTCGGAACGCTCCGCCGAGATGGTCACGGCGGAGCTTCCGCCTTGCTCTGTAAGAGAGACGGCGACCGTGAAGCCTATGAAAAGAACTGTTATTATTATGGCGGCTATTTCAGCTTTACTGAGCTTCAAGCGATCTTCCCCTAACGGCCGGTTTAGGCGGCTCAGAATTTTAAGTTGATTTCTGAGAGATATGTTCGTATAATGAATGGGAACATTTTAAAAATATTATATACAATATAACATATTTTTCCGGAGATGCATATGAAAAAGTCAAAGATTTTATCTTATATTTTAATATTTGCCATAATATCCGCGATGCTTATGCCGACTTCCGCAAGCGCGCTCAGCGATCCCGCTACGAGCTCGAAAGCGATAGTACTGCTAGATACGGGAACAGGCAACATTCTTTTTGCAAAGAGCGAAAATGAAAAGGTCTATCCCGCAAGTACGACGAAGATTATGACGGTCCTTCTTGCAATCGAGGCGATTGAGGCCGGCAAGGTTTCGCTGTCGGACTCGGTAACCGCAGGAGCCAATATCAATGCCGGACTGAGCGATGACGGAAGCACCTCGGGAATTGTTACAGGTGAGACCATGTCGCTTGAGAACCTTCTCTACTGCGCCATGCTTTCTTCCGCAAACGAGGCCTGCAACATCATTGCCGAATACATAGCAGGAGATATTCCGACCTTTATCGGAATGATGAACGCAAGAGCAAAGGAGCTCGGCTGCACGGGAACGAATTTTGCAAATACCCACGGATATCCAGACTATAACCATTATACTACGGCGTCGGATCTCGGAAAGATCGCGCTTGAGGCCTACAAGCACCCTCTTTTTATGGAAATCTGCAATACCGTCACGAAGACCATACCGGCAACAAATATGTCCGATGCGCGCTCAATCGCCAATACCAACGGGCTTATCAACAACGATTCGGAGCTTTATCCGGGCTATTATTACGAGTACGCGAAGGGAATAAAAACCGGACACACCAATGACGCGGGCTACTGCCTTGTTTCGTCTGCGACAAAGGACGGAATTTCACTGCTGTGCGTTCTGATGGGCGGCATCGCAATCGAAAAAGTCGACAAAATGGAATACAGCAATTTTACGGATTCGGTGGCGATTTACAACTGGGGGTTCGAGAACTTCAGCTACCGCAATATCCTTGAAACTACTGACCTTATAAAAGATATTCCGGTTAAACTCGGAAAGGACGCCGACTATGTTACCGTCCGCCCCGAGACGGCAGTAAAAGCGCTTATGGCAAACGACGAGGACAACTCGAGCTTTGAGCAGCAGATAACGATATATTCTGAGGACAGCGGCGAAGAGCTTTCCGCGCCGGTTGAGGCCGGAGCAGTTCTCGGAGAAATCAGTATTTTGCGTGACGGGATAGTTTACGGCAGCTCCAAACTTGTGGCCTGTTCGTCCGTCGAGGTGAGTTATTCGCAGCTCATCAGACAAAAGCTCGGAAAGACACTCAAAAATCCGCTGGTCATTGTTTTTCTGCTGGTAATAATCGGGCTTCTGGGAACTTATATTTTGCTCGTCGCACGCTACCGCAGGTCCAAAAAAAAATATCTGCAGGAGCTTGAAATGCGGCGCAGGGCAAGGGAAAAGACGCTGGCAGACCGGCAGGCCGCAAGGAGCAAGCCAGTCAGAACGAGAGCCAATCAGGACGGACTGAACGATTACGAAAAGGGAACGGGGGTCAGAACGTCTCCCGGTCGACAGAACAGGGACAGCTCTTGCGACGAGGCCGAGACAAAGGCGGAAAATGATTATTTTGATGAATTCTTTGGAAAAGGCAAAAAATAGACCAGAATAAAATGCTGGCGACAAGCGCCGCCGGAGCCTGCGCTTCTGCGGCGCTTAATGAAAAGGAGATAATACCATGAAGAATACTTTCGCCTTCATCGGAGCGGGGAATATGGGTGGCGCAATAATCGAGGCTGTCTGCCGAGGAACCGAGCCCGGAAATGTGCTCATTTACGACAGGGACACGAAGAAGACGGCTGAGCTTGCCGAAAAGACCGGCTGCCGCGTCATGCCTAATGCCCGCGACGCCGCCGCGAATGCACACTTTGTATTCCTCTGTGTCAAGCCTAATGTCCTGCCCGACGCGCTGAGAGAAATCTGCCCCGACCTTAAGGGCGATAAAGTAATCGTATCGATTGCCGCCGGAGTTGCAAAGAGCTCCATTGGGGCGATTTTAGAGGCGGCCGATATTTCACTTCCCGTCGTGCGGCTTATGCCAAATACACCCGTCGCTGTCGGAAAAGGCATGATACTCGTTTCGCCGGATAATAGTGTTTCGGAGGAGGACGTTACGCTGCTCCTCGCGGCGCTTGCTCCAGGAGGACTGACTTCGGTAATTGATGAGAGCTATATCGACGCCGCGACGCCCGTTTTCAGCTGTTCTCCCGCGTATGTTTATATGTTCATCGAAGCGCTTGCCGACGGCGGCGTTATGGCCGGAGTTCCGCGCGAAAAAGCCCAGAGCTTTGCGGCTCAGGCGGTTCTCGGGGCCGCAGCTATGGTGCTTGAGACCGGAAAGCACCCGGGTCAGCTGAAGGACGCTGTCTGCTCGCCCGGAGGCTCGACCATAGTCGGAGTCGAGGAGCTTGAAAAAAGCGCGTTCCGAGCGGCAGTCGCTTCGGCGGTCTACGAGGCCTACAAGAAAACGGCCGCACTGGGAAAATAAAAAAAAGCCGCCGCAGGAATGCTCCTGCGGCGGCTTTTTTACACGTCAGATTGTTTTCATGTCAGGGAGAGAATCGTCGTTTTCTATCCATTTATCCACGTTTATGGTTTCGAACCCGCCGTCTACGGTGCGGCAGATAACCTGCTCGATGCCGGCGTTAAGTATAAACCTGCGGCAAAGGGTGCAGGGAGCTGCATTTATAAGCTCGTTTGTTTTTGCGTCGCGTCCGACAAGATAGATTTTGGAGCCCAGCATATCTCTCCTTGAACAGGAGATAATCGCGTTCTGCTCCGCGTGGACGCTCCGGCAGAGCTCATAGCGCTCGCCAGAGGGAATGTTCAGGTGCTCGCGGGTGCAGAAGCCCAGATCGCTGCAGTTTTTGCGGCCCCTCGGCGCGCCGTTGTAGCCTGTGGAGATAATTTCGTCCGCCTTGACTATTATGGCACCGTATTTCCTTCTTAGGCAGGTGGAACGGTTCAGTACAGAATCCGCTATGCCGAGGTAGTAGTCATCCTTGCTTGTCCTCTTTTCCATGTTGTTCCCTCCAAATCGTTTGCTCCGTCTTTTTCTTTTTTGACTCAGTATACCACGACTGTGGTGCCGAGAGGTATGTTATTGTAAATGTACAGAACATCCTCGTCATACATACGGACGCAGCCGTGACTGACGGGAAAGCCGATTGAATAATCGGACAGCTTATCCGTACCGGGATAGTACAGACGTGAGTGGAAGGCGTAGCCTGTCTTTTCCTTGAAGCCGATGACGGGTTTGACCGTGTAGGTCGAGGTCGTCCAGCCCGCCCAGGCCTTATAGGTGGTCTTCCATACGCCGACCGGAGTGCCCCGTCCCGGAGCGCCCGTTCCGACGATACAGCTGTAGATGAGGATCCAGTTTCCTTCGCCGCCCTTGAATATGTTGACCCTCTGCATGGAAAGATTGACCCAGATGAGATAATCCGTCGCGCTCGTATAGTCCTTCGCGTTGACCCAGACCTCTTTTTCCGAGCTTTCGTAGTCGTGCTCCTGCGCCCACTTGAGAGTGTAATTGCCGGCGTAGCCCTGCGTAACAAGCTTAAGGACGCGGTCTTCCTCCGCCTGGCCGCTGTTGTCGGTAACGGTTTCTGCTGTCAGCGTTACGGTACAGCCTGAGGCGTTAATGTTCAGATTTGTAACCTTTCCGCTTCCGTTTAGAACTGTCTTTCTCCCGGAGAGAGTCACGGTACCGGCTGCGCCGTTCACCGTGAGGGTGTTGCCGGGGCCGTTGGCTTCGGCAGCGGTCAGCACGCTTTGCCCGCTGAGGACGAAGACGTTGCCGGTTCCGGGTATGGAGAGGGATGCGACTGTGCCGGCTTCGAGCTTGTTAACGGTGTTGTAGCTTCCCAAAATACTCACCGCGGACAGCTCCGCGCAGGAAAGGGACAGCCAGTTCGAATTGCCGCTTATCTCGACGGAGCCGAGAGCACCACCGCTCTTGGCGGCAATCTCGTTCAGCGAACCGGTGACGGCCGGAGAATAGTCTCCCGAGCCGGAGATTTTGACGTCGTTCTCGTTTCCCGTCACGGAAAACACGGGTATTTCGGAAAGTGAGCCTATGTCGACCTCAGCTTTCGTGCCGGAAATGTTGAGCGATGCGACTGCGCCGAAGGCGCAGGAGAGCTTGTTTTCGCTTCCGCCGACGGTGACCTTGCAGGACACGTCCGACGAAGTAACGAAGGAAACGGAGTTTCCGCTGCCAAGGAGCTCGATTTCACCGCAGGATACAGTGCCTGCAAAGGCTCCGTCCGCCAATTTGACGGTGTTGTTTTCTCCGCTTATTTTCAGTCTCGAGAGGGAGGCACCGGACGAGAGCGTGATAACGTTGTTACTGCCGGTGACAATGAGATAATCGTGCCTGCCGGCAATGCTCACGGGGATGCCGTTGCCTGTGACTTCAACCGTACCGGCGCAGGAATCGACGCTTGCGCTTGTGCAGGATTCCAGACGGAGCGTTCCGATTTTCGAGCCGCCGAAGCTGTCAAGATAAACGCTGCCCGTACCGACGGCAACGGTGAGACGGGAAAGCTCCGACCCGCCGCCGAGCTGAAAACTCGTAAGTCTGTGGCTCCGAAGCGTTACCGAGTCTGCGCTAATGCCCGAAAGCGCAACGCTCTCCGCGGAGCAGTCAAACCACACATTGCCGACGGTAACGTAACTGAGAAAGCCGCCGCCCTTTATGACATAGTTGCTCTGCGCGCCGGAGCCGACTGAGCCGACGGCCGCGTAGCGGTCGGCAACACGGTAAAGAACCGTCGTAAACTCGGCACGACTTATGCTGCCGTCAATGTCGAGCGCTCCGTCAAAGCCCTGTATTAGTTTATCGGAAACGAGGGCAGCCATGGCCCCGCGGTTTTTATCGGATATTACGGCGGCATCCGAATAAGAGTCTAAAACGGCATAATCCGGCTCGGCAGGGACAAGACAGAAGGCTTTTGCCATCATCGAAAGAGCGTCCTGCCGCGACATGGGCGCATCAAGATCGACGGCCTCGGCGGAGATCAGCCCAAGCTTCAGCGCTTTTGATGCGGCGTCGGCATACCAGACGTCGGGGTCAAACCCCAGAGGTGAAACATCAGATTTTTCGGCTGCGCCGAGAACACGGCACAGAATTGTTATCATCTGAGCCGCCGTTATGGGGGAGTCTGGCGCGAGCTCCGTGCCGCTGAGACCTGTAATCAGTCCGTCGTCAAAGGCCTTTTTGAGCGCCGCTTCGGCCCAGTGTCCCGATATATCGGTGAAGTCTTCCCAATTTGATGCGAAAGCGCCTATGGAAAGACAAAAAACCATTATTAAGCTCACGGCGGCGGTAACGGTCTTCTTTGCTTTCATAGGCTCTCCATAAACGAATAAAATGAATTATACTTTGCAAACGTCTATTTATAGTATTATAATAATTATCCGTAAGTCAACAACAAAACTGTATCATTTCGTTAAGGGGGGATGAGTTTGAAGCGCAATTTTCAGCTTGAGACCGACAAAGCGCTAACGGCGCTGTGCGGAACGCGAAATAAACTGCTCCTTCAATGCTGCTGTGGACCCTGCTCAAGCTACGTCCTCGAATACCTTACAAAATACTTTGACGTGACGGTTTTATATTACAATCCGAACATCCAGCCGGAGGAGGAATACGAAAAACGCCTTTTCTGGATGCGCTCAGCGGCATCGAAATACCCCGATACGGTTTCTTTCATGGAGTGTGCGTATGACGGAGAGGTCTATACTGCCGCGGTACGGGGACTCGAAAATGAGTCGGAAGGCGGGGCAAGGTGCGTCAGATGCTTTGAACTTCGCCTCCGCGAGACTGCGAGGCTCGCCAAAGAGGGCGGTTACGACTATTTTTGTACGACTCTGTCCGTGAGCCCGTATAAGGATGCACAGACAATAAACAAAATTGGGCTTGCGCTTGAACGGGAATTCGGTGTAAAATGGCTGCCTTCGGACTTTAAAAAGTGCGGGGGATACCTTCGCTCAATCGAGCTTTCGAAGGAATACGGACTTTACAGGCAGAGCTACTGCGGCTGTCTGTACAGCCTTGCGGAAACCGAAAGGCATGGAGAAAAGAGCAGATAACGAAAGGTGCTTACCCTGGCGATGAAAGGTGTAAAAATATGAAGCTGAGCATCAAAAAACTTGTGACCGCCGCCGTCATCGGCGCACTCTACGCCGCGCTGACACTTGCAATTGCGCCTTTTGCTTATGGTTCACTTCAATTCCGCGTTTCAGAAGTTCTTTGTATACTGCCGTACTTTTTTCCGGCTTCAGCCGCAGGTCTGACCGTCGGATGTGTTATCGCTAATCTTCTTGGACCGAGTTCCGGCGTCTTTGACATTGTATTCGGGTCGCTTGCAACGCTTCTCGCGGCGCTCTGTACCGCAATTATAGGAATGCGCGCGAGAAAAACCGGAAAGACAGGTTGGAGTTCATGCATTGCTGCCTGCTTGATGCCGGTGATTTTCAACGCTCCCATAGTTGGAACAGTTATTGCGTATGCCTCGTTTATGAACCACACTCTGGAAGAACCTTTCTGGCAGACTGCGATTATCTTCGGCGCCCAGGTTGGTTTTGGAGAAGCAGTAGTCATGTTTGCTTTGGGACTTCCGGCAATACGCTATTTGCTGAAAAATCCCGCACTCAGGGGGCTTCTGGATAAGCAGAACTAGTCCGCCGCCGCATATGGGAGAACCGCAAATTTCTGTTGACACGGCCGCAAACGATACTGTATAATAACTTAGTTTTCTGACTATATTTATTTTATTTCGGAAAGTGCGCGGGAATACAGCCCGCGGCTGCAAATTTGTCAACTACTGCGGCCTTTTTCTGCAGCTGTATGCAGAGACTTTATAGAGCCGTTGTTGAGTATCATATAACGAAAGGAAGGTGTACGAAAATGGTCCGTACGTATCAGCCGAAAAAACGTCAACGCCAGAAAGAACATGGCTTCCGCAAGAGAATGGCTACAAAAAACGGCCGCAAAGTTCTTGCGCGCCGCAGAGCCAAGGGCAGAGCTAAGCTCTCATATTGATCCGATGATCAGAACGTGCTGTGAAGCGGTGAACCGCGGCTCCGACAGAACAGCAAGAGCCGTATAATACCGATTTTTCAGGGCGGAGCATTCCGCCCTTTAGGTGTTTTTTTCGTTTGTGCTTTCGGGCGAAAGGACTGTGAGATTTGAAATTCTCGGTTTCGATTAAGAAAAATCATGAGTTCCGCCGCCTGTATGCAAAGGGAAAAAGCGTTGCGACCCCGAGCCTTGTTGTGTATTTCCGAAAAACAAACAGGGACTACAATCAGCTCGGAATCACGGTCAGCACAAAAATCGGCAACGCCGTAACGCGCAACCGCGTGAGAAGGCGTCTGAGAGAAATATACCGCCTGAACGAAGAACGTCTGCATAAGGGACTCGATATGGTCGTGGTCGCAAGACAAAAAAGCCCTCATGTAAGTTATGCTGAGCTGGAAAAGGCCTATTTATACGCCTGCTCAAGACTGGGAATTTTGTCTGAGAAACCGAAAAGCGGTGAAAACGATTGAAGAACTTTCTTATCGCACTTGTGAAGTTTTATCGAAAGAATATATCTCCGCGAACCCCGCCAAGCTGCAGATTTGTTCCGACCTGTTCGCAGTACGCACTTGAAGCATTGGAAAAATACGGAGCCGCCAAGGGCTCGTGGCTTGCAGTCAAGCGCGTCAGCAAATGTCACCCATTCCACAGAGGTGAGCACGATTTCTACGACCCGGTTCCTTAGCCGGAAAGATCTGATAGGAGAAACCCAATGACATTCACCGAAATTATCACATGGCCGTTTGCTGCGCTTCTTATGGCTTTATACAACCTGACGCTGAACTACGGTAT
>Ga0074193_1002669_pt1 | contig 15411 bp, 11 predicted proteins | sample EPASupsiteHSE605_FD_64523 | JGI IMG/M metagenome (GOLD analysis project Ga0074193, IMG submission 64523) | Bioremediated contaminated groundwater from EPA Superfund site, New Mexico - Sample HSE6-05 | ecosystem: Environmental > Aquatic > Deep subsurface > Groundwater > Contaminated ... | reverse complement strand
GGACAGCTTGTTGCAACACAGGCATCTCAAAGGCTTGGTGTTCCTTTTGGCATTGTTGACTTGTCCCTTGCTCCAACTCCTGCAATTGGCGACAGTGTTGCTCACATACTTGAGGAAATGGGTCTTGAAAAATGCGGTGCACACGGAACTACTGCCACTCTTGCTCTATTGAATGATGCTGTTAAAAAAGGTGGCACCATGGCTTCTTCTCATGTTGGAGGACTTTCTGGTGCTTTTATTCCTGTTTCTGAAGATGCTGGAATGATTGACGCTGTTCGCTGTGGCTCGCTAAGCATAGAAAAACTTGAGGCAATGACTGCTGTATGCTCTGTTGGTCTTGATATGATTGTAATCCCTGGTGACACACCAGCAGAAATTATATCTGCAATAATTGCAGATGAAGCCGCAATCGGAATGGTTAACACAAAAACAACTGCTGTGCGTGTTATACCTGCTATCGGCAGAGAAGTTGGTGACGAGCTTAACTTTGGAGGACTTTTGGGAAGTGGTCCTGTTATGAAGATAAACACACATTCTCCAGCAAAGTTTATTAGCCGTGGTGGCAGAATACCTGCACCTCTTCAAGCTCTTAAAAATTAATTTTTAAAAATTGAATAAAATCATTTATTTTGACAATACTATCTTTGAAACGCATCATTGCGTTTTGCATGCTTTATTATACGAATGCGGAATTGCATTCTTTAAGGAGTTGAAATAAATGCTTGACAGAATATCCTTGATTCTCGTTACAATAGGCGCACTCAACTGGGGCAGCATCGGGTTGTTTCAATTTGACATTGTCGCTTGGCTATTTGGCGGACAAGATGCGGTACTAAGCAGAATTATTTATACAGTCGTAGCCCTTGCGGGTGTCTGGTGTCTTTCATTGCTTTTCAGAACAAACGAAGTTTTGGAACCATCAAGAGAAAGAGATTAAACGAGGCAAACAATTAAGCCACCTGTTAAACCAGGTGGTTTTTTATTTTTTGTTAAATAATTTTGTATTGTTTGACTTTTTAAAATTAATATATTTTTAAACAGTAACAGTATATGTTGATTTATAAGATTTATGTTTTATATATAATATTTTTTCTTTTTTGTAATTAATTTGCATTTTAATCAGCCATATTACTTAGCAATATAATAACTGTATTTTATTTTTATTAAAGACATAGCAATTGCCTTTATATGGGACTTTTTCTATCATAACTATTGCAAACTTGACTTACTTGTGTATAATTGTATTGTTATATATATTATACTAATTAATTGCAAATATTTTTGCTGTATTGGGGGACATTATTTTGGCACAGGAAGAGAAGAATACTTTTGTTGAAACTGAACACGAAGTAATGAAATTTTGGGATGATAATCAGTGCTTTGAAAAGTTGCGTGAAAAGAACAAAGGCAATGAGCTTTTCAAATTTCTTGATGGTCCTATAACCGCTAATAACCCTATGGGTATTCACCATGCATGGGGAAGGTCGCTTAAAGATATTGTGCTTCGTTACAAGGCTATGAACGGCTATGATTGTCGCTATCAAAACGGCTTTGACGCACAAGGTCTTTGGGTTGAAGTTGAGGTTGAAAAAGAACTTGGCTTTAAAACAAAAAAAGACATTGAAGAATATGGAATGGACAAGTTCACACGCAAATGCGTAGAGCGTGTAGAGCGTTTCTCGGGCATAATCACTGAACAATCAAAAAGACTTGGTCAGTGGATGGATTGGGACAATTCCTATTTCACTCATACAGATAAAAACATAGGCGGAATCTGGCATTTTCTTAGGACTTGCCACGATAACGGCTGGATTAAGCGTGAATACAAGCCAATGCCTTGGTGTCCTCGTTGCGGAACATCACTTTCTGAGCATGAGATGACAGGTTCTTACAAGTTAATGACTCACAACTCTGTTTTCTTCAAACTTCCAATTGTTGAGGATGGAAGAAAAATCCTTGTTTGGACAACAACTCCTTGGACTCTTTCGTCTAACGTTGCTTTAGCAGTTAACCCTGAAATTGATTACGTTGAAGTAAAAGTTAAGAGTGATGATGCTCTTTTAATACTTGCAAAAAACGCTATAAAATATCTCGGAGATGACAAGCTTGAAGTTTTGAGAGTATTTAAAGGTTCGGAGCTTGTTGGTCTTCATTATGAGACTTGCTTCCCAGAGTTTGATACTCAAAAAGATATCGACCACAAAGTTGTTTCTTGGGAAGATGTTGACGCTACTGAAGGTGTTGGAGTTGTTCATATTGCTCCTGGTTGCGGACTTGAGGACTTTGAGCTTGGAGCAAAACTTGGACTTGAGCAGGTTATGCCTGTTGATGACACTGGAATTTTCCTTCAGGGCTTTGGATTTATGTCTGGAAAAGACAGCCACGAAATTGCTCCTGAAGTTTTTGAAGAGCTAAAAAATAGAAACAAGCTTTATAAAGTCGAACCACATGAGCATAGTTATCCTGTTTGCTGGCGTTGTAAATCAGAAGTTATCTTCCGCCTTGTTCCTGCTTGGTATATCCGCACAGAGGAAATCAAACCAAAGCTTATCGAGGCATCATCAAAAGTTAAGTGGGAACCTGAATCAAACGGTAAGCGTATGAACGATTGGCTCAACAATATGGGTGACTGGAACATTTCAAGAAAGCGTTATTACGGAATGCCTCTTCCTTTCTATCCTTGTGAAGAATGCGGTCATTTGACTGTTATTGGTTCAAAGGCAGAACTTAAAGAAAATGCGGTTAAACCACAGGAAGTTGACGATTTGCCAGAGCTTCACAGACCTTGGATTGACGCTATTAAAATCAAATGTCCAAAGTGTGGAAAAGAAGTTTCAAGAGTCAGCGAAATAGGTGATGTTTGGCTTGATGCTGGTATCGTTCCATTCTCTACAACAGGATATTTTGACGATAAGGAAGCTTGGAGAAAGAATTATCCAGCAGAGTGGATTACAGAAATGCGTGAGCAAGTTCGTTTGTGGTTCTACTCAATGCTGTTTATGAGTACAGTTTTAGAAGGTCGTGCTCCTTATGAGCGTGTTCTTTCTTACAGCACTGTTATTTCTGAGGATGGTTCAAAGTTCTCTAAAACAGGCTTTATGATAAAATTTGACGAAGCTGCTGAAAAAATTGGTGCGGACACTGTTCGTTACCTCTATGCAGGAGCACCAGTTACAAACGATGTTCGCTTTGGTTATAATCTTGGTGACGAGGCAAGAAGAAAACTTTTATCTTTCTGGAATATTTTCACATTCTTTGACACATACGCAAGAATTGACAAACCAAATCTTGATGGATTTACTCCAGATGCTAGTACTCTTTCTCCTACTGACCGTTGGTTAATTATCCGTACAAACGACTTTATAAAAAAAGCTACAGCATATATGGATGATTACAAGACCTATCTGCTTATTAAAGAGTTTGAAGTTTTTGTTGACGATATTTCAAACTGGTATATCCGCACAAACCGTCGTCGTTTCTGGAAAACCGAGGATAATGCAGACAAGTTAACTGCATACTGGGTATTGTTCTTTGCTCTTAACACTTGTGTAAAGACAATGGCTCCCATTATCCCGTTTATGACAGAAAACATTTGGCAAGACCTTACACGCAAGGTTATGCCAAGCTCTCCTATTTCTGTTCATCTCAGCGACTGGCCAAAGCCGCTTGAAGGTTTTGAGGATGACGGAATAATCGAGCAGACGACTCTTGCACGCGATGTTATCGCAACTTCTATGCGTCTTCGTAACGAGTGCCAACTAAAAGTTCGTCAGCCACTTTCATCATTGTTTGTTTGCTGTGAGGCTGCAAATGCTGATAAAATCAAGGTTTTTGAAAAGAATATTAAAGATGAACTAAATATTAAAGAAATTAAATATATTAGCGACTTTGCATTGCTTGAAGATTTCTATTTGGGAGTTAATTTTAAAGTTGCAGGTGCTGTTCTTAAGCAAAATGTAAACAAGATGAAGAAAACTCTTGAAGAGCTTTCAAATCAACAAATGGCAGAGCTTACTGAAGCAGTTAAGAATGGTGGCAATGTGACTGTTCCCAGTTGGGACGAAAGTTTTGATTCTTCCATTTTCTCTGTTCAGTCAAAGGCAAAGGAAGGCATTGTTTCATCTGAATGTGCTAACAAAGATGTTATAGTCGCTCTTGACACTGTTCTTACAGAGCAACTTCTCAAAGAATGTTCCGTAAGAGACATTGTAAGGCAGTGCCAGCTTATTAGAAAAGAAGCAGGCTATCAGGTTGAGCAGCGTGTTGTTGTTGCTATCAGCAGTTCAAGTGAGTTTGTAATTTCTGCACTTGCAGAGTCAAAAGATCATATTGCAAATGAGCTTTTGGCAGATAAAATTATACTTGGCGAAAGCATTGTAAACGACCTTTCTAAAAATGTTGAACTTGGTGACGATACAGTTCATATTGAAATAAAAAAAGCATAATTAATACAAACAAAATTACAGGAGGATTTTTTAAAATGACTGAAATTACAAAAGACACAAATATTGGCGATATCCTTGATTCACATCCAGATGCTGCAAAATTCTTTTTGAGTATGGGCATGCATTGCCTTGGTTGCCCATCTGCAAGAGGTGAAACAGTGGCACAAGCTTGTGCTGTTCATGGCGTAAATGCTGACGAACTTGTAGCCGCAATCAACAAGGATATTAAGTAATTTTAAAAGCATAAAAAGGCGGCGGTCACTCCGCTGCCTTTAATTCTTTTTAAGTTTATAATTTTATTTGGCAGGTGTTTTTATGTTAAGTCTTGGTCCCCGCCTTAAAATGGCAGCTGATATGGTTAGAGACGGTGTTGTGGTTGCCGATATTGGCACTGACCACGCATATTTACCTGCGTACCTTTTGCTAAAAGGCAAAGTTTCTGGTGCTATTGCCGCCGACCTTCGTGAAAATCCTCTTGAAAATGCTCGTTCAACTCTTGTAACATATGGTCTGGTTGACAAAATTCCTCTTATTCTTTCAAATGGTCTTGATGATTTAAAGCCAAACAGTGCAGATGATATAGTCATCGCAGGAATGGGTGGAACGCTAATCGTAGAAATTTTACAAAGGTGCGATTGGATTTTTGACAACAGCAAAAGGCTTATTATTCAGCCAATGTCCCATTCGGAAGATGTTAGAAAATTTTTTATCCAAAAGGGATTTGAGATTCTAAAAGAAGATGCAACCATTGAATCAGATCGCACATACATAGCTATAAACGCCGTCTATACAGGCAAAATTTTCAGTGAATACCCTGAGTCTTTTGCTTATATTGGCAAGCTTTGCGAATGCGAAAACCCTGTTGCAAAGGAAGTTTTAAAAAAGCAGGCAACACGGCTAAAGAAGCGTGCAGACTCACTTAAAAGCATCGAAAAAGAAAGCTGTGAAGTAGAACAGCTTTACACTATTATTTCAGATATTGAAAGGTGTGTTGAAAATGGTAACAGTTAGAGATATTTATGACTTTATTAATTCATTTGCGCCCTTTGAAACACAAGAGAGTTGGGACAACAGCGGTATGCTTATAGGCGATATTTCAAAAGAAGTTAAAACAGTCGCTGTGTGCCTTGACATTACTCCTGACACAATAGAAAATGCAAAAATGAATGGTGCAGACCTTATTGTTTCTCATCACCCTGTCATTTTTAATCCTGTTTCAAAAGTTCTAAAAGGCGAACCTGTTTATGAGCTTTTACAGGCTGGTTTGTGTGCCATCTGTGCTCACACAAACCTCGACATTGCACATGGCGGTGTAAACGATGTTTTAGCTCACATTTTAGAGCTGGAAGATATTTCTGTTTTGCAAAGCAGTGATGGAACAGAAATTTTAAGAGTTGGAAAAATAAAAAAATGTAATCCACAGGATTTTGCGAAGCATGTTGCAACTAATCTTAAAACAACCGTAAGGCTTGCAAAAGGTGGCAGAGATATTGAAACTGTTGCAGTTTGCGGTGGAAGTGGTTGTAGTCTTATTCCAGATATATTGTCAGCTGGCATTGATGCGTTTGTAACAGGAGATGCAAAACACAACGACTTTTTAGATGCATCAGACCATGGTCTTACATTGATTGCCGCAGGCCATTATGAAACAGAAAATCCCGCTATGCCCATTTTTGCTCAGTGCCTTAAATCTGAGTTTTCAGAACTTGGCATAATTTATATTGACTCTGCACCAGCAGAGTATATCACTTGTTAGGAGCTTTTAAATGGCACTGGACGGAATGTTTTTAAACTGCATAAGAGCAGAACTTGCCGACGTTGCAATTGGTTCACGCGTTGACAAGGTGTATCAACCTTCACGTGAGGAGATTATTCTAGGTCTGCGTTCACGCAACGGCTCATTCAGACTTTTAATGTCTGCACGAGCTAACAGTCCTCGTGTGCATTTCACAGAGTATTCACCCGAAAATCCACCGTCTCCTCCTATGCTTTGCATGCTTTTACGTAAACGTTTAATAGGAGCAATACTAACTGGTATTCGTCAGCAAGAGTTGGACAGAATACTCTTTTTTGACTTTGATGCCACAAATGAAATTGGCGACAAAGTAAAGCTTTGTCTTTGCATTGAAATTATGGCACAATACAGCAACATAATTTTAATTGATGAGCAGGGCAAAATTATAGATTCGATAAAGCGTGTTGATTTTACAAAGTCATCTGTTCGTCAAGTACTTCCATTACTTGACTATGAGCTTCCACCACAGCAAGACAAAGTAAACTTGCTGAAATCCAGCTGTGATGTTGCTTCCCAAAAGATATTTGCACAAGGTTCAAAGACATTGTCATCTGCAATTTTAAATAGCATTATGGGTATTTCTCCAATTGTTTGCAGAGAGATTGCATATCTTTGTTGTGGAGAGGATTTACCTGTATCACAAATTGATGAAGGTGCAAAAGCGAAACTTAAAAACCAGCTTAACAATATTGCAAATATATTAGCAAATAAAGTTTATGTACCAACTATTTTGTATGATGAAAGCAAAAAGCCAATGGACTTTTCATTTTTCAATATTACACAATATGGTTCATTTGCGGACAAGCAAGAATTTAAAAGCTTTTCAGGATTGCTTGACAGTTTTTATTTTGAACGCGATAAAATTGAACGTATTTCAAGGCGTTCGCAGGATTTAAGAAAAAATCTTACAAATATATTTGAAAGAACAGTAAAAAAGCTTAACCTTCAGCGAGCAGAACTTGAGCAGTGTGCTGACAGAGAAAAATTGCGAATATCTGCAGAGCTTATAACCGCTCATCAATATTCGCTAAAAAAAGGTTCACCGTATTATGACCTGCCTAACTATTATGACAATGATAACATTTTGCGTGTGCCTGCCGACCCTGCACTGACTCCGATGCAAAACTCGCAAAAGTATTACAAGGAATATAAAAAATCATATACCGCTGAAAAGATGCTAAAAGAGCTTATAAAAAGTGGTGCAGAAGAACTAATATATATTGAAAGCGTTTTGTACTCACTAACCAGAGCTGACAGCGAGCGTGAACTCTCCGAAATTAGGCAGGAACTTTTTGAGGGTGGATATGTCCGCTTGAAAAAGCAGGGAAAGTTAAAACAGCCCGCTCCTCTACCCCCAATTTGCTTTTATTCCAGTGATGGATTTAAAATTCTGGTGGGCCGCAACAATGTTCAAAATGACAAGCTTTCATTAAAATCTGCTGAAAAAAGTGACATATGGCTACACACAAAGGATTTTCCAGGTGCTCATGTTATAATTATCGGTGACCAAAAGCTAATAAGTGACACCGCTATAAACGAAGCGTCAATCATAGCCGCTGTTTTCAGTAAGGCAAGTAATTCGTCACAAGTGCCTGTTGACTACACTCAGGTAAAAAATCTTAAAAAGCCAAATGGTGCAAAACCAGGCAAAGTTATTTACCATGTATATAACACACTGTATGTAACACCCGATGCGGCTCTTGCAGAAAAGTTAAAAGATAAATAATAAACACTACTTATTTGTTGTTTTTTTGCTAATACAAAATTTATTAGACCATGCAAAACACCATAAGACAAAGCCCATAGTTTTGCACTTGTAATTATTTGTTGACAGTTTAAAAAGACCTGCTCGAATGAACAGGTCTTTTTATATTAATCATATTTATCTTGACAATCCAAGGTATGGTGCTGGGTTTACTTGGTTACCGTTTATTCTTACTTCAAAGTGGAGATGAGGCCCAGTAGAGTTACCCGTGCTACCTACTCTTGCTATTGCATCACCTGCGTTGACATATTGACCAACACTTACCGAAAGCGAGCCATTTAAGCAGTGAGCATAAAGTGTAGACATTCCTCCACCATTATCAATAATAACTCTGTTGCCATAAGGGCCACCCCAGCCTGACGCTACTACTCTTCCACTTGCAGCAGCAACAACAATGTGTCCGCTTGCACTTGGGCCTGAAAGATCAATACCTCTATGGAAGCCACCGTTTCTTGGTCCATAAGGTGAGTTAACTCTGTAAAGTCCAATAATTGGCCAAACAAGTTTCCCAGATGTTGGAGTTACTGTGTAACTTCCACTACCTGAACTTTTTGAGATACTTGTTGACTTTATTCCAACATCTACAAGCTCATCAACAGGTTCCCTTACAGTTACTCTATTTATTTCCTCACAAGCCACTCTTATACCATCAACATATGTTACAAGCTGTGTAACCTGTGATGTTCCTGCAGAGCCCTTTCTTTTAACCTTTGTGGTTCCCTTAAACAAGCTTGAATTATCTGTCTTGATTGTCTGATATGGCATATCTTGATTTACAACCTCAGTCTTTACAACCTTAATACGCAGATAATTAACCTCATTTGAAACAAGGATCTGGTCTCCGATTTTAATAGTTTCAGTAACATTAGGATTTATTGCAAAAAGTTCTGAGGTTTTAATTCCATTTGCATTAGCGATTTGTGAAACTGTGTCGCCAGATTTAACTGTATAATATACTGCCTCTGCCTTTTTACCCTTTAATTTTTCAAGCAACTTTTGTGTATCCCAAATCGTTTCTTTATTATCCGGATAAAGTCCTTGAATATATTTTACATCTTCAACGAAACCAACAACATCGTTTTCATCAGATTTCTGATAATCATCAAGCATGCTGTTAAACAGTTGCATTGCGTCCATTTCATTTTTTATAGCACAAATAAACTGACCGTCAATATATATTCCGCACGCAGCTGTTATTTCATTATTTGTATTTTCAACTATTCTGTCGCTAATTGTCTGTGCATCTGTAAGCTCGTTTGGCTTAACAAGTGCAATTGAATAAATAGGTGTTCCAAGTACTTGTTGTGCTGTTTCTGTTGTGGTTTCTAGTCTTTCCTCAACAAGTTCCTGTGCAGTAAGGTATACAGATTCATCTGAAATATACCCAAGCTTTTGACCATTAGTTTCAACCTTAAGAGCAAATGTTACACCTTTCCAATAGCTTATAGTTGTGATAAGAACGATTGCAGCAGCTACTGGAATTACAATGTTAGATATACTCTTAAACATTGCAGGGTGCCTTTCAAATGCTTTTTTTACATAATGAATAAATATGCTACCTATAGATTGAGGAGACTCTTTAAAAGCTTTACGGATATTTTTTCGTGCTGACTTTACCTCTGTTCTAAAGTATGACCATTCCTGTGCAAACACACGCACAGAATCTATAAACATCTTGTCCAGCCATGCCCATAATTTTTTAATCAAAGTCCACAGTTTGCCTAAAGGCAACATAATAAAAAACGCAAAAAACGAGAAGAATCCAGAAACACCTTTACCAACTGTTTGACCAATTGAGCTTATATACTCATAATAGTCGAACTTCTCAGCCTGCTCTTCTTGTGAATTTTCAGGCAAAACCTCTTGCGGTTCTAACTTTTCCTCTTCCAAGGGTTCTATATTTTCTGTTTGCTCTTTATCCTGCAATATTTGACTTTCAGCCTGCTCTTCATTAATATCCTGCTGTGTAGTATATTTAAAAAATTGTTCTATATAATCCTGTGTCAATTGTGGCATAGGAATATCTTCTGTCTGTTCGGTCTGCTCATTGAACTGCTGTGCACTATTTTGCTCCAACTGCTCTAGCTGTGATTTCTCTGAACCAAGCTTATCTTGCTTTGACAATGTAGCAAACACCTCCTTAATAATTATTACAAATGATTTCACAAAAGTTACAATTTGTAATAATTATACCCTTTTTATCTACATAATTCAAGTTTTTATACAGATTTCGTCGTTGTGCATAAAAAACTTACAATTACTGTGAATATTTAAGCAACTCAACATCCCAATACTTCAAAATATTTGCCATTTTTGTTGCTTCTTCTTTTGCTGTTTCAAGGTCATGGTCTCTATAATTTCCACATTCTTCCTCTGATGCTCCAGGAATTTCACCCTCATACCCTGACGCAAATGCAAAAGCAGATTTTACAAGTTCTATTGCATTTTTATGCTCCAAATTTCTTGTTAACAAATAAAAACCCGTTCTGCAACCCATTGGTCCAAAATATATAATATTTTCCTTATACTGCGAATTCCTAACATACGTGGCAATAAGATGTTCAACCGTGTGGATTGCACCGTTTTGCATAACCTCTTCCTCATTTGGTCGTCTTGTTCTTAAATCATATGTCGTTATATCGCCATCCTGCCTTGATATATACATGCCGCAGGAAAGTTTTTTGTGATTTATTTCAAAGCTTGCTATTCTGTCCAATTTGTTTTCCTCCTAAAAATTAAATATCAGATGTAGTGGCAAACAGATCTTCAACCGCCCTCTTTAGACCTGCATTCTGCTCACTTTCCAATGTACTATCGTTTTTCAAAATTTCTCTTGCCAAATTACCTGTTTCGTGAAGAACTTCAACATCCTCCATCATATCTGCTATTTTAAGTTCTGGCAATCCGTGCTGTTTTGCTCCAAAAAAGTCACCAGGACCACGAAGCTTTAAATCTTCATCTGCTATTTTAAAGCCGTCGGAAGTTTTGCACAAAACCGAAAGACGCTGGTTTGTTTCCTGCCCCTGTGCATCTGAAATTAAAATACATGTAGATTTATATTGACCTCTGCCAACTCTGCCACGAAGCTGATGCAGCTGAGAAAGTCCAAACCGCTCTGCATTCTCAATCAGCATTATTACTGAATTAGGTACATCTACACCCACTTCAACAACAACAGTTGAAACAAGCAACTGAATTTCGCCGTTTGCAAAGGCTTTCATAGCCTCTTCCTTTTCACTTGGTTTCATCTGCCCGTGCAAAAGACCTACCTTGTAATTCTTGAACTCTTTTTTAGAAATTTTTTGTGCATACTCCTGTGCAGAGGCAAGATTAGTTTCGCTTTCCTCAACAAGCGGACAAATAATGTACCCTTGCCTGCCTTCGTCCAAATGTTTCTTTATATAGTTGTATACACGCTGACGAAGTTCACCTGTAACCTTATATGTTTCTATTGGTTGCCTGCCCTTTGGCAGTTCATTAATAATTGATATGTCTAAATCGCCATAAATGGCAAGAGCAAGCGTGCGTGGAATAGGTGTTGCAGACATTACAAGGGTGTTTGGATTATCTCCCTTGTCCGCAAGTGTTGCACGCTGTGAAACACCAAAACGGTGTTGTTCATCTGTTATTACAAGCCCAAGCCTGCTAAACTCTACATCGTTTTGAATAAGAGCGTGAGTTCCTATTATCACATTAGCTTGTCCGCTTTTTATACGCTCTTTTATTTCTTTTTTCTTTGACGATGTTGTTGAACCTGTAAGAAGCTCCAAGCTTATATTCGTATTTTCAAGAAAGTTTGACATTGTTTCAAAATGCTGTTTTGCCAAAATTTCTGTAGGTGCCATAATTGCTGTTTGCATACCATTCTTTGCTGTTGTGTAAGCAACTGCCGCCGCAACCGCAGTTTTTCCGCAACCAACATCACCCTGAACCAATCTACTCATTGGTTCATCCTTTTTCATATCTTCTATCGCATCATTCACTGAGTTCTTTTGGGCATCCGTTGGCTCAAATGGCAGATGGCTATAAAATTCCTGTGTAAAGTCTTGTGTGATTACTGCTGTTGTTTTGCTCCTGTTTCTGCCCTTTAACTGCAGCAGTCCAAGCTGGAGTAATAAAAGCTCTTCAAAGATTAATCTTTCCTTTGCCTTTGCAAGACTTTCTAAATCAGTTGGAAAATGAATTTGTGACAATGCCTGTTTAAGAGAATACAGATAATACTTCTCCCTGATATATTGTGGCAAGTTATCCAAAAGTGCCGAACCGTAAATACGTAGTGCATTACCAACGCAGGTTTCAATATATTTTGAAGTCATACCTTGAGTTTTTCTGTATATGGGTCTTATTCTTTCTCCGCCATGAACGGTTTCAATTTCTGGAGAATGCATTGTCCTTCTTCCTCTGTCCTCATCCACCTTGCCAAAAAATAAGTATTCGCTACCCTCTTTTAATTTTTGAGCAGCGTATTTATTGTTGAATATTAATATTTGCATAAGCCCTGTGCCGTCTGTTACCAAAGTTTCAAAAAGCGTTATCCCACTCTTTGCCTTACGACTTGTTGGGTTATATGTAACCGTTGCTTTTATACAACACTTTTGGTCAAAGGGAGCATCATTAATATTAACTATATTGCTCCAATCCTCATATGCACGAGGATAAAAATGCAACAAGGCGTCAACTGAATAAACGCCGAGCTTGTCAAACTGCTCCGCACGCTTTTCACCAACGCCTTTTAAAAATTTTATTTGTGTATTTTCAAACACGGCATTCACCTTACTCTATTGAAATTATAAAGTGATATACAGGTTGACCGCCTTCAATTGCCGACACCTCTAATGAAGGATACTTGTCTGAAAGCATTTTGCAAAGTTGGACAGCCTGCTCCTCTGTTGTATCGTTACCATATAATATTGTTATAACGCTTACATGCTTCTTCACCATACGTCTGGTTGCTTTATATGCAGTGCGGACAATATCATCATCAACTATGGTGATTTTGCCCTCCTCCATACCAAGAATTTGACCTTGCTTAATCTGTTGACCGTTTACAACACTATCTCTCGCAGCAAAAGTTACAGAAACTGTTGAAACCTCTTCAATAGCCTTTGCCATTGTCAAATGATTCTGTCTAACTTCAGCATCGGGGTCAAAGCGAAGCATAGCAGAGATACCCTGTGGTATAGTCTTTGTTTGAAGAACTATAACCTCTCTATCAGCAAGAGGAATAACCTGCTCTGCCGCCATAATTATGTTCTTATTGTTAGGCAAAACGAAAACAGTCTTTGCAGGTGTTGCCATTACTGCCTTTAATATGTCTTCTGTACTTGGATTCATTGTTTGGCCGCCACTAACAACAACATCAACGCCAATTTCTGAAAACAACTGAGCTATACCATCTCCTGCTGCAACAGCAACAAATCCGTACTCGTTCTCTGGCTCAGCTCTCGGAAACTGTGGCTCTGCAGGGACTTGTGAATCTGACGCCGCACCCCAAGACGCATTAACGTGCTGTTGACGCATATTTTCAATCTTTATATTAACGAGAGAACCAAATTTAAGTCCCTCCTGAATCGCATTACCCGGATCATTTGAATGAACGTGAACTTTTATAATACTCTCATCATCAACAACTACAACGCAGTCTCCAATAGATTCAAGATAAGCACGAAGGCTCATAGGCTCTGTTTGAACACGGCTGTCTCTATTAACTATAAACTCTGTACAATAACCAAACTTAATATCTGCATCAGCATTTGCAACTGCATCTTTACGAACAGGCTCTGAAACAGGAATTGCACCTTCGTCAAGACAAGAAATAATAACAGAGTCTTCAAAAAAGCTCTTCATGCCATCAAATATAAATACAAGACCTTGTCCGCCCGCATCAACGACACCTGCTTTTTTAAGTACAGGAAGCATTGATGGTGTTTTAGCAAGTGCGTCCTTTGCACTTTTGCAAATTGAATTCCAAACATCAATAGAACTTGCATCACCGTTTGCTGCAACTTCTGTCGACTGCTCTGCCGCCATTCTGACTACTGTAAGTATTGTGCCTTCAGTTGGCTTCATAACTGCTTTGTATGCCGCATCAACACCAAGTGTAAGTGCAGCTGCAATTGTGGCTCCATTTGCTTGATTACAGCCCTTGAGCCCCTTTGCTATTCCACGAAATATAAGAGAAAGTATAACGCCTGAATTACCTCTTGCACCCCTTAAAAGTGCAGAAGCAGTTACATCCGCAACCGTACTTACAGATGACGAATCATCAAGCCTTGCAACCTCTCTTGCAGCAGCTGACATAGTCATCGACATGTTTGTGCCTGTATCTCCATCTGGCACAGGAAAAACATTTAAAGCATCAACTGCTTTTCTATTATTACTAATATTATTGGATGCTGAAATAACAGCATCTCTTAACATCGCTCCAGTAATCACTTTCTTTTTGCACTCCTCTTGTCCATTGCTTTCAAAAATTATTTTATCATTGAATCAACATAGACATTTACATTTTTAACTTTAAGGTCTGTTGCTTCTTCAACGGTATATTTCACCTTATTGATGATACTTTGAACTATTGCAGAGATATTAACTCCATAGGTTACAATTATATGAAGATCTACAATTAATCCATCTCCATCGCTATGGACTTTAACTCCCTGATCAATATACTTTCTGTTCCTATAAAAGAACGAGCGAATACCTTGAATTTTAGTGCTGTTCGCCATACCTACAACACCAAAGCACGATGGAACAACATTGCCTATAAGTTGAGAAAAATATTCCTCTGTGATTTGAATTACACCAATAGGATTTTCAATTGTAATCATAAAGACTTGCACCTCTTCTCGCCCTGCGTAAATTGTTAAATTTTATGAAAAATTGATTTTATGCTAATTCCGATTATTATACTATATTGAGACACTATAATCAACTATATATTGTTAATATTAATCATTTTTTTAAGTACCATTCGCCAATATTCTGATATAAATCATTCTCACAGCTTTTTACTTCTACAGCTATACGGCGTGAAAATGCAAGTACTCCTCTGCGATAACCAATTGGTATAAATGGAAGCTCCGCATAAAAATTTTCAAGGAAATTTTGCATTGTTATTGTTCCCTCAAGTAACTGTGTATAATACCCATAACTTAAATCATCTGTCTTAAATAGTGGATATAAATTCATATTGTTTGTAAGTTTGACTTCTCCCAAATAAATATCATAATTTCCTGAGGCAACAGTAGCGTTATATGCATCCCATGGAAGCTCCGTTACAGTTACAGCAATTCCAGCAGACTGCAAAATCTGTAAAATTGTCTGTGCTGCAAGTTTTTTAAATTCATTGTCTGAATTTACCACAAGCTTTAAATTAAGTTTAGGGGCATTTTTTGCAATATAAAGTG
>Ga0074193_1002667_pt1 | contig 15431 bp, 10 predicted proteins | sample EPASupsiteHSE605_FD_64523 | JGI IMG/M metagenome (GOLD analysis project Ga0074193, IMG submission 64523) | Bioremediated contaminated groundwater from EPA Superfund site, New Mexico - Sample HSE6-05 | ecosystem: Environmental > Aquatic > Deep subsurface > Groundwater > Contaminated ... | reverse complement strand
ATATTCTGGTAAAGATTGAACCCTTGATGAATTCTCAATCTCGAAAAAAATACAATTGAATTTTTTACCAAAAATATCATAAATTACATCATAATATTAAGATTACATCGTAAAATTAGTCTCTATACTCAATATTGAATTATCACTTATATGTTGATGTAAATATCATTGAGTTTCTTTTTTTTTTTCTCCAATTGTTTATTTCTGAATTGAAGTCACTCAGAGACAAATATACAGGGGTTACAACAAAATGAAATGGTATCTTTACCCATATCGGTTTCTATACTAACTTGGAGAATGATTATTTTTAAAAGATCATTGTTTGATTGATCATTGGAATTTAATGATGTTATTTCAAATAAATCAACAGGAAACGATCTTTGAATAATTAAAAATTTTAGTTTGTTGAATTTCATGCTGCATTTTCATCCATATTCGTGAAATCTTGATCATATATTACATTATAATGAATGAATACAAAGTGATAAAAAATCGAATAAAAGTTTGTCTTGATTCTAGTATTGATGATGAAGGCTATTTTAGTGATGATTTCCTATTTGATAATTTGGAAAAGCTTAAGATATTGCAAGATTATGATAACTCTGAGGTTCAGATTATTATCGAAGATTTATACTCTGCAATAACCAACGAATCACATCTAAAAAGGCTATTTTTAGCATCTTTGGATATTAGTATATTAGATTCGTTGATTTTTTGTTTGGAAATTCAGAATTGTGATCCAATAGTCCGTTTTTCATTGAGAATAATTATTATATGCATTGAAAATAATTCTATTCCAGTTAATATGTACTTGGAATTATGTTTTTTTGATAAAATCGTTATGATCCTTGACAATTGTGTGGATCATAATACAATTCATCTTGTTTTGTTGATCATTATTCAATTATCTGAAAAGGAAGAGTTTCAAGAACTATTGTCAGATAGATTTATATATAAAAAACTCTCTTCACTTATTTCCAAGTATCAAAGTTCAAACGAGATTATCCATATGCTATCATGCATATTTTCCAACTTTGTATCGTTTAATACTGGTCCAATAATGATATCTCTTAAGAACTGCGTTTCTCTCTTTAACATATCAGCGACAATTACTGATCAGTGTTTTCGTGATCAAATACAAATCTCTATATTAAATGGGTTTTCAAAGTTTATCACATCCTGTCATGTTAAAGCATTGTATTTTATTAATCAAAAATACTTTTTGAGTTTGATTAAACATTATCACAATTGGCTGCAAATCCCAAAACCTGTAACATCATGTGTACTTGCAGCCTTTTTTAAAATGATTTCCAATATGTTTGTATCTTTAGAAAAGAATGATAACATTAGTATTGAATCTTATATAGAACCAGAATTATTGATAAATTCTATTAAACTTCATGAAGATTCTTTGGTTCCTTTCATAATGGAAACATATAGGACAATTATTAATGTTACACCAATGTTCATTATGAAATGCAATAAATCCCTCTTTTTTGATCATATATGGGAAAGATGCTTAAATGGTACATATAATACCAAAAGAGAAATTGTACTATCTATTATTGATTCCGCTCTATTGTCACCATCTGATGAAGAGGTATATCCATTGATCAGAAATGATTATATTCAAGCAATTGTTGACTTAGCAAATGTTAATCCAAGTGATAAAATTTTGAATGGACTTAGGATAATCAATGCAGTCTGGATGAATAGCCATTTTTTTGAAATAGAACTTCATGATCAAATAATTCAACTTCTTGAATAATAAGGAAAATTATGTTATTTATTTCCAAAAAAGTTTTGTCTCGCAATATATCATTATTGATTTCCTATTCAAGGATAGATGATTTGTGATTTATTAAATATTCCACAATATTATAATAACCTTTTTGTGCTGCATAATGAAGGGGTGTTCTATTAAAAATCATCTTAGAAGATGTTGATCTTTAGAGTTTATATTTTCACTCTTTTGTCCCAGTATTTCTACAATATTATAAAATCCTGAAGCAGAAGCCACATGAAGTGGAGTTTGGCTGTGTTTGTCTTTTATGTCAATGTAAGCACCATAATCAATAAGCCTTTCAACCATTTTTTGATTGCCTTTTTTAACAGCATAAAAAAGAGGTGTTCTTAAATACAATTATATGTCAAATAGGCATCTTTTGAATTCGGATTTGCTTTGTTTCTGATTAACAAATCAAATACTTCGTTTAATCCTTCAGCAGTGGCATAATGAAGTGGGGTATTATGATATTTGTCTTCAGAATTAGTATCAGCTCTGTTTTGAATCAAGTCATCAACAATTGATAAATGGTTTAGCATTGTGGCATAATGAAGAGGAGTTTTTCCATAATTATTATCATAACAAAGCAGTCTTGAGCATTAATGTTTGCTTCATGTGCCAGTAAGTATTGTACAATAAAATGATGTCCATTTTGGCAAGCGATATGAAGTGGTGTTCTTTGAATAAGTGATAGTTTTCCTGTTTATCTTGTATATTAATTTTTTTTATCTTTTGGGCAAAAAAATCTAGAAACCCCACTTGACCACACTCAGAAGCAACCAATATTAGATTTGGTATTTCCAGATTTATATTTTTGATGATTTGGAATAATTCGTTAGATCCACTCATTATGATGCTATGATATGTGGACTGTTTTGGAAGATAACCTTGCTTCAATAAATGGTTGAAACAATTAATTGAACCATAATGAGCAGCAAAAGTGAGAAAATCCTTAGATTCGGGTTCTTTAGCCCACTCAAATTGATTCCAATTTGCTATGGAGTGGTTTTCCCTTTTCAATTCAATCAATAACGTTAGGTCATCATACTTCAAGCAAAATTCAATTGTATTGACATCAAATCCATATCTGATAATGGAATCTAGTACTGAATCTTGAATATCAAGAGTAATGTGATCAACCACAATTTTTGGAATTTCGATTCGAAAAATAGTAAATAAAATCAAATTGTTTTGTCGAAGTAGTTCTCTGTATATTTCATCGCATGTGAATACACCCAGCTTAAAAAGCCTATGAATCAAAATTGGACTTGTTTGTATTCCTTCCTTTATCATAAAATCCTTAATAACGGGGGATTGACAATATTCTTTGGCTAAAAGGGATATGTCTTCTAAAAGAAGGGGTCTATATTGTGGAAAATTAATCAAAACTTTTGATATTCCTTGATAATCAGTAATACTTCGCCAAATAAACACTGGATGAATAGAAAACAACTCACTTTCCAAAGTCACACATTCAAAGTTATTCATCAAAAACTGATTAATCGGAAATAGTATTAAATATATTTATTACAATCTAAACTGTTGGATGAGGAAGAATCTGTTGAAGATTTACTATTTGATCCTTGTACTCATCAAAGTTATCAATAGTGAGAATAATCAACTGCCTTTTAGAGGTCAATTGATTTTGAGTAAATGGATTGACTTTTTTCTCCGATAATAGCTTAATCCATGTATTATAATCTAATGCATACCCATCAGGGGATAATGCCGGAATCTCCATTGGTTTCTGCGTAATCATATCTATACATCCTGGAATTGGATTAAGAAGCATTTTCTCCTCCTGTGCTGTAGCATGTGTTCCTATTCTTATTTTCCTATCCCCTTTCACCAATGTTAAAGCCATTATCAGTATCTTTTTCTGCTTCAATGCTTTGGCATCAAATACTTCAGGTTCAATAGATGACAATTTGGATTTTTTTGAGAGTCTTCCTTCTCTTAATAGTCTTGAATATAGATTTTTACATTGATCTGCATTCTTGTTAGAAAATTTTGTAGCAAAAAGAGTCCAATTCATAATAGGAGCACATAATTCATATTCTTTCACAAATAATTCAATATCAGATTCGGTCCAATACCTTTTGCTCTTCTTCTTTTTCCTTCCTCTCTTGGGTCCATTGTCATCAGAGTCCGCTTCAACCTCATTCTCAATTATTTCTTCAAGAAAATCATTCTGCGAGTTTGGAACACTCTTATTTCTTGATGAAGCGCTCCTTACAGGAATTCCTCTTTGTGCAGTCTCGCTAATCACACTCTGAATGAATCCCGGAATCATCAAATTATCAAAAAGCACGTTGGTATCATCTTGACAAAGTTCAAGTGCCACAAAATAGTCAACAGCCCGCCCCTGTGGCCATGCATCAACCAAAGCATCGTAAATCCTATTAACTTTGTCTAACCGAATTTGAAACAATCTCCTCCTAAATGACATAACCGATCTCTGTGTTTCATCATCAATTCCTGATGGAGGAGGAGGCAATAAAACCTTCACATCATCAAAAGAAATCCTCTTCTTATATTTTTCTCCATCATTCATTATTGCGGCAAAATAATCAATATATTTTCATATCTTTATCAACTGTACTTTTCAATCTTTATCAAATTTTTGATGAGGTATTTTCGAATTTTTCTGAGTATACACGAGATTTTAAATCTATTTTCAAAGCCATTTATCATTCATTTCTTTATGAGCCAAAAGTTCCCTTGTCCTTGCTGTTCCGAACTAACCCTTGAAAGTCAACCGCCTGGGTCCTTTGAAATTTGCGAAAATTGCCAATGGGAGGACGACGCTGTACAGTTCAGAGATCCTAACTACACAGGCGGAGCGAACACCTTGAGCCTGAACCAGGCGAGGAGGCAATACAACAATAAGGTAAAACGGGTGTAAAATGCAATATAAACATCTCAAAAAGATCAATTGATTCTTAGCACTTTTTCTTAGGTTTATAAGAAGCTTTTTCTGAATGATTTCAATTTTAAATTAAACCTCTTATAGAGCCATTTCACATGAGTGAGTACAAAATTGTTGTCTTTGGAGCAGGTGCCGTCGGAAAATCCGCTCTTACTATCCAATTCGTTCAGGGACAGTTCATCACCGATTATGATCCCACAATTGAAGATTCTTATAAGCGCCCCTTGAACGTTGATGGTGAAAACTGCCAACTTGATATTACCGATACAGCCGGACAGGATGACTTTGCTGCCATGAGGACATCATACATGCGCCAAGGAAAGGGCTTTATTCTTGTTTATGCCATCGATGACCGTGCTTCATTTGAAGAGGTTGAAGTATTCCATCGCGAACTCATCCGCACCAAGAGTGCTCAGTCAGTCCCATGTGTCATTTGCGGTAATAAGTGCGATCTTGAAGACCGCCGTGTAGTTAGTAAGGCAGAAGGTGAAGAGCTTGCTAATAAGCTTAGGTGCAAGTTCTTCGAGACATCCGCTCTTGCCAATGTTCATATCGAAGATGCTTTTACAACACTTATTCGCGACATTAAGAAGGAATCAATGCCACAACCAGTAGATAACAAGGCTAATGTTCAAGCTCCAGCTGGTGGTGGTGGCTGTTGTGAGATTCTTTAAAAAAGGAATTCGTCAGCAAGTTTTTTTAAGCAAAGATTGAATCAGCCCATGATGAGAAATCATAGCCATTCTCGACTTTAGGCATGCGGGATTCAAGATATTGGGCTTCTTCGGGGGAGAAGTATTGCTTAAGTTGTTCTTCGGTGATGATAGGGTTGTTGGATGTAATTGCTTTGAATGCATCCTTGGTGGAATCAGCTGTCTCTTTCTTGGAGAAGTATTCAACCATGAACTTGGCATAGTTCTCGAAATGAAGGTGGCCTTCAGCATCTCCATACTTGCGGCAGATTTCTTTAGCTTCATCATCAGAGATATCTTCGCCGAGAGTGGTAAGGCAGGCACGAAGTTCGAAGTATTCAAGAGTTTGGGAATTGTCCTTGTCGAAGTGAGCAAAGGATGAACGGAACTCAGTAAGTTGTTCTTCACTGATTTCAAGGCCTTTAGAAAGAGCAATAGCAGAATCGTTAGCAGCAACAAGAGTATCGACGTGAGCGATTACGTTGTTAATATAGGCTGTGATTGTGTCTGGAGTGATTTCAATCTCAAGGTGGAGTTCATCTCTTTCAAGTTCTTCGAATTCAGGAACTAATGATAGAGCAGCTTGAAGGTGAGCAGAAACGTTTTCACGTAATTGAAGAAGTTGAACATTCTTTTGTTCTAAGGAGCCTTCAACAGCACTGACAGATTCTTCCATTGTCTTAGCCTTGTTCATACACTCAGTAGCACGTGTGTTATAGGCAGAAACTCTTTGGTTATTGTTATCTTCAACAATTTGAATGGAGATTGTTTGGATTAAACGTGTAAGATTTGATACAAGTTGTTGAACATTGCCCTTAACATCATTAATAGCCTCATTAGACAAGAATTGAAGCTTGTATTCAACTAATTCGGCATGTGGAGCATCAAGTTCTGGTAACAATGGCTCAAGCTCTTGAGCAGCCTTGAGAAGTGATTCAGCAGCAACTTTTTGTTCCTCTAAAGAACCAGAAAGCTTTCTTGAGGCTTCAAAGATCTCAGTGTTCTTAGCAACAATGACATGGCATTTGGCATCAAACTCTGAAACCATTTCCTTGTAAATATCGCCTAATTGCTTACCAATGAAAGCAATTGTACTAGCATAGAATGATGAAATGGAATTTGGAGTATGGTTGACACTTGTATGAAGAGAGTCCTTTTCAAGATCTTGGTATGGAGGTACAAGTTCATTTAATTTCTCACGGTGAATAGAAACTTCACTCTGCTTTTGGAGATATGAATCGAGTCTTTGTTTACGTTCTCCAGCGATTGCTTTAACTGATGCATTGAATTCATCGGCTTCCTTTTGGAATTCGTTGGACAAGGTATTATAAGCAGCTATTCTATGATTGTTGGATTCTTCAAATAAGTTGGCCGCATTTTGCTCGGTCAATGTCTTAAGCATTACATGTAATTGCTCAGATTCTCCTTTCACAGCATTTGGTGAAAACTTGGCACGTGTTGTGATCTTAAATTCAACCAACTCATCATATGGAGTAGATAGTTCTGGAATTCTTTCTTGGACTTTAGAATGTTGTTCAACAAGTCCTTCGATAACAGATTTTTGCTCTGTGAAAGATCCGGCCATAGATTGGGCTTGCTCAGTGAGTTTTCCGATTTGAGATACGATTTCACCAGCAAGAGAATCGAAGTCAGCAACCATTTCACGGAAGATTTCTCCAAGTCTTAGGTTAATATATGCTAGAGTAGCTGTGTAGCTTGCTGAAATTGAGCTTGGGGTATGTTCAACACCAATATGGAGTCCATCTTTTTCAAGAGCTTGGTAGTGTGGGGTAAGCTCATTAAGCTTTTCGCGGTGAACAGAAACTTCTTCTTGCTTCTGAATGTATGCTGATCTGCGCTCAGCACGTGAACCATTGATTGCCTTTACTGAAGCATCATATTCTTCTGCTTCCTTGAAGAAAGTGAGTGATAAAGAATTGTATTGTGAAACTCTGCTACCATTTGATTCTTCAAATAAGTTTGCAATATTTTGCTCGGAAAGCTTATTCAAAAGAGTAATAAGCTGTTCAACCTCACCACGAACAGACATAGGAGAATACTTGGCACGAGGGGCAATCTTGAATTGAACAAGTTCCTCATATGGAGCATCAAGTGTTGGGAGTTCGCCTTGAACAATCTTGGCTTTGCCGAATAAACCCTCAATGTGTGACTTTTGCTCAGTGAAAGAACCTTCAAGAACTCCGGCAGCAGCTGATATCTCTGCAGTGCGAGCAATGAATCCTTGTGTAAGTTGGTCAAAGGAAGCAATCATTTCATCATAAACAACCTTAAGATCATCAAGAACTCTTCCTAACTGAGCTGTGTACTTAGCTTGGAGAGCTTCAGGGGTATTCTCAATACCATAATGAAGACCATCATTAGATAAAGCCTGGAAATCACCATTTAATTCAACAACATGGCTTCTCTTTTCGACTACTTCTTCGGATTTGGAAAGAAGTTGAGTTCTCCTCTCAGCAATAGACCCAGAAATAGCCTTAATCTCGTTAGAAAGATTTTGGACTTCACCATCGAAAACCATGGCCTTTGCATTGTATGCAGCAATACGAGCTTCATTGTCTCCAGAGAACTTAGCTGCACGGTTTTGTTGAAGAAGGTGGTTAAGATGGAGAAGTACCTTATCAGCTTCTTCTTTGGTAGCTAATACTGTGAATTTGGTCCTTGTATTGAGCTTCAATTCAACCAATTCATCAAATGGTGCTTGTATAGTTGGAATTTCTGTTTGGAGAGCTTCAGCTTCTGTGATAAGCTTCTCAAGAACTGGAATTTTCATATCTGATGTACCTTCAAGTTTGTTGGATTCATCACGAAGTTTTTCAGATTGATTAACGAGTTTGGAAGCAGCGGCCTCAAATGATTGAAGCTTTTGATTTTGAAGATCTTTGAGCTCGATCGTCAATTCAGATCTTCTTTGTGGAGCTATTGTTTCAAGAGTTTGGAACTTAGTGTTAAGATCTTCTGTGGAGAAACCGACTGGGGGTTCTGGAATATGCCTTGAAGATGACTTACACTTTGTTACCATTACACCCCATGTTCTAATAGCTTTTCCTCTTAATTCGACAATCTTTGGACGAGAATCTCTTCCATACTTAATAACTTCAACTAACTTGGCTTTGACTCCTGGAACAGTCTTTTGATAGTCTTGAGAAGAAAGTTGGCCTTCCTTTTCGATCATAAGATCCATAGCAGCCTTAGCTTCTTCTTGGTATGTTGAGAAGAATTCATCAATCTGTTTTTGAAGTGATAATGTGCCCTTAACCTTGTTAGCCATAACCAAAATCTTGGATTCGGATGCAAAGAAGTGGAAGAATTCTGCAACTTGGGTAACAACAGATTTTTCATCAGGAATAATACCAACAAGATCTTCGGGATCAAGGTAAACATAAACGCCAATAGTCTTGCATGCTTCAAAAGCAATCTTGCAGTTCTGAATTTCATCTGCTTTGTCAAGTGCGTTGTAATCTAAAACGTTTGGCCTGAACTTGTTAATCAAGGCACAGAAAGCAAGACCTGATGACCATGATTTGCTAAAATCAACAACGTTAACACCTTCATAGCCAGCAGTGTTCTTCTTTGCCCAAATCATAAGAGCATCACGAGCCGTAGCTTCTTCAACTGAAATATCTTCGATCTGATACTTTTGAATAATGGACCATGTCAAACCAAGAGTCAGTTTAAGGTTCTTGTCAATAACATCTTCTGAACCAATACCAATAAGGCGAATCTTCAAAACGTCTGTGATATATGAAAGAGCTTGTTTGGTATTTTCAAGAAAATGGAATCTCAATTTTGGAGTCTTGTTGTACTTGGTAGGAAATGGCTGCTTGGTTAGAGCTTCAATCAGATAAATCAAGTTTACACCGTTTGCATAATCTTCACGAACTGTCTCAAATTGAATAGCCTTTGGCAACAATTGCTTAGCCACCCAGCGGGAGAAAACTTTGATTTGAGTTTCTTCCCAGTCCCTCTTAAGTAGACCTTCACGCTGTGTCATAAATGAAGCGAAAAATTGTTTGAAAAATAGACGATAAAGAGGACAAAACAATCAAGTTAATGGGTTATCGTTTAGTTTACATGTGTAAAGTAGCATTCAATTTCTGGCTTTGTATCCGACAACAGAAGATTTGTGAAGGTTACATATTTGAGTTTCTGGGGGGCAAAGTCAAAATTGCAATTTTGAAACAAAATAGAAGGATCATCTGACTTATAGTCATTGAAGGTTTTTGGGACGAATTCTGCTGGTGCACCGGTGTTGCCGATGAAGGATACTTTGTTTATAATCCATTTTCCGATTGAAAATGATATGATTCCATTAATTGCAGTATTATTCATCACAATGCATGAACGAAGAATATTTGACTGGGATGATTTCTTGTATAGGATAGTTGATAAGGCAATATTATTTGAAAAGAAGGAATAGCCAACCCTAAATGATAAAGGAATCTCTGTTGTAAGGGCTGAACCTCTACCAAATATACGGTTAAATGATGAATTCATATAAAAAACTGTTTGTTCTCCTTTTTCGATCAAAATATTGCTCTCAGATTGTGATTTCGCTCCGATATCATTACTAAAAGAAATTGTGGAAAAATTAAGGAAAAATTTGTGCGAACATGTGATTCTACCAAATGGTACCTGCATTGCTGATGCTTTAAGACAAAAAAGTCTTTGAATTGTCAAAGACTCACCAAGGAAATAAATGATTCCACAACTATGAAAGATTGATGTACAATTATGAAATGAAGTATCAGATATAGTTGCCTTGCATTTATTAGTATAACATCTAATGGTACCACCTATTCTGTCACTGCACACGCAATGACAAAAACAACATCCTGAGATAATTAACTGTTCTTGTTTATAAGGAATAGTACTTAATGGCGATTCTGTTATAAAACCCCTTGATATAATAAAAGGTATCAATGCTTCGATTTGCAATGGAGTGCCAAGAAAATTGCTAAATTTTGTATAATGAACAGATATCTGAGATCCAATAAAAAATGTCTGATAGAAATCAAGAAAGTGGGATTTTTGTATACTAAACTTGCTCTTTTCCGTGATAAATGGAGAAATCGTTAATTGTCTGTGGATATTCATTGATAACAAAGTTGCATTCTTCATAAATTGGACGATAAAATAAATATGCTGTTTAATAATCAGATGAAATTCCAATTTTATAGTATTAACTCTAGTCCTGTTCATCCTTCATGCTCGAGCATTTATTGTTTCCATATAAATATCTATATGAAGAAAGTATTTTAAAATATTTAAATGGGAAAACAATAGATCACGTTTTTGATAACATCATCTCAATGGGAAACGCATTTTTTCTTCAAAATATATTTTAATTTTTCTTTTTTGGTGACGCTTTTTTGGCTCGATGATTAGTTTTTGTGGCTGATTGGATTTTTCCAAAGCCAATTATATCTCATATCTGTATTTTTTCTTCGATAATTAGGTGTTTTTATCAGCGATGAGTACTCTTGTTTTTAGATTGCTTAAATGGAGTTTTTTCCCTTCTTCTTACAGGAAATCTAGTGGGGAACATAAAAGTCTTTTTTTTCTCAGATGGAATGATTAAGAAAGTAACTACTCTGAAGAAACCTTCTCTTTGTTTTTGGATTGCTTTCATGGAATAGAATCACTTGATATTTAGCAATTATACCTGAACTTATAGAGTAGCAATCTTTTAGGCTTTCATTTTGTCAGATTTAACCAATGGTGATCTGATCGAGCTAAAAATAGTTGAAGAGAAACCCACTCAGCAGATCCAAATTCAAGATCCTCGTTTTTTTTTCAAATGCCCATCACCACATTGAACATAATTGTTTTCTTATCCTGAAGATGAGAAAATCAAAATAAAACATCCCAATTTTATTCGGACTTTTGCTAAGTTCAGTATTAATAAATGCCATTCTTGAAATGAAATTCCCATCAGAGTTCAGATAAAAAAAAATAACAATAACCATATAAGCATAAACAAGAAAATATTATTAATTGATTTCTGTTCGGGAGGAAAAATTACCAACATTGCAATTTGGAACTACTTCATCATGAAGATAGACTGGTTTTTATTCATGAACCAACAATAAATAGTTTGTCAGTTTTTTCCCAAATGGAAGAAAAAATCGCTTTTGAATACTCACTTTATAGAGATGGAACACCAAATCAAATAGAAGAAATCGATGATATTGACTTTGTTATCAATACATTAGTCAACTTGAGCAACTTAAAACCTTTAAAATACGATTTGATTCTTGAACTCCATAAAAAGTACTCAGAAAGGAAAGGTTTTAGAGAAAAGTTCTTAAAAAAGGCATTAAACCAAAAATCTTTCTTTGTCAACCTTTTATTCGAAAAAAACATATATTGTGCTGAAGATATTGAACAACTATATGGACCATGCTGTGAAGTTAATGATTTAATAGCTTTATCAAATAAAATATCCAACATTGATTTACCAGAAAATGATATTTGTCTAAATGCATTTGATTTAAATGATTCTACAATTCATACTAATTATTCACTTGGTACCATTGAGTATTGCCTAAAGCATGATGATATTGATGAAATTCGTAGAATATATCAGGATCCAAGTTTCTTCCAAGATAAAGCAAATATTATTGAAATTGAGAATATCATGAATCATGACTTTGATTTACTCGGTTTTTGTGGTTTTTTTGGGTCTGTCAATTGTTTTAAGTTCTTTTTGGAAACAAAACTGTTCACAATCGATCAGTCAGTTGTCGAGTGTGTTGTTTGTGGTGGATCAATAGAGATTTTTCGATTATGTTTGCAGGTAATAGATATTTCAGAATACATTTCAAAGCTGATAATTTTTGCATCATGCTATAATAACTTAGATTTGTTATGTTATTTTCATGAAAATGGAGCCGAAACAAATGAAAAAACCGAAGAAGTTGAGTTTTTTGTTGTGATAAGACTCCTCTTCATTTTGCTGCTCAATATGGTCATCTTAGTGTTGTTGAATATCTAGTTAATCAAAAAGCTGATATAAATGCAAAAAATAGTGATGTTGAGTTTTTATATTTGATCAAACTCCTCTTCATTACGCTGCTTCTAATGGTCATCTTAGTGTTGTTAGTTATCTAGTTAACCAAAAAGCAGATATCAATGCAAAAACTGAGAATTGTTCTACTCCTCTTCATTTTGCTTCACAAAGAGGTCATCTTGGAGTTGTTGAATATTTAGTTAATCAAAAAGCTGATATAAATGCAAAAGATAATGATGATTGGACTCCTCTTCATTATGCTGCTGAAGATGGTCATGTTAGTGTTGTTGAATATCTAGTTAATCAAAAAGCTGATATGAATGCAAAAGATAATAGAGTTGAGTTTTTATATTTGATAGGACTCCTCTTCATTATGCTGCTAGATATGGTCATCTTAGTGTTGTTGAATATCTAGTTAATCAAAAAGCTGATATAAATACAAAAAACATAGATGATTGGACTCCTCTTCATTATGCTTCATATAATGGTCATCTTAGAGTTGTTGAATATCTAGTTAATCAAAAAGCAGATATCAATGCAAAAACTGAGAATGTTTTTACTCATCTTCATTTTGCTGCACAAGGAGGCCATCTTGGAGTTGTTGAATATCTAGTTAATCAAAAAGCAGATATCAATGCAAAAACTGAGAAAGATTATACTCCTCTTCATTTTGCTGCACAAGGAGGTCATATTGGAGTTGTTGAATATCTAGTTAATCAAAAAGCAGATATCAATGCAAAAACTGAGAAAGATTATACTCCTCTTCATTTTGCTGCACAAGGAGGCCATCTTAGTATTATTGAATACCTAGTTAATCAACGAGCTGACATTAATTCAAAAGATTATAGGGTTGAGTAGTTATTTAAAGTCATAATCCTCTTCATTTTGCTTCTCAAAATGGTCATCTAAGTACTGTTGAATATCTAGTTAATCATGGAGCCGATTTGAATTCGAAGGACATTGATGACCAAACTCCTCTTCAGATTTCAAAAGATGAAACGTTAGAGTTTCTTCAAAAAATTCAAATTCGAAATGATACAATTTTTGAAGCATGCAAAACAGGAGATCTTCAAACAATCATTGATGTTTTTCCAGCAAATGTTTCATTTCAGGATATATATAATTTTTGTTTTTTGATTCACATTGCAGCTCAACATGGTCATCTTAGAGTTGTTGAATATCTAGTTAATCAAAAAGCTGAAATCAATTCAAAAGATGAAGATTATTGGACTCCTCTTCATTATGCTGCACAAGGAGGTCATCTTGGAGTTGTTGAATATCTAGTTAATCATGGAGCCGATTTGAATGCGAAGGATTTTGATGACCAAACTCCTCTTCAGATTTCAAAAGATGAAACGTTAGAGTTTCTTCAAAAAATTCAAATTCGAAATGATACAATTTTTGAAGCATGCAAAACAGGAGATCTTCAAACAATCATTGGTATTATTTCTTCAAACTTTTTCATTCACACAGTTCATGATTCTAATTTATTGATTCACATTGCAGCTCAACATGGTCATCTTAGAGTTGTTGAATACCTAGGTAAACAAAAAGCTAATTTAAATGCGAGAACTCAAGATGATCGAACTCCTCTTCATTACGCTGCAGAGAATGGTCATCTTAGTGTTGTTGAATATCTAGTTAATCAAAAAGCTGATATCAATGCAAAAACTGAGAAAGATTTTACTCCTCTTCATTTTGCTGCTAAGAATAATCATTTTGGAGTTGTTGAATATCTAGTTATTCAAAAAGCAGATATAAATGCAAAAGATAAATGTGTTGGGTTTTTATATTTGATTGGACTCCTCTTCATTACGCTGCAGAGAATGGTCATCTTGGAGTTGTTGAATATCTTGTTAATCAAAAGGCTGAATTAAATACTCATTCTATTGGATTTTATTCTGGGACTCCTCTTCATTATGCTGCTAGAAATGGTCATCTTAATGTTGTTGAAATTCTAGTTAATCAAAAAGCAGATATTAAATCAAAAAATTATAAAGTTGAGTTTTTATTTTTGATCAAACTCCTCTTCATTTCTCTGCAGAGAATGGTCATCTTGGAGTTGTTGAATATCTAGTTAATCAAAAAGCTGATATAAATGCAAAAGATAAATGGGTTGAGTTTTCATATTTGATTGGACTCCTCTTCATTTTGCTGCTCTAAATGGTCATCTTAGTGTTGTTGAATTTCAAGTTAATCAAAAAGCTGATATAAATGCAAAAACTACAAGTGTTGAGTTTTTATATTTAATCAGACTCCTCTTCATTATTCTGCTAGAAATGGTCATCTTGGAGTTGTTGAATATCTAGTTAATCAAAAAGCTGATATAAATGCAAAAGATAAATGGGTTGAGTTTTCATATTTGATTGTACTCCTCTTCATTTCTCTGCAGAGAATGGTCATCTTGGAGTTGTTGAATATCTAATTAATCAAAGAGCTGATATAAATGCAAAAACTACAAGTGTTGAGTTTTTATATTTAATCAGACTCCTCTTCATTATTCTGCTAGAAATGGTCATCTTGGAGTTGTTGAGTATCTGGTTAATCAAAAAGCTGATATAAATACAAAAACTGAGAATGGTTCTACTCCTCTTCATTTTGCTGCTCAAGATGGCCATCTTGGAGTTGTTGAATATCTAGTTAATCAAAAAGCAGATATAAATGCAAAAGATGAAGATGGAAAAACACCTTTGGATCGATCAAGATTTTATAATGAATTGGATGTTTATGAATTCCTCATGAGAGAAAAACAAAATCCTTTCAATCTTGAAGTTAAAAGCAATATATCATTAAGCGATGATAGTATTAAGAATTTAGCAAGTATCTAAAGAAAAAAATTAGTACAAAATCATAAAAATTGGGATTTAAAAAATTCATTTTTTTGAAGAAAAATGCAAATCAATATTGCTCCAATTGCCTTGTTTTTATTATCTTTTGGAATAATTGAATACTCATGTGGTAATTCCATCCATATTATACTTCCTGATAACTCAA
>Ga0074193_1001613_pt1 | contig 15434 bp, 12 predicted proteins | sample EPASupsiteHSE605_FD_64523 | JGI IMG/M metagenome (GOLD analysis project Ga0074193, IMG submission 64523) | Bioremediated contaminated groundwater from EPA Superfund site, New Mexico - Sample HSE6-05 | ecosystem: Environmental > Aquatic > Deep subsurface > Groundwater > Contaminated ... | reverse complement strand
AGGAAGTCGTTTGAAGGGAATCCTATGATAATAAGGTTTTTGCCATATTGTTTGTTCATCTCTTCCAGATCCTTGAACTGTGGAGTGAAACCACACTTAGATGCTGTATTTACAATAAGAACCTTCTTGCCTTTCAACTGGTCGAATTTAAATGTTTCTCCAGTGATAGTTTTAAAGGATAGAGAGTAGAAATCTACCGATGGTGTTACGGGAGTATCTTGCGCGCTTATACCCTTGCCAAATATGAAGGAGAAAAGAGCTGTAAAAAGTATGCTTGCTTTATTCATTGCTAATGTTAATATTATTAATACTAAACATAACAATGTTAAAGGCAAAATGTTCTATCTGGCGATTAGTAGATGTTTTTATTCTCCCTGTAACCTGCGTTGTTCAGGAACCAGTCCGGATACTTTATACCAGCAGATTCTGCCCACTCGGCAAATTTAAGATGGGCACTTGTTATCTGAACTCCCTCAATTGTATATGCATATGTAGAGGCAATATTGATAGCCCACGGCAGGTTTTCTGCAGATTTGTAATACTTACCCGCTGCAGGGTCTGATCTGTCCTCATTTGTACCAAAGTATGATTGGTTAACAAGACTAGTCGGCGGATAATTTGCAAGATGAACCTCCTTGCCCCTTTCATGGTTTATAATAAGGAAAGGATTGAAATTATTAAGGTTAAGATCATTTATCCCATACACGCCGGGAGTAAGACCAATATTCACAACAATTTTTACAGGAGTTACATATGGATTGCCAGGTACTACATTTACACCAAAGCCCGACGGTGCAGACATTATACTGTTTGCGTTATCGAAAGCAATTATTGTTATTTTATCCTGATTCGCCTCTGTGCCATTAGGATTCAAAGAGATGTAATTACCTGTCAGGAGAGATCCCTCTACCTGTATATCAGACGCTTTTACAGCTGTTCCCGGTAACTGGAAACCAAATCCATTTGAGAATCCTGCACCAATGGCCCTTATGACAAAATTACATAGCACCTCTGTCACCTTGTTAGCAGCATTGGTAATTATAGTAAACTGATAATCAATCACAAGATCATTAAAATCGAAGTCACCCTTACTAGGCCATAAGTCTTCAAAAGCAAGGCTTCCATAACCCTCGGCCGGAAAGTAATTATTGAAAACCCTTGCCGGATCCATAGGGTAACTATCGTCGGCATTGGCAACTCCATCACCATCCTGGTCAGGTGAGTTATTGCGTTCAGAAAAATTTGCCTGAATTTCGGTCTGATTCAATGCTTTTCCAAATAATAACACCTCATCTATGGAACCCTTGAAAAATTTCTGTACCCCATTATCGGAACCAAGCGATACGCTCCGGGTATTGACTTTTAATCTGCCTGTTACAACCTTGCTGTTTTTAAGTTGTCCGTTCACATACATCTTTAATACCGCTCCATCGTAAGTCATAGCAATATGGTACCATTCGTTGAGTATCGGTCTTCCTAACCCCCACTCTAACGAATTGCCGGTATTATCTTCCATGCGTATACCGCACTGCCACCCGTTCCATAAATCCAAACCTATACCATGACCATCCCAATCACCTTTCTGGAAAATTTTTGATGACCTGTATTCCTGAGCTTTAACCCATGTCATTACAGTAATGGCATTAACCGGGTTGAGGTTTGTCGCAGTCGGGATACTTACATTGCTATTAGTTCCGTTAAAGTCAAGACAACTCCCTTTTACTCCGGTTCCCCAGACTGCCCCGCTTAATACTCCATTATTAGTACCCGTATAGTCTTTAACAGTAGTACCGCTGTTGTCGTCCATAAGCCAGGATGAAATCAAATCGGCAGATCCGTTATCGGGATGTGGTGTGGTTGTATATATCTGGCTAATTTCACTTTCGGTTAATGATGTTCCAAATATCTGCACCTCGTCTATTGTACCTTTGAATGGGTTGAGTGTTGCTTGCTTACCAATAATAATATCGGCTGTTGATGAATGTAGGTCTCCCGAATTTTGGCCGCTGGCTTTAAGAACCCCGTCCAGATAGAGCTTCATTGTTGAACCATCATAAGTAGCTGCAACATGGTGCCAGTCGGTATCAAGGATACGGTCTGCATATGTCATTACAATATCTTTATATTGCGGAATATACAGAGCAAAACCGACTCTTCCCTGAGCATCCATTCTAAGTATATACTTTACATTCTGGAATATAAGTGCTCCACCTGCACCTACTTCTGATTGTCTGAACCACAACGAAAAGCTTATTTTATCTCCTGTAGGATTAAAATTTCCATTATTCGGAATCAGTACATTTGATGTAGTTCCGTCGAACTCGAGTGCGCTGCCACTTATACCGGTTACCCATGTCGTTCCGGTATTTGTACCATTTCTTACCCCTAATACATCATTTGAAGTATTTCCAGTATTCTCATCAAATTTCCAACCAGCCAGCAGTCCGGCAGGAGTTGCGGGAGCTGCCTGCATGCTTATCGCAGATGCCTGAGGAGGAAGATGGTATGTAACAGTTATGTGAGTTGATGTTCCTATGACAAGCGGCAATTTGTTAAATAACAAACTATTAACATGATTTGGAATGTTTAAAATAATGACACTCGGCTCAGGATATGTGCTGTGAAAACCCTTGTAGTATACTATCTTCTCATCCATTGAAGTAATAGAAATGACGAAGGGATTATCGGAAGTGACTGAAATTTCTACATTCCGACTGGTTTGCCAGTCGAACGTTGGTGGGATATTGAGCGACTCCATCTTCTTCTCCTCCTTTGGTGTGGTTTCAGGAGATAGCCTTGTGCAACCAATTATAAGAATCAGTAGTAAGATATTAAATAAAGAAGAGTTATTGCGTATCATGGCAATTATTTATGCATCAAATGTACGATATACTTATTGATTTCACAAAGAAAATATTCTTCGTGAAATTTACATGTAAGTTAATGACTGTCAGCGTCTGTCATAACCCCACAATCGTAAATTATTCCACTTTACCATATAGTTACCCACCAGCACACTTCCTGCTGTAACTGTTGCTGATTCTGAAACATACATATTTGATAAACTGTCGTCGTTAGTGTCCCTGTCCAGTAGTCCAATGTAGGCGCACAAATCATGACGCCCCTGGTCCGCCCAGTCCCAGGCATTTATATTATTGTCAATGGGGTTGAGATTCAGTGCAACGGTACCTGAAAGGTTCTGCTTAGCACGCAATTGATAGTTGACAGAAACTTCCACAAAAGGAGCAACCTGCTGTACTATACTCATATCGTCAGTTTCCAGTTTTGCATAAAATATATATTCCCGCTGAATCTCTCTGGTGACAAATATGTCCCATATAGCCCTTGAGCCAATGAAGGTCTTAATCCATATAACTGAATAAACATTTAGTGTGCATGTTGCAGAAAAACCACCATCCTCTGTAGTGACTTTTATTATTGTGGTTCCACGCCCCTTTGTTGTTATCATACCGCTGTCATTTACCGTAGCCACAGATGTGTTTGAAGAGCTCCATGTGACCCCTTTGTTACTTGCATTTGTCGGCGCAACGAATGCTGCCAAAGTAATTATGTAGCTCTCTTCAATCTGTACTGAATTTTCGCTGATGGTCACTCCTGAAACTGGCACAAGAGTACTGACAACCGTCAATTGTGCAGAACCTGTAACCCCGGACCCATCCTGTGCAGTTGCTGTTATATTGCATATCCCGACACCTGTTGCTGTTACATTACCACTACTGCTGACTGTTGCCACAGACGTATTGGAGGAACTCCAGTTGACTCCCCTGTTACTTGCGTTCGCTGGAGATATTGCTACAGTGGCATTTGTTGATGAACCGACAATTAACGAGGATGAGGTTAGCGATACAGTGATGTTGCTTACCAATATTTCCGGATTTGTCACGTAAATAATGCAGGAAGCAGTTTTTCCGTTTGAAGAGAGTGTTGTTATGGTACAACTTCCCCACCCTTTTGAAGTAACAACCCCGGAGGTACTGTTTACAACCGCTACAGATGTATTTGATGAGCTGTATGTTATTGATGTGCCACTTGTAGCATTGACAGGCAGATAGGTACAAGAAATTGAGGAGGAGGATTCCAGCGCAGAAAAGTTCAATATTGAAGGGGTAACGGTTAAACTACTAACAGGAATCTCTGCAAACTGAAAATTGGCCGTATAGTGTTGATTACCCCTCACGACAGATATAGCCGGGGTCCATCCTGTAAAAATATAATTTGCTGCAGGTAAGGCAGTCAGTTCCGGGGTTGCATTATAATTATATTTTCCTCCACCGCTAACCGTCCCGCCATTCACCGGATTGGCAGACGCAGTAATTGTGTAGGTAACGTCGTTGAGATGTTCAATATCTACCATCCACGACGGATTAGAAATACCGGCACCGGTAAGCCTTATAGTCTCAAGATAATGAGTCTCCCTTATAACATCGAAGCTTGTGGTTGTATTCTCCCCAAGATATATCCTGTATTTTACAGTTCCCGTTTTTTGTGGATTTGAATAGTTTGCAGTAATCTCGGCGTAAGAACAGACTCCCGATTTTTCTCCCGGAGACTTAGCCATAGGGTTGGTTGTAGTGCCTATTGTACCCTGTTTGTTTTCGAACATGTACAAAGGTGAAGCACTCTCATGATTTGCTGGTTCCAGGTTGTCAGACAAATAATCACCATCGGATACAATATCACAGACAGCAGGTGTGTTTTGCATAATGTAAAAACAGGAACCCGGCACATTTTTGAGTTGAATACCAGAAATTGTAATTGAGGTCCCCGGATCAAGAGCCGACTTGTCGAATACAAATGTAAGTTTGGAGAGAAGTCTTTTGATTGTAACATCAATATTTCTGTCGTTTTGCGTGAGTGTTTTTGTAACTTCTGCTGCATATACGATACTGCTGTTTGTACCGGGGATTTCCGTCTGTCTTGCATTTCTAAGAGATTCCAGAGTGCCGTATAGTGAAGAAATCATGTTTCCGGCATTTGCGATCACCACTATAGTCTTTGTACCCTTCGATGTAAACACCTGTATACCATAAGAAGTCGTATAATATTGGTGATACAGCAGTTGTCCGCCGACTCCATATACAAAGACATTGACGTTGTGTATAACATCAACAGGATTATAGGCCCTGGTTAAAATTGATGATGCCAGATTAAGCTTGAGATTCAGGTAAAAGATGAGAGAATCCTTGTTAATGTCAGAAACATTGTATCCATCATCGTTTCCGGCAGGGTTGGTTCCCTTGCTGCAGGATGACATAATACACATAGCCCCAAATAATAGGCAGACAACTGATTTACATAATTTTTTCATTACTGTATATTGATTTTAATTTTTTTAATCAAATAAATCTTTATTGAGGTTATACTTTCTTATCAGAAAGTTTATCTCAGGGTCCAATCCTCCCCTGTATGCCATTTTTTGGTCAATACTTTTTGATTGCAGGAAATATCTTACCGCTTCTGCCTCATCTCCATCTCTTGCAGACAGAATGGCTAGAAGATAGACCTTCCGGGCACTATCTTCAGTTTTTTCAAGTATCTCTTTTGCAGAGTGGTTGTTCCCAAGCGACATGTGTGCAATGGCTGTGTTAAAATCACTGTAAGCAAGCAGAATACCCAAAGCCCTGCGATATTGCCTCAGCTCCAGTAATTCAATCGCTCTCATATAAAGTGAATCTGTCTCGGTAGTCTGGATTGTATCTTTTACCATCCCTTTCCTATGAAGGTGAAAAGTAAAATCTACCCTTCTTAACCTTGGGTATAATGAATCTTTCATATACACAAAATCCTGAGGGAACCTTCTGATTGCACTCTCTCTTTTGTCCGGATCTGATATAGTGAAACACTCAAGTATCTTATCCTTTTGTTTTATAGATGCATCCTTTATTACATACTCCTTTAGCCTTTCCCAGTCTTCAGGTATGGAGATAGTCTGGCATTTAGATAAATATGGGCGATAATATTCAACAATTGAATTTGCCCGTTTCGCAGAAAGCTTCTTATTGTGTTGATATTGACCATCGGGAGATGATGATGAGGTTAATATTATGGAATCCATATCAAACTCTTCATTTGTGATAATCTCACTAATAAAGCTCCTGACATGGTTAAGTTCATATTCATTATTTGCAAGTGAGTCAGCAATCTGCCATTTGCCCGGGGCAAAGGAGATGTTTGCTGTTGCTGCTACACTTACCCGCCTCTCAATAATTTTCTTTCTGTAACGAGGTGTCTTATCAATAAAATGTATCATCGAGGACACATTATACACAATTGTATCTGAGGGTTTTAGTTTTATATAGATCCCTCTTGTATCTCTTACGCACCCATACAGGCAAAGAGATAGTCTGGATGATTTTTCATTTGTTACTATCTCCTGTGTATAGTGATATTCAAAATCACCATTTATTGTCTTTATTATCGAATCGAGTCTGCTACCTGACAGATATGGGTTTTTCACATATTTAGCGAACACCCTGGTTCTTTGCTCAATTTTTTTATTGTTTCTCTCTATCAACCATCGCTTTATATAGTGATCAACAATTCTCTTCTCTTTTACTCCAAAGGTTGTCTGCAACGAATCATTTTCAATACCGTAAAGCACTTTTGACTCCGGCAGGTTCCTCTCTAGAAAAATTCTCAGGTTAGGCAGATCCGTAAAGACTTCAAGAAAATCTGCATCTTTTGGTATAATGCTTTTAAGGTATTTTTCAAATCTTTTATATCCTCTCTCCTGTACCTTTTTAAATTCGGCTCCTGTCAGAAGGACTCTATCCAAATGAATTGTATCATCATCTCTGGATAAAACAGGCAGCATATCCAGTTGCCAGCCGCTGCTTTGTAGAATCTCAGGTACCGTTACTATGAAATCAAGCCGGATTATCCCGTTTCTCTCTGCAATGTTTTGTGATTTAGCAGATACCAGTACCTCATTCAATTGCCTCATTGCAACTCTCTCTCCGCTTTCATTATCCTTCACTGCATTATCATATATTGAATATCCCGGCACATCTCCTTTAACCTCTCTGGCAACAGCTACTTTGTAGTCATACTTACTATTTCCGTAATAGAGCCCCGGAGCAGGTTTAAGCTTCTGTATCCTGTATAATTTGTCGCTACAGGAAAAGATAGCCAGTATAAGGCAAGCAATAAACAGGTTTCTCATTTTTAAAAAATATACATGATTGATATTGAAACCCTTGTCGGGCCTATCTTATAACCTCGCCAGCTCCCTTCGAACTCGCCGCACAATTGACGTTGATACTTGTCGTAAGCTATCCACCCTCCTCCCAGCCCCGTCTCCGCCTCAATGTTCAGGTTTTTTGTCAGCATCTTGGAATACCCTACAGAAAGAGATCCACCTACACCTGAACCATAATTTCTGAACTCTTTAATACCAATATTGAAGACAATTGCTATTGCCTGCATGCCATAAAACAGCCCTGAATAACTATGCCACTGCCACAAACGTATTCCGGGCTGAATTGCTGTGTGTTTTATTTTTTTGTTCTCATCAAATGTGAACGGGTTAAATGAGATTGGAAAATGCAGGGTGATTTTGTCCGATATAGCCGTTGAAACCTCAACATTGAGGCTCCCGGTTGCCAAGCCTATCATGTTGCTTCTTATGCCAAATTTCTGTGCCTGACATATGGTCGCCATAAGAGCAAGAATAACTGCTGCAATTGCTTTTCTCATAACAGATACTGTTTTTTTCTTACAGGTTGATAGTTGTTAATGTCTGCTCATTCCACTCCTCCAGGGAAGCATTAAGAAATGTAATCCCCGATACACCAACAGATGCAACATACTTATATCTGAATCCTCCTTCGAATCCTTTAGCCGGAGCAGGTATTGACCCTCTGTATATTTTGTCTATTAATACCATTTTGCCAACTGTTGCGTCAATACATATCTCTACCGGCAGATCAGTTCCGGAAACCAAAGGAAGTATTACAGAAGTACCGGCATTTTCCTGTAATGACATTTTAGTCATTGCAGTATCCACCTCTCTCGCCGCAGATATTTTCCCGGTTGAGATATTCATAGATGAACCCGACATTGGAAGTCTCACCTTTATGCTTTTTACTGCAAAGTGATTAGTTTGGACATCAGGCGTAATAGTCAGGCATACAGTTGCCACCATATGCGCAAACTGCAGTGCTACATTTGTGTTTTGCTCAACAGATCTCTCCTTGCTTGCTGCCCACAAGTAATCTACACCGTTGGCAAGTGAATTGGACACTCCGTTTTTTATGTTCAAACCACTAATTGTAGGTTCGTTAGTAGATATTGCATAAAAATCATACGTTCCGGGTGGCACGAACAATCTGTTTCCACTACAAATCCACAGGTTCCCGTTTACATCAGATATTGCCTCCATGGGAGTTCCCGGATAAGAAGCCTGAGTCTGAGGATTAGAACCCGAGGAGTATGCAAAGATAGATGTCTGCACACCCGCAGGGATTGCTGTCACAGATTTTGTGGGTGTGTAATCTCCCGAGAAAGATACACATAGCAGAGTTCTGTCTTTGATGGTTTTCTTGCATGATGCGCAATTCTCCGGTGTACATGAAGTATGTTGCAAAACAAGTACTAAAGCAAGCAACGGTAATCCTAAAGAGTGATTCATCGCTACTGCTCTATAAGTGTCAGTCCACTAATTGTCTGGGAAGTCCAGTCCTCAACCTGTGCCCCGGTGAATGACATTGAAGTGGCGGATACTGTAAGGTTGAGTGTATAATACGTCCCACCGTTGTAGACCTGTGCCGGTATTGCTGCAGTGTAGACCTTCCCGGTAAGAGGCGTCCCTCCTATTGTGGCATTAACAGTCACTTCAACATTAAGGGACTGAGATGCAAGTGGCACCATAACAAATGTTCCCTTATTAGATGTTAGAGACATAGGAGTTGAGACATCTTTTACAGCTGCCGATCCTATTGTACCTGTAGAAAGATTCATCTTGGACGTTGCATCAGGTTTTGCCGGGGTGAATTTGATTGAAGTTACAGTCATTCCACTAACTCCTGTGCCAGCAGAAACATTGATCTCCATCCCTGCTGCTTTATGTGAATATGAGAACGTAACCGCTCCTCCTTCGCTCACTGAGGCATGTTTTGCCCACAGATAGTCTGTACCGTTCGATAACTGGGCCGAAATCCCCGAAATAAACGTCAATCCGGCCGGAGTGGTGGTGTTCAGCGATACTGAATAGAAGTCGTAGCTACCCTTTGGTAAAAAAAGGGCCGATACAGGAGACAAAGTACCGCTTGCCCCGCCTGTGGCCTCAACGGGTGTTCCAGCGACAGGAGTGGCAGAAGATACCGTGGCTCCGGCAATGTAGCCTATAATTGTGGCTTTGTTTCCTGACGGAAAGATGGTAGGTGCCTTGGTCGCAGCCTCAAATATATATGAGGCGTAAAACTTCATTGCCTTTCTCTCCGATCCATCAATCCCCCTCTCCTTCTGACATGAAGGTAACATTGCCAATGCACAAATTGTCAGTAACAAAACTGTAGTTTTTTTCATAAAAAATCTTGATTATAAAAGTTAATAAAATGTTATAATGGTGTTGTGACAGTAGTCGTTCCAGTCAATTACAGAAGTTGTCATATATTCGATTTTATATGGTGTAACGTTAAAATGAAAAAGATATACCTTGCCCTGTTCTACGTTGGTGTTAAGGAATATCCTTGATAACAGGATTTTTATGCCCTTATCATTTTTATCCATGACGTATACCTTGAAATTCAAATAATTACCACTAATTACCGGCACACAATAATAATAGAAACACTCTTGTTTGATATCGTACAAACACTCCTCATAGAAAGAGGATATGGTTTGGGCGTAATTACTTAACCCGTTGAGCATATCTATTGTAACAGAGTCGTCATGCGGGCACGATATCTCCATTTTGGCAATCTGATGCGTTTCGGTTTGGCCCGTATCAAAGTGACACCTTGCAACTATGAGAGAATTAGCCAGTTTAAAGTCAAGCACAACGGGATTGAAACCTGCCTTTAATATATTTGCCGATGTATCGGCAAGGAGGTATTGATAGCCGTTTTTTATAACCTGTCTTCTACCTGTTTCAAGCTGTGTCCTTGACAAAAGAGCCTTGAAAGAAAATTTGCCGGGGAACAATTTAAGTACATTGTCAGATATTAGTTGTGTGGTGTCAGGAGTCCTGACGTATCTGTAATAACAGGTTCCGTCTTGTATGACTACATTATACTCAGCTTTGTCTCTAACAGAGGTTTTATCATAGAAAAGAACTCTGTACTTCCCCCAATCTGGACACAAGTATATGTTGTCTCTCACACATCCGGCAGAGAAAATCGCTAATACAAATGCTGTAATGAATTTCCCCATGATCAGAACTCGGTAATTTTTGAGTTTTGTATCCACTGAGAGCTATTGACAGACGTTGTAAAATCCTGATTTCCTGTAACCACAATTTCAATGTTATACATATATCCCTGCCTGAAGACCTCATTTACAGCCGCTCTGTAAACCCTGTCAGAAAACAACTCCCCGTTTATCACTACATCAATTGCGATTTCAACAACCATCATTGCAGAACATGGAAGACAGATAAATGTCCTGCTGTTGTCCGCACCTGGAAGTGTTGTCATAAATCCCACATACTGTGAAGATGGAACTGTACCGTTTTTCAGATTCATCCTGATGCCGCTTTCCGAAGGCAACGTGTACTTTACTGATTTTATATACAGATCGGAGATTTCTGAAGCTGCTGTTATACTTATATTAACCTTACAAACAGAGTGTTTATATAGAAAAACAATATTTGTATTACCATTGACCGGCGAATTTTTAACCGATGCCCATAGGTAGTCCACGCCATTGACGAGTTGCCCTGACAAACCTGCCGGAAAATCCAAAGTAGGACTGTTATTGTTGTTAAGCGATACTGAGTAGAAGTCGTAAGTACCTTTTGGAAGAAAGAGTGTATTGCCGGATGTAAGGAGACCTCCAGCCGACGTACAATGTTCAATTGGAGTTCCTGCCAGGGGAGCGTTTATCTCGTCCGGAATGAAGGCATATATTGCAGTCTTGGTCCCCGACTCCAAAAAAGCAGAGGTTTTGGAATGACTATGATAAGAACCATAAAAGGTAATCCTGCTTTCCGGACTATCTGTCTTCTTCGTACACAACACAGCTATCAGCACGACAGAAATAGTAAAGAGTAATCTTCTCATTTGGTTTTGCGTTTCTCAACACAAAACTAAAACGCATAATCAAAGATTAAAAGCCTGAAAGTATGGTTTATACAATTCAATAAAAAAAATTGCTGATTCTGTTTTTTTAAACGTTAGAATGACACAATATTGTTTTTCAATGCAAATTTCACCATCTCTACGGTACTTTTAAAATCAAATTTCTGCATTATGTTGTTTTTATGTGTCTCTACCGTCCGTATACTGATATTTAACTTTTCTGCTACCTCCAGATTTGAAAATCCTTCGACATACAATTTCAATATCTCCTTCTCTCGCGAAGTGAGGGAGTAATTTTTCGATTTATCTGTAGAATTGATATTCTTAATTTTTGAGACATACGATTTCATCAGGTTTTTGGAGATATTCGATGCATAATACTCATCCCCCTCACTTATTGTCCTAATGGCCTCCATTAACATCTCCTTATTGGTATCCTGCTTTGGCAAGATTCCTCTGGCTCCAGCTTTGATTGCATTGTAGATATAGTCATCGGTAGTATACATCGACAAAATGAGCACCCTGGAAGGTAGGTTCAACTCTATGATTTTTGAAGTCAACTCTATACCTGTCATATCAGGCATAGAAATATCGCTTATGACAATGTCGGGCAATTGAGATTTGATAATCTCCAATGCTTTAAATCCATTAGAGGCACAACCAATGAAATCAATATCCTCTTCGTCAATCAGCATTGTCTTAACACCATCGAGGATTATCTGATGATCATCAACCAACAATATTTTGATTTTTTTCATAGTCATACGATTTTATTTACCTTAACCCGGATAGTTGTCCCTTTTTCTGGAAATGATTCCACATCAAATGTACCATCCAGAAGAATACTTCGTTCACGCATATTGAATAGTCCTTTTCCCAGTCCCAGATCATTGGCATTGTAATTGAACCCTTTACCGTTATCCTCAATAATCAGCACCAGGTTTTCTGCAGTCTCGGTAAGCTGAAGCTGAATTTGCGATGCCTCAGAGTGTTTGATTGCATTATTCAGTGCCTCCTGAACAATTCTGTACAGGTATATTTTTGTGCGTTGTTTAATGTGTTCAAAGTTACCGAACCATGAGAAGTCAATTTGAAGTCCAGTATTTTTCTGAATCTGGTTGCAAAGGTTTTTTAATGCTATTTCAAACCCGAACTCTAAAATGCCAGAGGGAGCCAAATCTGTAGAAATTTTCCTCAATTCATCAATTGAATGGTTCACCTGAGCCTTTAGTTCAGTAATCTTTTGATTATTAAATATTTCTTTCCTGCTAATCAGGTTTTCAAGCGTCATCTTTATCGCAATAAGCTCTTGTGCGAGCCCATCGTGAAGCTCGCGTGAAATACGATGACGCTCAAACTCCTGACCATCATATAACGCAGATATGCGTTTTGCTTTTTCGTCTACAAGTTCAGATGTGTTAATCTGAATATTATCTATCATCTGGTTAAATGTGAGGGCCAATACCCCAAATTCATTTTCTGAATTAATATCTACCTTGGCATCAAAGTTCCCCTCTCCAATTTTCAATGCTGCTTTTTTGAATTTTACAATCGGCACAATTATATCGGTTGTAATGACTTGTGCAATAGAGAAAATAAGAATAAGAATAATTACTGAGACAAAAATCAAGTCATTCCTGAGCTCCTTTATAGGAACCATCGCTTCGTTGTAATCAATCTCTGCCACAATGGCCCATTGTAAATTCTTTATCGTCAATATGTCGAAAGAACCAAGACAAAGAACGCCCCTGTAATCTGTCGCGATAGATGTGCCGGAACCGGTTTTAAATGCACTCTTTACGGCATCGGTCTCTACCTTAAAATGGTTTTCAGAGTCAGGAAAAAACCTTGATTTACTAACCATCAGAAAATCAGAACCAACCAGATATACCTCCCCGGACTTCCCTAATCCATTAATTTGATTAGTGTCGAGCATTATTCTGTCAATTTCTTCAAAATTGATTTTTTCGTTACTATTAAGGTAGTTCTCCAACTGTCCCTTCTTTAACGATTTCACAGAGACCAGTTGGTCTGTGGCCCTCATTATAAGAGCGTTCTTCGCTTTATAGTATGAATAGATTCCAATAATTGAGAGTGAAGAAAACCCTACAATCAAATAAAGGAACATGAATTTTGTTGTAATTGACTTTTTAAACATTTGCCCTTTGATAATCTCTCAAAAATAACAAATTAAATTACACCGTCGTCATAAGCTTTTTCACCGTGTAAAGTATTGTCAAGTCCAAGTTTTTCATCCTCCTGTTTAACCTTTACCGGAGTGATTTTATTAATTATTACCAACATCAGATATGTGAATACAAACGCATAAACCGACGCAGCAACAACCGCAACAACTTGTTTTACAAAGAAATACCCCCCGCCATAAATAAGACCGTCGGCCCCTGCGCTATTAATCGCCTTTGAGGCAAAAACTCCAAGGAGTATAGAACCAAATACACCTCCTATACCATGCACTCCCCAAACATCCAGGGCATCATCCCATTTCATCTTGTTTTTAAACTGTACAGCAAGATAGCACATTATACCTGCTGCTGTGCCTATAATTGGAGAAGCCCATAAAGGTACAAAACCGGCACAAGGCGTTATTGTTGCCAGGCCTGCGATTGATCCTGTAAGCAACCCTACAAACTTTGGTTTTCTCTCACGGATCCATTCAATAGCCAGCCATGAAATTGTGGCAAACGATGCAGCAATATCTGTATTCAAAAATGCAAGAGATGTAACACTATCTACCTGACATTCACTTCCTGCATTAAATCCGTACCATCCGAACCAAAGCAGTCCGCTTCCAATAGCAACCAATGGTATACTGTTTGGCGTAGAGTTTTTATCTACCCTTGCTCCAACATAGAAAACCGATGCCAAGGCTGCAAAACCTGCAGTTGCGTGTACCACTATGCCGCCTGCAAAATCCAGAACTCCCCAGTGTGCAAGTAAACCACCACCCCAGATCATATGTACAAATGGATAGTAAACCAAAATCTGCCAAACAGTGAGGAATATAAAGTAGGATTTAAATGTCACCCTGTTGACAAACGCCCCGGTTATGAGAGCAGGTGTAATAATTGCAAACATCATCTGATATGCGAAAAAGACTATTTCCGGAATTTTTCCATTGCCTGCCCAAAGAGTATCTATGGAAATGCCAGACAAGAAGGCTTTATCCAGGTTTCCGATAATACCTCCGTCTCCTCCGCTGAAACAGAGTGAATAGCCGAAGAAGACCCATAAAACAGTGGTCCAGCCAAGAGATACAAAGCTCTGAATCATTATGGCCAATATATTTCTTTTAGTAGCTAGCCCGCCGTAGAAAAAGGCAAGTCCGGGTGTCATGAGCATAACCAGACTTGTTGCCAGAAGCATAAATCCTGTCGATCCGGTGTCCAGGACACCTGCACTTAACATAGTTGTCAGTATCATAAAATTGATTATAATTATTGGTTTATATTGTGTGTAAAATTAAAATGAGAGACCAAAAGCAAGGTAGATTTTATTCAAATCGGGGTTTGATATTATGGAACACTGTACAGGGACAGAAAAATTATCTGTTATTTGAATTGTTCTGGATACTTTAACTCCGATATTTGTAATTCCGGGCTTTTCATTAAGATAAAAAGCAGTTTCACCGTTATTTGTATCTGCCTTATCCGGCGTACCTCCTACAAAAACATTGAAATCGGCATATTTAAACTTTGCTTTATAGCCCAATTCAAAATATTTTGACATAAAAATATTTCCGTTACTTCTACGAGCATCGTTACCATAGAGGTTCATTGCGAAAAGAGCGGTGAATGGAACATTATCCGTGCCATTAAAGGTCAGGGTACCTTCAAGTACATGCCCTGTCTTCTCTTTTCCCCATTCAAAATATTTATCCTTCGACCCTGTATTCAAGCCCGGAAAGAAATAGTCCGTGAGGGTTACCGAAAGAGCACTCTTATAGGTATAGGTGAGGTAAAGGTCTATCTCTTCATTTGATGTTCCGGCTAGAGAGAAAGCTCCCCAGGTACCAATTGAAAAAGTGTGATTATCGTTACCTACACTCAATTTAATCCATGGTTGAATGCTAGGGCTTTTCCCTCCTAAATCGAGTCCGCGCCAGATGTAGCGGTTAAAGAGATCTGCTCCAAACTCAAGTTTCTGGGCCGTGGAATT
>Ga0074193_1002665_pt1 | contig 15453 bp, 19 predicted proteins | sample EPASupsiteHSE605_FD_64523 | JGI IMG/M metagenome (GOLD analysis project Ga0074193, IMG submission 64523) | Bioremediated contaminated groundwater from EPA Superfund site, New Mexico - Sample HSE6-05 | ecosystem: Environmental > Aquatic > Deep subsurface > Groundwater > Contaminated ... | reverse complement strand
TGGGGGACTGGTTTTACTGATTCTCCCCTTTGCTTGGGGCTTCTTGCCAGAAACTTTGAAAAAATCTGTAGATAAGGTGACCCACCAAACCCCGCGCCTAAGTTGGTCCGTGATTCATAATCCAATGTTTGTCCTCTTTAGCTTTAACTTAATCTTAAGTTTTACCATGGCCATGTTTGAAACTACCTTTGCCTTATTTGCCTCGGTAAAGGTGGGATTCGGCCCCAAAGAAATGGGCACGGCTTTTATGCTTATTGGAATAGCTAGTGCGATTGTTCAAGGCGGCTTAATTGGAAAACTAGTTATTAAATTTGGAGATGTTAACCTCATGAAAGTAGGAGCGTATTTTAGCGCCACCGGTTTTGTCTTGCTTCTTCTCGCCCCTAATTCAATTTTAATGGTGCTGGCAAGTGCCATTCTAATGGTAGGCACTGCACTGATGGGACCCACCAGCACGAGTTTAGTTACGAAACAAAGCACCCATAGTCAAGGGGCTTCCCTGGGAATTTTTCAAGCCTTTGGCAGTCTGGGGCGGATGCTGGGACCGATTGTCGGGGGGATGCTATATGGCATGAATATTAGATTCCCTTATATTTCAGGAGCGTTTATTTTAATTATCATGGTGCTATTTTTCGGACGCAAAATTAAAAATCTGGAGGTATCTTAAGACAAAATAATTTAGAAAGCTTTCGAAACCAAAACATTATTCCAATAATTTAGGATAACTTTTTATCCCGCCCTATCTAATCGGAAAACATTTAATATTTTCTTAGCAGGAAATGTAGTAATCCTTGTCAAATATAGCATCATTATTAATTATTAGGTACTTTTTAGGGGGGGATTCGATTTGGGGCCGCTATTATTACCCTGGTATATTGTTTTAATAGTTTCTATACCTGAAACATTTTTTATTGTTAGGCTTGGATTCCGACTTTTCAATGTGGATATAGACTTTAACAAAGTTTTAATTTTGACTTTAATAACTGCAGTCTTAAGCGTGTTCATAAGGAAACTTCCTTTAGCCTTCGGTTTTCATACTTTGATTCTTACAATTACACTAGTTTTATTATGTAAAGCAATGCTCAAAATGCGTTTATGGAATTGTTTTGTTTCGATTCTCGTTGGAGTGTTAATATTGGGGGTGTTAGAAAGTACTTTGTTACCTTTATTTCAAAGTGTAACTTCAACGAATACAGAGTCCTTGGTAATAGAACCTTGGTTAAATGTCGTTTACACTTTCCCCCTGCTTATTGTGATGAATATATTATCTCTCCTGTCTAAGAGATATAATTTGGTCATTTTTGATTTAAACCTTAATGAGGATTGATAACATTGTTTAAGGATGATAATCTGCTCGTAATTACTACTGTTCTAATAGAAACTTTATTTATCGTGTTAATGAATCAACAGATTTATATAGCACAAGATGTTAATAATTTGAAAATATTCTTGCCAATCGCTAATGTGTTTGTTCTGATTATGGGCGGATTAGCGTTATTTTCTATTAAAGGCGTAGAAAAAAGTGTAAAAAAGAAAGTTGAAATCAATCTTCTAAAAGAGCATTTACAACAAATTGAAGGTTTGCTTAACTCTCTGCAGAGCCAAAAACACGAACACGCTAGACATATTCAGGTTATCCAAGCTATGCTTTATCTAGATGAAATAGAAAAATCTAAAGAGTATATCGATGGCATTGCGGAAGATTATCGGCATACGGAAGAACTGATCCACGTTGGGCACCCGGCATTAACAGCTCTGCTCAATAGTAAATGTAAAGTAGCTGAATCCAAGGGAATTGACTTTGCTTTTTCCGTTAAATGCAATACGTTAAACATTAAAATGAATCCCTGGGATCTATGTAGCATCTTGGGTAACCTGTTAGACAACGCTATGGAAGCTGCGGTTCAAAATATAGGGGATCGACGGGTAGCCTTAGAAATAAAGTATGAAAATGAAAAGTATGTAATGTATATCTACAATAATGGACCCGCGATTACTTCCAGACAAAGAAAGAAATTGTTTGAACCCGGATATACTACCAAGAATTCTGAGGCGCGAGGATATGGTCTATTTTTGGTTAATAAATTAGTAAATCGATATGGTGGAAACATTGAAGTAATATCTGGTGAACGAACCTCTTTTATTGTATATTTACCCGAATAATGATTATAAAAACACCGATTGGTTATTCAGGTCTTAAATATGGTTATTCAGCAGTCCATTCTGTCTATTTAGTTTTACCTTAAAGGAGTAATTATTTCTTTGTAGAATAAAATAGGAAAAATAGACCAAATATAATTTAAGCACACAATCAGGAGAATATTGATGCAACAACTTTCCAAAACATTGGCAGTTATTTTAGGAGAAAAATTAAAGGCTGATCAGGAACAAATAGAAATATTTGCCTACAGCTTAGAGGTTTTATTAGGAACAGTTCTGGAAATATTTTCAATTATCTTCCTTGCCTTCCTAATGAATATAGAGGCAACTACAACGGTCTGTTTACTTGTTTTTTCATCCATCCGTTTCTTCGGGGGCGGGGTACATAGCAGCACTTATTTAAAATGCCTTTTTACCGGAAACATCTTACTTTTAAGTCTGGGGAAATTAGCAACCCTGCCCATTAGTCAAGGTTTACTAAACAGCATGTGTTTATTTGCCTTACTTCTCGGTATATACGCTCTTATTAGATGGATTCCGGCGGGAACCGAAAAAAAAGTTATAACCGATGAGCCCACCAGATTAAAACAGAAGAAAAAAGTCTCATTACTCCTGGTGTTTTGGTTCGTTGCCACCGGATTATTCTTAAAGTATCAAGTGGACGCATATGCCTTAGCTATAATTTTGGGAATCATGAGCAGTTTATTTTTAATTTCTCCCTTGGGATACGGGGCGATTAAGACTCTTGATAAGTCTATCAATAAGTTTTTAATCTTATTTTTTGGAAAGGAGGTGAAGATAGATGTTTAAAAAATTTCAAGGACTGCTATTTTCCAGTGCTGCGATCACGTTAATGTTCGTCGCTAATATTGCTGTAAGCCCTTATTGCTGGTTTATTACCTACGAACCGGATATGCCAAAGAGCCTGCAGAGGTAGACAATGAATATTATACTGCTTGAGGACGAGGAATACACCAGACGATTTTTAAAGAAACTCGTATTAGAACACCCTCTTGTTGAAAACGTTATCGATACCCCAAGTGGTAAAGAAGCGGTCAGACTTGCCAAAGAATCAAAACCGGATATAGCCTTGTTGGATATAGAATTAAGCCCAGAAGAGAATATTAACGGTATAGAAGTTGCAAAGCTCATAAGTATTTTTAGTCCTGAAACGCATTTTGTTTTTATTACCGGTTATTCTAAATATGCGATCGATTCCTTTGCCGTACATCCTTATGATTACATTCTAAAACCAATTAATAAAGACAAGGCTATGGATATTATTGGTAATCTGGTTGCTAAAGTAACTAACAAGGCTGTTGTTCCTAGAAAAACCCCAGATAAAATATCAGTTAAAGTAAGTAATGAAATTTTTTTGATCAATCCAACAGAAATTTTATTTATCGAAAAGTTAGAAAAAAGAACCCAAATCCATACTAACAGTGACGTTTTCAAAATAACGCAGAACCTAAATGAGTTAGAGAATAAACTAGAAGACAATTTTCTTAGGGTACATAAATCATTTATTGTAAACCTGGATAAAATTAGTAAAATTAAAGAGATTAGCAGCAGATCATATGAAATAGGTTTTGAAAAATGCAATAAAGTTGCCCTAATGAGTCGTTACAAATTCGAAGAACACAAGGATAAATTTACACCCTCGTAGAGAGGGTCTTTTTTTTCCTCAAACCTACTTTTTGAATAAAAAGATTAGTGGTTATTCAACCCTCCGGATTGGTTGTTTAGCGCTTAGAGGAAGGATTTACCTGTTATCCGTGGAACAAATAGACTAATAGGCTAGTTTCTAAACTTTAAGATTATTCAACATTTTATAAATTATAAATTACATAGTAGAGAAGGTCTGTTAACACCAAATATACGGAGGGAGATTTTATGGAATTATCCCCTGAAAGAATGATCGAGTACCTGAGGGATCAAAGTATGAGTATGAAAGGAGTTCTCGAAACTAAAAGCCATCAACCGATCCATATGCTTGAAAGTAATACAGATGGTTATTTTACTTTGGATCAAAAGTGGCAGTTAACTTATTTTAATAAAGCGGCCGAAGAATTATTTTTTAATAATCACAAGAATTTATTGGGAAAAGTTATTTGGGGGGAGATCTCAGATAACCTTAATCCATTATCTTTCCAAAAAATTTTTTTACAAACAGTTAGAGAACAAAAACCAGTTTATTTTGAAGTGTCGACTTATCCAGAAGGTAATTGGATGGAAGTTCACGCTTATCCAACCAATACTGGTTTGTCGGTTTTCTTCAGAGATATTACGCAACGTAAACAGATAGAAGATCAACTGCGTCTCTCAGAAGAGCGCTTTACGGGATTGTTTAATGAAATAGGTCGTTTAGATCGGCTTGAGCTTATCGCGAAAATGGCTGGCAGTATTAGTCATGAAATCCGCAATCCACTGACCACTGTAAGGGGTTTTCTCCAATTGCTTTCGAAAAAACCAGATACCTTTAGATATCATGAATATTTTAGTCTAATGATAGAAGAACTCGACCGGGCTAATGCGATTATTTCAGAGTACCTTTCCTTAGCTAACAATACCCCAATTGAAATCAAACCCTTGAACATCAATCAGATTGTTGAAAAATTACTTCCGTTGATTCAGGCCGATGCTCTGATGACCGATAATTATATCCAGATAGAGCTCCAAAAAGTCCCGGACTTACTTTTAAATAAACGCGAGATTCGCCAACTGCTGCTGAACCTGGTGCGTAACGGGTTGGAAGCCATGTCCCCGGGCGGATGCCTGTCCATAAATACGTTTTCTGAAGGGGAAGAAGTTATTCTGACGGTTCAGGATCAGGGCCACGGCATACCCGCAGATATTTTAGATAAAGTGGGTACACTCTTTTTTAGTACTAAAGATTATGGGACTGGATTAGGTTTGTCCATCTGTTACAGTATTGCCCAACGACATAATGCTAGTATAAAAATTAATACTGGTAATACAGGGACCACCTTTTTGGTTCGATTTAAAAAACAAGCTCATTAAAATATATTTCAAAAATTTTTGATAAGGTTTAAGATAAAGATATAATGAAAAACATATTTTTTTATCAAACTAATATTGGGCAAATCGGGATTGCCGAAAGCGAAAACGCGATTACAAATCTGTATTTTCCAGGTGAACCTGTTTCTGAGAATGTTATCGTAAAGGAAACGGAAATAATAAAAAAGGCCGGCAACCAATTGCTAGCCTATCTTTCCGGGAGACAAAATACTTTTACGTTTCCCCTTGCTCCGAACGGTACCGAGTTTATGCAGCGCGTTTGGAAAAGTCTATGCGCCATTCCCTATGGTCAAACACGGAGCTATCAAGAAATCGCGCAAAGTATTGGTAATCAAAAATCAGCTAGGGCGGTTGGTCTTGCTAACCACAAAAATCCGCTTCCTATTTTTATTCCCTGTCATCGGGTCATCGGTGCAAATGGAAAGCTGGTCGGCTATCGGGGAGGGTTGCCAATCAAGCAACACCTTTTAGCGTTGGAGCAGCATTATTTAAATCCAATTAATAATCCAATCAAAATTTAGATGCTTGTAAAATTTAGATCTTCAAAAAGCCAAAGGAAGTTAAAACAACCTAACTCATCAACTCCCGAAGGTTATTTAAGGCTTGGCGTTCTATCCGTGAAATCTGCACCTGAGAAAGGCCCAACACCTTAGCCACCTGGGTCTGAGTTTTATCCTCAAAAAACCGCATCTGGATAACCTGCTGGTCTCTTTCAGATAATTTATCCAAAACCTCCTTGAGGGCCAAGTTCTCCATCCAAGCCGTTTCTAAACCCCCTTCTGATTTCAATTGGTCTAGCAAATAGATAGGATCCCCGTCATCCTGAAACAAGGTTTCGTGAATCGATGCTGGCTGCTGTAAAGCTTCTAAGGCCGTCACTAATTCTTCTCTAGGCAGCTCCATGACTTCCGCAATCTCCCCAATAGTAGGTTCCCTACCCTTGACTCGGGTTAATTCCTCTTTTACCCGAGGAACTCGAAAGGCTATTTCTTTTAAGGAACGTGATACCTTTATGGAGTGATCATCCCGAAGAAACCTACGAATTTCTCCAATGATCATGGGAACGGCGTAAGTCGAGAATTTGACATTAAAACTAGAGTCAAATTTTTCAATTGCCTTGATTAGACCTATGGTTCCAATCTGAAATAAATCCTCTTCCTCATAACCCCGGTGATGAAACCGCTGTACTAAATTAAATACCAAACGGAGGTTGCAGTTGATCAGCCTTTCTTTGGCTTCCTGATCCCCGGCTTGAGCCAGTGGCATCAATTCTGTTACCTCCGCATCGGTTAACCGGGGAAACCGGGGTAAGTTCATCTCTGATAGGCGGGTACTCATCCATTCACCCCCGCCCTAATGTTCTGTAACTGCAGGTTTATCTTTTACCTTTACCAACTTATGTAAATAAATTCGCGTACCATGGTTCACCGTTGACTCCACCTTTACCTCATCCATAAATGACTGCATAAAAGAAAAACCTAAACCCATTCGATCGCTGCAGGTAGTATAAGCGGGCTGCATGGCCTGCTCAATGTTGGCAATACCAACCCCATCATCCTCAATCATTACCTCCAACTTACCTTCGTCCATAAAAGATTCAATCCGCACTGGTCCCCCCGGTTGGTTTTGATAACCGTGAATAATTGCGTTAGATACTGCTTCCGAGACAGCCACCTTAATTTCTTCTAAATCATCTAAGGTAAAACCAAGTTGGGAAGCAAAGGTAGCCACCACTACCCGAGAAAACGAAACATTTTCTGGGAGACCAGCGATCTCCATTTTCATATGGTTTCGTAAATTCACTGTCTACACCCTGGTCGGGTTAATACCCTACCCCTAGTTTAAACATAAACATAGGGCGCGGTGAATTCTGCACCGCCTGGAACCAGGGTTCCACCCCTTTCTCGTGGTTTAGGAATCATTTGTTAAGCCTAAATACTACCTAAAATTAGTTAACTGTTTAAGGCCTTCACCCTCATTTTCAGCAACCGGTATCAATTTTGGAATCCCGGCTGTTTCCAAAACCCGTCTTACCGTAACCTGCGGCTTAACAATAGCCATCTTACCCCCAATTCGATTAAAGTAACGATACCGACCAAGGATTACACCAATCCCGGAACTATCTATAAACGATACCCCAGAAAGATCTAGTAACAGATATTGAGTCTTGTCCTGCTGCAAACGGTTATCAATGGATTGGCGCATCTGTTCGGCGGTAGCCATATCCATTTCCCCCTTAACCCTTACCAGGAGGACATCCCGGGCTGAGCTAAATTCCAAATTCACCCCCGCGACCTCCCTACCTCTTTATTGCGGTATGTAATGTATTCGCCACTTTATAGGTAAATCCTTCCACATAAAGGATAGTTTTTCTGTCATAAGAAGAGAAATATTGGCGATATCTGGCTTTATCCTCATTTTTTTTATAAATATGTCTTGCTTATTTTCAATTAGTATTATTTAATTTAATTAACTAATTCTTTTAAATATCATACAAATCTGATCATTCAAAATAAGCAACATAAGTAACTAAAATAATGAAACTCAATCAATAAATCACGTTACTACAATTATTCAAATGTTTAAAACAAAGGAGGTTGGTTTCGTGCTGGAATTTATAGAAGTTACTCCGCATATATTTTCTGCTTTAGCTGTTAAATCTAGTGGAACGGCTATTTTAGGTGAATTTGAAAATCCTGAGGAATTTGCTGATTTTCTTTCCGCCAAGACTGAAAAAACCTGTCTAATCAAGGATAAAAATAGTGGTCAGTTCATAGGAGGCATATCATACTCTATTATTCAAGGACAAGGAATTGATATCGCCGTGATTTTTATAGTATCAGAATTTAGAGAACAGGGTTGGAGTTATAAATTGCTTAAAAATGTCGAGTCTCAAGCTGGTAAAGGGATGGAAGTTAAACTAAGTTATCTTAACACTAAAAATGCCCGTAAATGGGCCGAAGCCTTAGGATACGAATTAACGCTTGGACCCGAATCTATAATTCAAGGTGTTAAAAAAGTTTAACCAAATTTATTAGACATATTTGAAAACCCTTGAATCATCTAATTCAAGGGTTTTTGGATTCGTCCTAATAGATTGTTCGATTACATTTCTTAAAATGATCGTTTTTCCAGTTGAACTATTTCTTCAAAAACCTCGCCAATTTGCTGAAGAAAAGAACCCTTAGCTACCGCTTCTTTCGCGACTAAATCGCAGCGAGATATTTCTACAGCATCCTGACAGATAACCAACTCACCTATTTTTTGACCCTCGGAGATCGGAGCAGTTACGAATGACGGCAGTTCGATGCGATAGTTTATATCCTTGTCCTTACCCTTAGATACCAAGGCACCGGCTGGCTGGTTAACTATCGCCTCTACCGAATCAATTGCCCCCTTTGATACTTTGACAACTCCGCCGATCTGCCCTTCCTGCATTACTGATTTAAAGGTATATTGGGCAAAACCGTAATTAAAGAGCTTCATACAATCCCTAAAGTTCCCGTGCCGCTCTGGGGAACCAAATACTACCGCTATAAGACGAAGTCCATCCCTTTCGGCAGTAGATGCCAGGCAATAACGGGCTTCATTGGTCCAACCCGTCTTAAAACCGTCGGCTCCTTTATACCACCACAACAGCTTATTCGTGTTGTAAAGGTGGAATTTTCCGCCCCTTAGATCGTATTCTTTAATAGAAACAACCTCTCTAAGCTTAGAAAACTGCAAAGAATAGCGCGCAATTTGGGCCATATCATAAGGAGAGGAGTAATGTCCTTCAGCTGGCAATCCATAACAATTAACGAAATGCGTATCTTTCAATCCCAATTCCTTAACCTTTTGATTCATCGCTTCTACAAATTCCTCATGGGTCCCGTAGAGATGCTCAGCAACAGCTACACAAGCATCATTGGCTGAGCCTACTGCCACGGCAATCAGTAGTTCTTCCAGGGTCATTTCCTCGCCCGGCTCCAGGTAAATCTGAGAGCCTCCCAAACGCCAAGCATTTTCACTGGCGGTTACCTTGTCGGTCAAGTTACCCTTTCCCGCCTCTATAGCCTCAAAAGCTACTACTAAAGTCATTAATTTGGTTACACTGGCTGGCGCCTGGCTTTTGTTACTATTTTTTTCATATAGTATCTTTCCGGTACTAGCTTCCATTAAAATTGCTGAATCCGTCTCCAGAGGCATCTCCGCTGCCATCACTGGAATTGTCCAGATACCCAAGGCCAAGACTACGCTTAAAATAAGGGCTACCATTCTAAATCTTTGACGAAAAACTCTAAGTTGCATCACACCGGCTTCCTCCTTTCAGTTCTGGGCTTATTTTGGCATAATCGGCTTATCTATATACCAAATTACCTTAAGATTAAAACTGAATAGTGGTTGCCTTTATTAAGATTATAAAAAGTTAATCCATTTTTTATTTTAGGCTTAAATTTTTATCGATTTTTTATTGAATTACTTCATTGAATTACTTCATAGATGTAATTAATTGGTTTGGGTTTAATTTTACTTAAAAGATAGGCCCCTCTTGCCATATCTTCAGCCTCTTGATATTTTTCCAAATTTGTATGTAAAACACATAAGGTATCTTGAATATTAACTTTATCTCCCACCTTTTTAACCATGGTCAAACCGGCCGAGTAATCGATTAGGTCATTTTTCTGTTTTCTTCCGGCGCCAAGCAGCATAGCCGCTATGCCAATACTCTCGGTATCAATCGCAGTTACATATCCGGTTTCCCTGGCTGGTATAGAAATATGATATTTTGCTTGGGGTAGTTGATCCGGATAATCAATAACGTCAGGATTTCCACCCTGAATTTCAATCAGCTGTTTTAGCTTTGCCAAAGCCTGGCCGGTTTTAAGCAGACGCTCTAAATCATGGTAGGCATCGGTAATGTTAGCATGAACTCCACCTAGTATCGCCATATAAGCGGCTATGGTTAAAGCTACTGTAGTTAAATCTTCATCCCCTCTGCCCTGCAATGCTTCTATAGCTTCTTTAACCTCGTTGGCATTGCCCACTTCATGCCCTAATGGTTGGCTCATATCCGTAATAATGGCGATGGTCCTTCTATTTAACGATTTGCCAATTTCCACCATGGTTTCGGCCAAGTCTTTAGCTTCATCTAAAGACTTCATAAAGGCCCCGGAACCCACCTTAACATCTAATAAAATGGCATCCGCTCCAGAAGCTATCTTTTTACTCATTACCGAACTAGCTATTAAGGGAATGCTATCCACCGTAGCCGTAACATCCCTTAAAGCGTATATTTTCTTATCCGCTGGAGTTAAATTTTCACTTTGTCCGACGATAGCCATTTGGAATTTATTTACATTATCGATGAATTCTGATCGGCTTAATTCCGTTTTAAAACCTGGTATAGCTTCTAATTTATCAATCGTTCCTCCGGTATGTCCTAATCCCCGGCCGGACATCTTAGCAACTGGAATGCCGACAGCCGCAACCAGCGGAATAACCATTAAACTGACTTTATCTCCCACACCACCGGTTGAGTGTTTGTCAACCTTAATTCCTTTAATTTCTGATAAATCTACTACATCCCCGGAATTTACCAGAGCCAGAGTTAGATCCGCAATTTCCTGTTTATTCATTCCTTTAAAATAGACGGCCATTAAAAAGGCCGAAATCTGATAATCAGGAATTTCGCCCTTGGTGTATCCCTGGATTATAAAGTTGATTTCCGCTTGGCTTAATACTTCACCCTGCCTCTTTTTATGTATAAAGTCTACCATCCGCATTTTCTATCCCTCCTAAGCGGATCTACCACTAATTTTCCATCCGATTCATTGGTTCACTTAATGCTTAATTCAACTTTTTATAAGTTTACTCGCTAAACTAGTGCCGGTTGATAAAGGAGGTATGCCTAACATTTCAGCCACAGTGGCTCCCACGTCAGCAAAGGTAGGACGGGTTCCTAGATCCAACCCCGATTGAATCTTGGTGCCGTAGATTAACAGCGGCACATACTCTCGAGAGTGATCAGTACTAGCGGTAGTCGGATCACAGCCATGATCCGCCGTAATAATAAGGACCTCATTTTCTCCTAAATCCCGCACTATATTGGCGAGAACTGTATCAAACTCTTCTAAGCCCCGGGCATACCCTTCAATATCGTTACGGTGCCCCCAGAGCATATCAAAATCAACCAGGTTAGCCCAGAGTAATCCCCGCCATTCCTGATCCTTAATCAGGGAGACTATGCGTTCCATCCCCTCTTGGTTGTTTTTGGTTGGGTAAGATTTGGTTATCCCTTCTCCGGCAAATATATCGAAGATCTTTCCTACCCCGATAACCTGCCTACCCGTATCCTTGATCTGGCTGCAGACTGTTGGGCCGATGGGTTTTACCGAGTAGTCATGCCGACGAGTTGTTCGACGATAATTGCCGGGTTCTCCTTCAAAGGGACGGGCTATTACTCTTCCTACCCGATAACTGCCCGTAAGGAGCTCTCGGGCCGCCTCACACATCCGGTACAGTTCCGGTACCCCAATGGTGTCCTCGTGGGCCGCAATCTGGAACACACTATCTGCTGAGGTATAAACAATTGGATAACCGGTCTCCTGATGTTTCGGGCCCAATTCTTTAATAATCTCAGTACCCGAAGCCACCAGATTTCCAAGCGTCTTTCGTCCTATCCGTTCTTCAAACTGACTAATTAGTTCCACCGGAAAGCCCTGCGGAAAAACTGGGAACGGTTCTGGGAGTATAATACCGGCCAATTCCCAATGACCGGTAGTGGTATCCTTACCGGCTGATTGTTCAGACAACCGACCGTAGGCAGCCTTTGGAGCTAGTGCCGGACTTACGCCTTTAACCGGTATGATATTGCCTATCCCCAGCTTCTGCAAATTCGGTATATTTAGTCCTCCCCTCACCTCGGCTAAATTGCCCAAGGTGTTGCTGCCGACGTCTCCATAGTCACCAGCATCTGGAAGGGCCCCAACTCCCAAACTATCCAGTATCACTAAAATAACCCGCTCGATCACTAAAAAGGTCATCTCCTTTAGAATAATTAACTTATTTATTCAGGTTCAAGCTCGTGGGTGCGAACGGTTATATACATCTTTAATATGGCTCTTGGTCAAATGGGTATATATCTGGGTGGTGGCAATATCCGCATGACCCAACATCTCCTGAACTGAACGCAAATCTGCTCCATTTTCCAGTAGATGCGTAGCAAACGAGTGCCGTAAAGTATGCGGGGTAATTGGTTTTTGAATATGAGCACTGCGTGCATACTGCTTTAAAATCTTCCAAAACCCCTGACGGGTCATCTTCCGGCCATGATGATTAACAAAAAGGGTATCTTCTTGGCGTCCCTGGGTTAGTTTTACACGAGACTTGGACAGATATTCTTCTATATATTGACAGGCTACACTTCCCAAAGGGACAATTCTTTCCTTAGATCCTTTACCAAAGCAACGGAGATATCCACCTTCAAGGTTAATATCCGTGATGTTTAATGAAACCATTTCCGAAACCCTTAAACCGGTAGCATAGATTAGCTCAAGCATGGCTTTATCCCTCAACCCAGTATAATTCCCTGCCTTTGGCTGACTTAACAACAAATCCACCTCAGATACAGAAAGAACTTGGGGTAGTTTCTTATGTAACCTTGGCATTTCCAAAGAGGTAGTAGGATTTTTGGGAACTTCTCCCTCAGAAAATAAAAAGTGATAAAATGATTTTAAGGCCGCTAAATGTCGGGAAATAGTAGTTGAGGCTCTTCCTTTTTTTTGCAAAGCATTTATATAACCTAAAATGACTCCCTGGGATACCTCATTCCAGGACCCAACTTGTACCCCTTGTAAATATTTGTAAAACTGATCCAGATCCTGATGGTATGAGCTAAGGGTATTAGGAGAAAGACCTCGTTCAATAGCTAGATAATGAATAAAGTTTTCTACGGTTTTCTGCATCCGCATACCCTCCCCAGTGATCTTAATACCATAAGGAAATTTTCCTTAAATCGATCTATATGATCGATTCTTTCCTTATTACTTCCACAAGAACCAAAGAAATCCTGCCTTTTGACAGCATACTTATAAATATTATTATAATTTATAATCATGAATTTAATAAGGGGACCAAAATTCGTAATAAAGACGGACCCACCAGCCCTTCAATCAGACCGGCTAAAATTAAGATAACTGCTACCAAAAGCATGGAAAGCGTATACACCAATAACCAGGTCCATAAACTACTGGAGACAGAAGATCTCCCTCGTATAAGGTAGAGAGAAAACGATATAGCTAGTACCCCGCCAATTATAAGAGCCGGTACGTATAAAAGGTTTTGAGGGAAAATTCCTAAAGCAATTAGCAAAATTCCCTGAAAACTATTCTGCTGTATCAAAAAGGCTACTGTAAAACCCAAGATAAAACCTCGAATTAAAATAATCAAGATGACTAGAGGTAAACCAATTACGGTTAATCCTAAAAACCAAAGTGCCGCTGCGGTCTCAATATTTCCAAGAATGGTTTGCCATACCATTGTAGTTCTATTTAACGGCTGATTTATCAAAACCTGGCAATTCTGATCCAAATAATTTTTTAAATCTGTCTGCTGTTCTAAACGTAAATTATCTACACTTAGACCACCCAAAGCCACTCCTAAAATAAAAAAGAGCAATACTAGCATAATTGGCCAGAAATGCTCCTGGAAAAAGTTCTTGATTACTCGGCTCAGTCTAACCATAGCTCCTCTCCTCGCTCACTATTTATTCCTATAAAATAGTATGCGAGAGAAAAGTTTTTATTCTTGGATAGGATTTCTATTACTTTTAATCTCAAATTTAGCCATTGCAAACAATACCCCAATAATGGTTTTAGCATCTTCAATCTGACCGGCATCTACCAATTCTTGGGCCTTCAATAAAGGAACCCGCTCCACCTCAATAAATTCATCTTCATCCGGCGCTTGCTGGCACTCCTGAAGATCAGTGGCCAGAAAAAAATGCATAACCTCGTCACTAAAACCAGGGGTAGTATAATAACGATTGATTAATTGCATCTGACCAGCCTGATAACCGGTCTCCTCAATTAATTCGCGCTGGGCACATTTACACGGGTCCTCTCCCTTATTTAATTTACCGGCTGGAATTTCCAAAAGCTCTTTTTCCACCGGTTTACGGTATTGCCTTACCATAACCAACTCTCTATCGACGGTTAAGGCCACTATGGCTACGGCCCCGGGGTGTTCTACAATTTCCCGTTTAGCCATTTTCCCATCTGGTAATCCTACTTGGTCGACGCGCAGCTTGATGATTGTTCCTTCATAAATACGCTGCGAACTGATTGTTTTTTCTGCCTTAAGCAACCTGCATGTCCCTCCAATACCACTATAATCCTCTATTTACAAATATAATCAATAATTTCTAACACCTAAGTATAGAAAACCATTTAAAAACATATGCTAGATTAAAATCAAAAAAATACCATAATTTACAATTAAATCGTGTCCCTTCTAGTTCGAAAGGAGACTTAATAATGCAAACTTACATCTATGGAAAAGGAATTGTTTGGACAGGTTCAGTACGAGAGGTAACCGCCGAAATTCAACGTCTAGCTAATACTTACCCCCGTTTGATTGACTTAATAAAGGTTAAGCTGCACTAAATGGATATTTAAGAATTAATCAATATTATCCCGTATTATATGGGTTCACTAACCTTCCGGCAAATTTCTACCAGATATTGCGGCAGCAGATCTAAGTCTTTAATAAAAATATGTTCATCTCGAGTATGCACCTGATGCATGGCTATACCCAAATTAACGCAACTTAAACCCCGCGCATTCAAAATATTGGCATCACTCCCGCCCCCGCTTTTATCCAGGGAAGGTTGATGACCAATCCGACGCACCGCTTCTTGGGCAATTCGGACTACTGAATCCGTCTCTGAAAGCTGGAATTCAGGATACAACAGCTTGACTTCTATCTGTACTTGAGCACCAAATTCTTGGGCCGCTTTTTCCAAGCATTCCTGCATATAACTAGTTTCAAAGTCCAAACGATACCGTTTTAAACTGCGGGTTTCACCTTTCAGATAAACCTTTTCGGGCACAATGTTACGGGCTTCACCACCCTGGATCACGCCTAGGTTAGCGGTAGTCTCTTCATCAATGCGACCTAAGCGCATAGAATTAACCGCTCTGGCCGCCACCTGTATGGCACTGATCCCATCCTCAGGATTAATACCAGCATGGGCCGCTTTACCGGTTATAGTTG
>Ga0074193_1002661_pt1 | contig 15464 bp, 10 predicted proteins | sample EPASupsiteHSE605_FD_64523 | JGI IMG/M metagenome (GOLD analysis project Ga0074193, IMG submission 64523) | Bioremediated contaminated groundwater from EPA Superfund site, New Mexico - Sample HSE6-05 | ecosystem: Environmental > Aquatic > Deep subsurface > Groundwater > Contaminated ... | reverse complement strand
ACCTCGGGAATGGCGGCCCTAAGAAAAAATGGGCATACCATGCAGGGCTGGGGCCACGAGAAGGTGCGGAGCAAAAAGGAAATGGATGCAGCTGAGGAATACGCCCTTTGGGGCTGTAGAAAGCGCACGAAAAAAGGGTTACATTTTTCAATGTAACCCTTTATTCTCGAGTGGCGTCCCCAAGGGGATTTGAACCCCTGTCGACGGCGTGAAAGGACAGCCTCTAAAATTGTGAATTCAATAAATTAGCAATGTTAGAGTGCATCCAGAAACATCAAAAGACATCCACACACACCCCGAACTAACCCCTTTTTAACCCCCTTACTAAGGAGCGGATGCGCTCACAACTCGAAGGCCGTGGGTCAAATCCAGTCTAAGAAACTAGATAATCCATTTTCTTCGGAGGAGGGGCGTAAGGGTTCTTTCTTTTTACAACTATATTTCCCCAATTATATGTATAACTCAGTCTAGGGCTCCTATGTCAGGAACACTAACTTTTCAATGCATACTTTTCGGGGGAGGGTCACGCCAATTTTACAAAGTAATATTAAGCTCAGTTTTAGCGCGTGCTTTAAACTCTTGTGTTGTCTTTTTTATGCTATCTATATCGTGCATAACCTCAAGCGGGATAATCTCAGTGTAAATTGATATCCATTTCTTATTAGGATGTACCATAGCTTTGCCATGTTCTGAGTACTCAGTTGCATTCCATATTTGGTAATACCAGTTGTTGCTGTCTGGATTGTCTAGCGCCTCTTTGGGCGGGTTTCCTGTTGCCGCCATGACAGTCGCATAAAAGAATGGTTTTCCATCAGCGATGTAGCTACTGCCATTGAATAATTCTTGATTGACTATCACTTGACAACTAACGATGGCGTCACCTTTTGCTAAACAGAGATTGTTTTGGGCAGAACGCGTGTACAAGACAGAAAAATTATTTGATGCAGTGGCCCACCCTCCTGTTAAATCGAGAAGATTGGCTCTTGAAGTGGGTTCCATGCAGCGGTAATAATACGAAAAGCCGCTAAATTCATTAAAAAAGCCTCTGAACATATCCTGCAAAACACAACTAAAATCAGATACTACTTTGTAGGCTTTTTGCACTTCGACAAGGGCTGCAGCAATAGCACTCTTATCCATGGTGAACTCCTTCAAAGATTTTTTGAACATCAATAGAAAATGTGCTGTTAAGCGCCTTAGTGAACGTCATAAGATTTTTTGTGAGGGAAGACGCTACCTGCGCGAGGAAAAAATCGGCCTTCGCTACACTGCGTGGTAGCGCAAGTACTTTGGCAGCAAAGGCATCAAGATACACCGGGTCGCGTATTGGCATGTCATGGTAGGCCATGCTGCATTTTATATCCTCAACGAGTGTACGGATATGCTGCGCGGCATCTTTGCAGCACGCATCAAGGGCTTTTACCAAAGTAGCCCACGATGTTTGCCAGATACCCTCTTTTGTGACATTGCCCTTACTACCGCCAACAGCTAGCAGGCGCAGCTCTTTGCTTGCGGGGTTTGGGTAGTTAAATTTGATGGCCTCGATCTCTCTATCCCATTGTTCCATGCACTGCTGCTGGATATTATCCCACCTTTTGGCTTCAATAATGAGGATAACATGCTCAAACTCAAACACAACATCGGGTTCAACTCGTATTTGGGATGGATGCGTATAGCTGGGCCAAAAAAAGACTTCTTGCAGCGCGCCGAGGCTATTTGCATCGCATTGGGCTAAATTATTGCTATTTACGGCGGTGGCGATGACATTTTTGAGTATCTCCTCAGGTAGATACTGCAAGCGCCCAAAGACACAGGCTGTAAGTGTGTCTTCTTTAAAGCTAATTGGCGTGTCTTCTCTATTAAGGTGGTGATGTTTGCCGTGTATGAGAGCTTGGAGCATGTATACCCCCAATATAAATTTTGTTCTGAGCGGATGGCTCTACTAGAGGTGAATCAGGCTTTTTTCAGAAAGTGGCAGCAGCGTTGCGTAGACAGTTGTTCCCGATAATCTTCTATATGACCTTACCCTGACCTTACCCCACTGCGTATACCACTTGTAAGTTAGTGGTTTAGTGGGTTACAGGTTATATTCTTTGCGCGAAATTCTTCCGGTGTCAGCCAGCCCAATGAGCTATGCGGTCGTCGCTGGTTGTAATCATGCCGCCAGGCTTCAATTGTTCTGCGGGCATCATGCAGGGACAGAAACAGGTTCTGATTTAAACACTCATCCCGGAATTTTCCGTTAAAGCTTTCAATGCGCCCATTATCCGTGGGCTTCCCTGGACGAGTAAACTCTATCAGAACTCCATGATCAAAATCCCATGCATCCAGAGCCTTACCGCTAAATTCCGACCATTATCAACCTTGATACGCTGAGGCAGCCGACCTTGAAGGGTAGTCTTTCAAGAACACGCACAACACGAACTCCAGGCAACGGCATATCCACTTCTAGCGCGGGGCTTGAACAATCCCACAGATCAGCAATTGTCAAAATCCGGATGCGTCGCCCACCATATGGGAGTCGCTTACAAAATCCATCGCCCATTGTTTATCTGGCCATCAGGGCCAGCCTGGACAAGGCGGGGATGGCTTGGACGCTTCACGCGTTTGCGGGTACGCACGAAAGGTTTTCCTTCTGGTAAATCCTTTCTGTCCGCTTGTAGTTCTGCACCAGTCCTTCTCGGCGCACTGACTCATGCTGGTGCGGAGAACCGAAACGCCGCCGATCTTCTGCCAGTTCCAGCACCCGCGTCCGTAAAAGAAGATCACGGTCCTCAGATGGTGGCCGTCAGGCTGAACAGCGATTAAACTGAATCACTCGGCAAGCCCGCCGCTCTGAGTAGCCATGCGCAGCCTGAATGTGATGCACGGCTTCCCTGTTGGCTGCGGGCTTCAAAAGTTTTTTGAGATCACGTCCTTCAGGACGACGATATCAAGCGCTTGTTCTCCTACAAGTCGTTTCAGACGGGCGTTCTCTTCCTCTACCTGGCGCAACCGCTTGGCGTCAGAGATGTTCATCCCACCGAACTTGCTGTGCCATTTGTAAAAGGTCGCATCCGAAATGCCATTCTGACGGCACAGATCGACAACACGAACGCCAGCTTCGGCTTGCCGCAAGATCCCAATAATCTGTTTTTCGGTGAATCTGCTACGTTTCATTCTTGTGCTCCTATGTCAGGAACACTAACTTTTCAATGGCATACTTATCGGGGGGAGGGTCAAACTTTCATTGCCAAATGTTACCACACTCATCTGTATTGTAATAATAAACCTCAAGTCGCGAAGCCCGAGACCCAGTATTAAAATTGTGATTAGCAGTAGATTTTAATCCTTCGCATTTTTCAAATATTTTCTGATTTTTCTTTATTGTTCCGTGTAACCCCACACATAAGACAGATATTGCAGATTTTTTTATTGCTTCAATTATATGATCATCATTTTCATTAAACGAGAATCCATAGGTAAAAAGTGCGCCATATGAATTTGAAAACACCTTATTTGCTATCGATAGATATCTATTTGAGTTGATTGAAAATTGCTTCTCTTCATCGCTGCCTTCAAATACTATAGTCGGGTATTCAAACAGAGACATTGATTCTTTAAGTTGATTTAAAATACTGCTATCTTGGTTGGCTACAATTTTATACGCCATACCTTTGCTATCTGTTCTTAGATGTAACGCTCCATGTAAATACCAAAGACTTGTACAATTCAAAAAACTTTCATTAAAACTAAGACCTGATCTATTACGATCTTTAATAGAAAAATTGTCCTTGAATTTGTATTCAAGTTTATTTTCAAGTATAGACCAGTAAAGGAGAATATCATAATTCAATGAAAATATTACATTGAATTTTTCTAAAAATTTTCCATTTGCTTCAAACTGCTCTACGGTTATGCACTCAAATGATCTATAAATTATTTTGTTGTCCGGGTGAATTTCCCCAAGAGTATCAATGAATATGTCTACTAATGCAGAGTGAGCTTTGGCATCATTCTCTGATTCTTCTATATTCCCAGCTGCTTTATTTACGAGCTGTGCGCTTTTAAGCATATTAAGAATTAGTTCAAAATTTTCAGTAGAGAGTGATGTAAAAATATTTTTGACCCATGGAATTTTGCTAAAATCTGCACAATTAAATATACTACTATACTTAAAGCGTGGCGATGCGGCAATGCTAAACCCATTGCCTATTAATAAACCTCTATTAAGCACGGGCTTATCAAGCAACAACTTTAAATCGTACATTTTCATTAAACTACATACCTCTTCCAAACAGATGAAGTAAAAACTACCCGTAATAACTCAAACAACAAGACGCAAAAACCAGTGGGGTACGTCTCACTGTTCGCGAGGCGCACCCCACTGGAGCGACAGGAAATGGAGGGTTAGTGACAGCTTATCCTTGTACATTCGCAGCGATTCCCCGCTTGCTCCAATGCTTCATCCTTGGTCTTCTGCGTAAAAGCAGGGGGAGAGTCGTGCTCGGTATCGCCATAACTAGATGTGTTGGCATGGCAATCTTGACAAAGTACTTCAGCATTATCGAGTTCGTTGCCACCATCTACGCGCTTGTGATGTACTTCCAGGTTCTTGGTATTCGTGCAACGTGCCATAGTTAATACCTCTTGAAATAGTTATTTAAAAAACTGTGCCTACTACTGGAAAACAAGATCATCAGTTGCCTTTATCTATCTGATGAGCACACCAGCTGCACAGATCGCCGCCAAGACTAAGTTCGCAAAAGGGAATCTCACAACCACATCGTTCGCATTCTCGTGTGGCTGCAGGGATGACAAACGCTTCAAAAATATCAACCTGCCGCGAAGATAGGCTGTCCCAGCCTTTGCCAATAACTTGCTTTGCAATACCTTCTGCCGGGCCAGAGACAAGATCATGCTCCAACACGAATTCAGCAGCACAACGCATGTTTTTTTCGAAATCATCATCAGATGTATCCATAGCTCCTCCTAGAAATCCTCTGGCAAGAAGATTAAGAGCAATATCAGGAGAATATCACGCCAACCATAACAACCACAGAGTTATATAATAAATAAATCTATTAGTGGCACTTTCATAAATTTTTGGCAATGATATTTTTGGTGCCTAAGGACACTCGAGAGACGACAACCCCCCCATGGGGCGGATCAAATTTTCCAATTCACCCTAACAGCTCGAAAAGGCAACCTGCTGTGAGCATGAAACATGTTCGAGATGGACTCCAGATAAGTGTACGACCTGCTGTTGATGTTAGTTCAATAAAAATATATTTATATATAACATATTAAATGACATGCGCGCTAAATCCAGAGAAATCATACTTGCTGCAAGATGTTTATAAGGAGATAGATATGAATGCCATTTTAACTCTAATGTTTGGAATTTGTCTGCTCTGGGGGATTACTGGCTTAATTTGGCCCAAAGTATTATTTTTTGCTGTTCCTTCAAAAAAGAAACGTATACACGCTGTGTTATTTCCTGTCACTTGTATTCTTGCTATTTCTTGGATTAGTACAGCATTACAGACAAAAGGTAACCAAAGTATAAATTTTGTCCTTGCAGTGTTATTGTGTTTTTTGTCTTTTTTCTATGCAATTCGATTAAAACAAGATAGAAAGTCGACTCACAAGATAAAAACGCCATGTACTTCCGCCCCCAATAATGTCTCAAAATTTGAAAGCTCAGACTCTAGCTTTCGCATTACAATCTCGACATCAACTTCTTATGGCTATGGAGATGATTCAGCCTGCCAACCTCAAAAGAACCCGGCGTGTTGGTATGGCCCTGGGGAATCTGTAGAGGTAAAAGGTCTCATCTTGCCTGGCATGGTTTATGTTGGAGAGAAGCTTCCGGATCAAAATGGCGAGTATAACGATGCTAGCCTGATTAATCCTAAGCTTAGTATAATTGATGCAGAACCGTGGCAGCATGGAGAGGAGATGGGGTATTGGCCCAGTTACAGCCGGATTCCCCCACAATGTCGTGGTGCATACCTGAAGTGGCTAGCGACCGGGCGTTCAGATAAAGAAGTAACTATTGGATATGTATTCCTTTTCTTCTATGGTCTTGAACGCCGTCTTTTTTATGATGGAAAAGAACAAGAACTCGCTGAGTCGGAACGCCTTGCTATTGTCGATGAGGTTCGCCGGCTCCTTTCTATTTACGGGGCCAACCGATCTTTTCGTGGATACGCAACCAACCTGCTGGCTATGGAGTGGGTCCTCTTTCAATCCCATGACGATATCCCGGACTATCTAAATCTGCTAGACAGCTACTCCTCTGATCCCTTCCAGGTACAACTGGCACGTTGCGTAGCAGCCAAAAGGCCTCTCCCCGCAGCCATGGCTCTTCAATGGATTCACCTCCATCCCGATTTTGGACTGCGCACTCCTGCCAGACGCTGTGCCAAAGAATTTAAAGAGCTTTTTACACGCCGCTATGTGGGAAAATTCGGTGAAGGCATAATTGTGCCACCGAACAAAAAAAATCTTTCCATCTCCTACCGCGCCGCAAGCCCTTCATTGTGGGGGCTGCAGCTTGATTTTTCCGAATTGCCCGATCCTTTCATGCTGACATCTCCTCTAAAGAAAATCTTTGCGGTGGCGGAGTCTTGCACTGAGGAGCTTGATGCGTACAGTCGCTATCTTGGACGAAAAGGAAACGACCCGACATCTCTTGCTGCTCTCGCTCTCTTGCCTAAGGAACTTGTACCTGACGCACCCGCTGCGGAAAAAATTCGCGATATGTTGAGCAATATTGCGGCAAATGGACCTGGACTTATTGAAACCGCAACCATGTATAAAATTCTGGGCGAAGCGCTGCCTGCACAAATTGGCAAGAAGGATGCCGAAAATTTAGCTTCCTTTGTAGAAAAGTTGGGCTTCGGCTTGATTCCGGATATCCGTTACTATGGAACAAAACCGGATAAAAATGCCCAGATTGTTGTGTTTCCGCACGGGCACGGTATAGACTTCAAACCTTCTGGCGAATTTCGGCTTGTTGGCACAATGTTGCGGCTGGGGGCTCTGGTCAGCCAGAGCGATGGAAGTGTGTCGCCACACGAAGAAAGTCTGTTAAAAAAGCTGATTCAGGACAACAGAGAACTAACCGGGATTGAAAAAGATTCTTTACTTGCTTACCTGTACTGGTGTCTTTACACGCAACAGGGAGCCGCAGGCCTAAAACAAAAAATGGCGGAACTGGATTCTTCCACTAAAGTGCTTGTGGGGCGGATATTGATATCAACCGCTCACGCTGATGGCTACATTGATCCCAATGAAGTGAAGCAGCTTGAAAAAATGTATGCGGCCCTTGGGCTCGACAAGTCTCAAGTAACAAGTGACCTCCACGCTATGGCAAGTGCGGACGGCCCAGTCACCGTTGCACTCAGAGATCAGGAACCTGTACATACCATCCCGCAGCCGCAAAGCGCTGTTCCTATATTTTCTCTTAATGATGAACTCATTCGGATTAGAGAGCAGGAAACACAGCAAGTGCGCAAAGTTCTTGAAAATATATTTTCTGAGCAAACAGAAGAACCGGCTCCTGCTGAATCTCAGGCCGATACCGTGGAAAATCCTCTTGCAGGGCTTGATCAAGCACATCAGATGTTGTTATCGCGTCTTATGGAGCAAGAGTATTGGGAGCGGCCTGCGGTCTATGAAATTTGTAAAGAGTTCGGCCTGATGCTGGACGGTGCATTGGAAGTCTTGAACGAGTGGGCCTTTACCAATACAAACGCGCCACTGGTTGAGGATGGAGAACCCATTTTCGTAGATACCGAATTAGCCAAGGAAATGACCAATGCGTAATGACCAAACCCAACGCCTTCGCCCAAGAGAGCGTGATGCAATTATCCAATCGCTCCGCGCTGGAGTCACACCGCGTACGGGCCTGCAACACATCCAGGTCGGCAGAATCCGGGAAGTGCAGTCACTGTTGAGAGATATAGAGCGCATTGGTGATGGCGGTTCGGCATTTCGCCTCGTTATTGGCGAGTTCGGTTCAGGTAAGAGCTTTTTTCTGCAACTTATCAGAACAATTGCCCTTGAAAAAGGCCTTGTTACTTTGCATGCCGATCTTTCACCAGACAGGCGACTGCATGCTACCAACGGCCAGGCTCGTAACCTTTACGCGGAACTACTGCGTAACTGTTCCACGCGCACCAAACAGGATGGGAATGCTCTGACAAGCGTTGTGGAACGCTTTATTACTAACGCGAGGAAAGAAGCTGACACTAAGAATATAAACGTCACCACAGCCATTGAAGAGCGGTTAAACAATCTTTCTGAATTGGTCGGAGGCTATGATTTTGCCAAGGTAATTTCCGCCTATTGGCAAGGGTATGAAAGCGGCAATGACCAATTGAAAGATGATGCGGTCCGTTGGCTCAGGGGAGAATTTACCACAAAAACAGATGCTAGAAATGCTCTTGGGGTTCGTGCAATCGTTGATGACGCGAATGTGTATGACCACTTCAAGCTGTTAAGCCTTTTTGTGCGGCAGGCAGGCTACGCAGGACTTTTGGTCAACCTTGATGAAATGGTCAACTTATATAAGCTTTCTAGCCAGAAAGCGCGGACCTCCAATTATGAACAAATTTTGCGCATGCTTAATGATTGCCTGCAAGGCAGTGCTGAGTATTTAGGCTTTTTGTTGGGTGGAACGCCTGACTTCCTTCTGGATCCTCGTAAAGGCCTTTACAGTTACGAAGCATTACAATCCAGACTCGCCGAAAACTCTTTTGCTCGTGCTGCAGGGATCGTCGATTATTCTTCACCCACCTTACATCTGGCAAACCTGAGTCCGGAAGAACTATTGGTTTTGCTGCGCAACCTACGGCATGTCTTTGCCTCCGGGGATCAATGCAAATACCTAGTGCCCGATGATGCTTTAACAGCCTTTTTGGCTCATTGTTCTCAACGCATTGGTGACGCCTATTTTCGCACTCCCCGCAACACGATTAAGGCCTTTGTTGATTTGCTTGCCGTGCTGGAACAAAGCCCAGAGATTCAATGGTCACAACTTGTTAGCCAGGTGCATGTTACAGCAGAAAATAATACAGATATGCCAGAGCTCACCATTCCCGATGATGGCGATGAGGGCGATGACAATCTGACGACATTCAGGCTGTAGGAACCATGAGTGAATCTTCCAGCTTTGTCCTGCTGCATGAAACTGTCCAGCGCTGGGTATGGGCGCAAGGTTGGTCGGCGCTGCGGGATATTCAAGAACGAGCCATCATTCCTGTGCTGGAAGCAAAAAAAGATATCATCATCAGTGCTGCAACTGCGGCTGGAAAAACCGAAGCGGCCTTTTTTCCCGCCTGCACCAAGATTGTACAGGAAGATGCTAACAGTGTGGGCATTCTGTATATCAGTCCCCTCAAGGCGTTGATAAATGACCAGTACAGACGCCTTCAAGGTTTATGTGAACGCCTAGAGCTGCCGCTGACACCTTGGCACGGAGACGTGCTGCAATCCGCAAAGAACAAACAGATCCGGGATCCGCGCGGTATCCTTCTTATCACTCCAGAGTCTCTGGAGTCGTTGCTGCTAAATCGCGGGGCCTGGAGCCAGAAGGCATTTTGGGGGTTGCGCTATGTCATTATCGATGAATTTCATGCCTTTTTGGGTACGGAGCGAGGAAGACAGTTGCAGTCTTTACTCCACCGGCTTGAATTTTTGCTGAAAAAAATCATACCCCGTATTGCTCTCAGCGCTACTTTGGGTGACATGGAACAGGTTGCCAGAGAACTTCGCCCGCAGGAAGAATTACCGTGTGAGCTGATCATTTCTAGCGCCTCGCACAGCGATGTAAAAATACAAATACGCGGGTATACAGAGTCTGCTGATGAAATTTTTTCTCAGCCAAGAACTTCTGAACACATCACAGAGGATGTGTTCAAACTATTACGCGGAAAATCTCACTTAATTTTTGCCAATAGCCGGGCGCGCACTGAAGAACTCGCTGCCGCGCTTTCTGAACGTTGCGCCACTGAATTTGTGCCCAATGAATTTTTCCCCCACCATGGCAGCCTGGCTAAAGAGTTTCGTGAAGAACTGGAAAAACGTCTTCAACAAGACAGGCTTCCTACAAGTGCCGTTTGCACAATGACCCTAGAACTAGGCATTGATATTGGGCATGTTGATTCGATTGCTCAAGTAACGGCCCCGCATTCCGTCGCCAGTCTGAGGCAGCGTTTAGGACGTTCTGGACGTCGGGGGGAGCCTTCGATTGTGCGCATGTTCATCACGGAAAATGAACTGACAGATAAAAGCCACTTGATTGACAAGCTGCGTCTAGAAATTTTTCAGTGTGTGGCCATGATCAATCTGCTCGTCAGAAAATGGTATGAACCTGCCGATACCGAGCAGTATCATTTTTCAACTTTGGTACAGCAGACACTGTCCGTCATCGGGCATTATGGCGGCGTCAGGGCGAATCAACTCTGGCAGTTACTTTGCAAAAATGGCCCGTTTCATAACATTGAGCAAAAAATGTATGCCCGGCTGCTTAGGGCCATGGGCGAGCAAGAACTGCTCTCGCAGACGCATGAGGGGACACTGGTACTTGGCCTCCGTGGAGAGCGGATGGTCGAGCATTTTACATTCTATACTGCTTTCAGCACACCGGAAGAGTATCGCCTGGAACATGCTGGCAGAACTCTTGGGGCAATACCTGTCACCTCTCCCTTGGTGGTCGGCCAGTTGATTGCGTTTGCCGGAAGGCGCTGGGAAGTGATTCATGTATCGGAAGAAGAAAAGCGTATTTCACTAAAACCAGGTGCAGGTGGCAGACCTCCCCGGTTCGATGGTGGTGGACAGGTAATTCACGATATTATCAGGCAAGAAATGTATCGCCTGTATCTGTCAGATGACATCCCGATTTTTTGCAATAAATGTGCGTTAAACCTATTTGAGGAAGGGCGTCGTTCTTTTCACGAATTAATGTTAGATGCCGCACCAATGATACAGTTTGGCACTACAGTTCACATCCTCCCGTGGGTCGGCGACAAAATAGTCAATACAATCACAATGCTATTACGTTCTGTAGGACTCAAGGCGGATTGTTTCAGTGGCATCATTGATGTGCGGGATACAGACATTATAGCCTGTAAGCAGGCCTTTAAAGATATCCTTTCCTCACCGCGTCCGCAGGGATATGAACTGGCAAGTAACCTCCCAAATACCTTTATTGAAAAACATGACGCCATTGTTCCCAAAGAGTTACGTGAGCTGAATTATTCGGCGAAGTTTTTTGACATTGACGGCGCATGGCGTTGGATATCCATCCTGAACATATAGTGAGCATTCCATGGGCAGACCGTTCTTCAATCGTAGCATTGCCGAGCTTGAACAAATGTTTGAGCAGCGGTCAGGTGACCCTCAATTTCGTAAGCAACTGCATGATGAATTGGCATATAGAACAACTCAGCGGGCGGAGCGCTTGAAAAAACAGCTGACTGCACTGGAAGAATCAACCGCGCATGTCTCCAGCAAAAAAGCTGTGGAGAATAAGCTCGCTCCGACTCCTGCGAAGGAAAAAAATACAACCACGCAAAATGTGCCGTTTAGCGCTGTGGACATCAGGCCTGCACCTGAAAAAGTTCAGCCAAGGATAGAAGCACCTCAAGAGACAAACGAAACTCTGACTATCCATTCTGTTGAACCGATGTCGCTTAACCTGCCGCCTATAGCGGACGACCTCTATACATATTCTGGCCCTGAGTCAGTATTAAATGCCTGGACAGCTATAGAAGTTTTATCCCCGGTTACTTTTCTGAAGCCTGATTCTCTAGGGGATGGAAGCCCTTACAGCGTTGTTAAGTTTTCCAATGGTCTCATGCCATGGGAAGACGGACAAAAAAGGTATCGTAAGGGGCACCGCCTATACTATCAGGTTATCCTGGGTACCATCTCCATGGAACCTGCGATAGATGCCCTACTTAAGGTTTACACAGACACAAGAGCTCAGCGTCCGGCTACAAGAGGCGAAGCCGTGCTGGCAAGTGTCATGGTAGATACGGAGGGCCACCTTGCTGGGCAAAACCCTTTGGTGATTTCCAGCTTCGGGTGGGGTGTCCCTGTTGCGCTCACAGGTAACCTGCGAAGTTTGGAGCAATGGCCGCTTGCTGAACAAAAACTCATTGAGGCACTGACTGAAAAGCTGACTGTTCAAGATGAAGACGGCAACCTACTCCCGCTTACAGCACATCATATTGCTGAGGCTTTTACCTGGTTGACGGGTACATTGTCGTTACCGCCAGATATTGTAAACAAGCCATATTTTGCCTTATGCTCATTCCAGTGGAATCCATTGCCGGATGCACCGGACCCCGTGCTGCTCAACTCGTTTTATCTTAAAGACCTTGCCTGGGCGAAAACTATGGCCCGAGCCGGAACTCTTCCTGCCAATATGAAACGCTACTTTGGAGTGACAGCACCTGAAGCCCGCTGGAATCTCATGCACAGCCATGATGCTGTCAGGCGGGTTCTTGCTCCGTCCAAGTTCCCCGTGGCCTCTTGGCCCGGCAAAGGGCGTTACCCTCTGGCTCCTTTGCAACAGTGTGCAGTGAATATTGCTCTGAGTGATTTAAAAAATGGAGGCCTTCTGGCTGTTAACGGCCCTCCGGGAACAGGCAAAACAACACTACTTAGAGATATAGTTGCTGCAATTGTCACTGAAAGAGCCAAAGTGCTGGCCACATACGCAGATCCTGAAAAGGCGTTCAGCACTACCGGGCATAAGTTTAAGCGCGGCAACGCATTTCTCCATATGTATGCTGTGGACAAAAAATTACGCGGCTTTGAAATTGTTGTGGCCTCCTCCAATAACAAAGCTGTCGAAAATGTCAGTGTTGAACTACCTGGGCGCAACGCTGTGGCCGAAGACAGTTTTGCGGAGGGATATTTTTGCACGGTCGCCAGTGCATTGTTTTCAGAGGGTGCATGGGGAGTGATTAGCGCGGTACTCGGAAATGCCAAGAACCGCTCGGAATTCCGTAAAACATTCTGGTGGGATCAAGATTCCGGAATGCTTGGGTATTTAAAATATGCCTGCGGTACCCCTGTGTATTATACAGATGACAATGGAGTGCAGTGTACCCCGCGCATTATTCAGCAAGAAAAACCTCCGGTGAACCACGAGGAGGCATTGCTTCGCTGGGAAACCGCCAGAAAGCATTTCCTGCAGGCGCAGGCAAAGGTTGAAAGTAGCCTGGCAAGTCTTCAAAAAATTCATGACCTGTATGACTCAATCTGCCGTCGTCACACTGAAATAACTAAAGCTCGTGAAGAGCTACCCGTGCTTGAAAAACAGCTTGCGCCTTTAGAAAATTTCTTTTTGCTTACTCAGAATGTTTTTTCAGAAAAAGAGACCTTGTTTAGTGCGGCTACTGAGCAACACAAGTCCGCAGCGGCGGACAAACCTGGATTTTTCAGCAGGCTGCTTTCTCGGGAAAGATATCGTTTTTGGCTCACCACGCACGGACATGCAGCACGGCAGTTGCAACATGCCAAAAAGGAATATCTGCAAGCAAAAAGTGACTTTGAGGCTGTGATTGCACAGAAAAAAGCTTTGTCCGAGCGTATTCAAGAAAGTACAAAAGCTATTCAGATCCTTTCATGGGAATTGGAAAAAGAGACTGAAGAATACGCAAAGTTGGCTGCAAGGCATACAGGAGCATTTGTTGATGCGTCTTTCTTTTTCAAAAGTCATGAAGAACGACAAACAACACCACCCTGGCTTGATGCGCAGACGGCTCGATTGCGAGGGGATTTGTTTGAAGCGGCTTTAGCGCTGCATAAAGCCTTTGTCGACGGTGCCGCCCAGAAAATACGCCATAATTGCAACATATTTCTTGAAAACTATGGTTCAAAATCTCTCGGCAGCCCAGAAAAGGACTCTTTTATTGCTGATTTGTGGACTACTTTTTTCATGGTAGTTCCTGTTGTTTCAACCACGTTTGCCTCAGTGGGGAACATGCTGTCCGGGCTAGGACAAGAAGACTTAGGCTGGCTGCTTATTGATGAGGCGGGGCAGGCATTGCCACAGGCGGCTGTTGGTGCATTGATGAGGACAAAGCGAGCGATTGTGGTGGGTGATCCATTACAAATTGAGCCTATTGTCGTGCTCCCAGAAAATTTGACAGAAAAAATATGCGACAATTTTTCCGTAGACAGCGCTATCTACAATCCCCCTGGTGCTTCAGTGCAAACTCTTGCGGATCGTGCCACGGGCTATATAGGCAGCTTTGAGACACAATCTGGCACACGAGAAGTTGGAGTTCCTCTTCTTGTACATCGCAGGTGCGCCGAACCAATGTTCTCCATATCAAATGCTGTTGCTTATGAAAATTTGATGGTTCAGGCAAAACGTCCCAAGCAGTCCTCTATTCTTGAAGTGGCAGGACCTTCGCGTTGGATACATGTTGCTGGTAACGCACAAGGGAAATGGTGCCCTCAGGAAGGCCAAAGTACCCTACAACTATTGCAAACTATACGCGCTGGCGGTTGTGAACCCGACGTCTACATTGTCACCCCGTTTGTTGATGTACAAAATGGTCTGCGTAACTTGCTGGCGACTTCGTCCGCCCTTTCAGGGTGGGTGTCGAACCCCCGTTTATGGGTAAAGGAGCGTGTCGGCACGGTACATACGGTGCAAGGGCGGGAGGCGGAGGCGGTCATTTTTGTTTTAGGAGCGCCCGAAGCAGGGCAAAATGGGGCTCGCATATGGGCTGGAAAGTCGCCGAACTTACTTAATGTGGCCGTTACTCGGGCGAAAGAAGCAGTTTATGTTATTGGTAATGCGCAGGCTTGGAAGGATTGTGGAGTGTTTCAGACCCTATATAAACGACTTATTCACTGAAGGTGTAAGGAGATGGGTGATGTCGCCCACCGGTGTAGAATTGTTGAATGACCGGGTTCTGTCTCTCCTTTCCTGAATGGAAATGAGAAGTGGGTTCACTTCTTAGGACCAGTCAACGGCAAAACTAAGGTGTACTAGTTTAGACTTGATCTGACAGTCACTCCATTTTGACGGCGTTGCCTGTCCGATTAATTAAGCTGTCCGACCTTCTCTTGCCAGAGCGTTTTTCCCTCAATGAGTGTTTGCATGGGCGTTCTGCCGCAGCACATTTTGCATTGATGGGTTCTCTCTGTGTTGTAGTGGGCTATCCACTCATCCAGGTCGGTCTGCAATTCCTCCAAAGACTGATACAGCTTGCGCCGAAACGCAACCCGGTAAAACTCGTTCAGGATTGTTTTATGGAACCGTTCGCAGATGCCGTTTGTCTGAGGATGTCGGGCCTTGGTTTTGGTGTGTTCAATGTCATTAATGCCAAGGTATAGCTCAAAATCGTGAGCTTCGACCCTTCCGCAATATTCCGTGCCTCTGTCTGTCAGGATGCGAATGAGGCCCATTTCCATCGAAGAAAAGAATGGCAAAACTCGATCATTCAGCA
>Ga0074193_1002660_pt1 | contig 15469 bp, 12 predicted proteins | sample EPASupsiteHSE605_FD_64523 | JGI IMG/M metagenome (GOLD analysis project Ga0074193, IMG submission 64523) | Bioremediated contaminated groundwater from EPA Superfund site, New Mexico - Sample HSE6-05 | ecosystem: Environmental > Aquatic > Deep subsurface > Groundwater > Contaminated ... | reverse complement strand
ATCGATAATGTAGATGCCGTTTCTCTCCATATAAATATAACGGTCCATCTTGGGATTCCATCTTCTGGTCTGGTGTCCAAAGTGAACACCTGCTTCTAGCAGCTGTTTCATTGTAATTACTGACACCAACAACACCTCCTATTTTGTTTTAATCCTCCGCTGCTTCATCCCTCCAGGAAACTCAATGAGCACATTCCCAGCGATCAGTCAGCGTGTGAAATCATCATTTGATAATATATCACAACTATATGAGCTTTTGCAAGATTTGCTGCAGGTTTGTCTATCATAAACGACAGTTTTTTATTCTGAGGAGTAACTTACAATATATATCTGCTCAGATCATCATCCTTAACTATCTTGCTGAGCCGTTCTGCAACATAATCCTTGTCAATTATTATTTTCTGTCCCTGCATATATGCCGCATCAAATAGAAGATCTTCTAATACTTTTTCCATTATGGTATGGAGACGCCGAGCCCCAATATTTTCAGTCCTAGCATTAACTTCGTAAGCAATTTCAGCTAAATAGTCTATCGACTCACTCGAAAAGGAGAGGTCTACTTTTTCAGTGGATAATAAGGCAATATATTGTTTTATCAGGGAATTGTGAGGTTCGGTTAATATCCTGGTCAAATCTTCTTTCCTCAGGCTTTCAAGTTCGACTCGTATAGGAAATCTACCCTGCAGCTCTGGTATCAGGTCGGAAGGTTTACTCACATGAAAAGCCCCGGCGGCAATAAAAAGGATATGATCAGTTTTAACCGGTCCATATTTGGTAATTACAGTAGAGCCCTCTATAATGGGCAATATATCCCGCTGTACCCCTCCGCGGGATACATCCGGGCCGTAAGAACCTTCTTTGCCGGCTATCTTATCTATTTCATCCAAAAAAACCAATCCATCTTCTTCCACCCGTCTTATAGCTTCTCGGTTGGCCTCGTCGGCATCAATGAGACGATTGGCTTCTTCATAACTTAATATCTTGCGGGCTTCTTCAACAGTTATCTTACGTTTTTTGTTATTCTTAGGCAGAATCCCGCCCAATACATCCTGGAGATTAACACCCATCTCTTCTACGCCTGATCCTGAAATGATCTCCATAAATGAGTTATTCTTTTCCTCGACATCAATTTCAACAATCTCTTGTTCGAGTTCCTTGCGGGCTAGTTTTTGCCTGATGATCTCTCTCTGTCTTTCAACATCGTGCACACGTCTCCGATACTCATCGTCCTCATTAGGGTTATCCTGAGATTGGCCACCGAGCAGAAATTCGAAAGGGTTTTTAGATGTCCTATTCTGCTTGACAGGCAGAGGCAGCATGTAGTCAACTATCCTTTCTTCTGCCAATATAGCTCCCTTTTCCTGCACTTCCTCCATCTTTTCCTGTTTAACCATACGCAGAGAGGTCTGGACCAGATCCCTTATCATGGAATCAACATCACGCCCAACATACCCTACTTCGGTAAACTTACTGGCTTCGACTTTGATAAAAGGAGCCTTGACCAGTTTGGCTAACCGTCGTGCAATCTCTGTCTTTCCAACCCCGGTGGAACCTATCATAATAATATTTTTGGGATAAATCTCTTCACTCAACTCAGAAGGGAGCAGTTTACGTCGATAACGGTTGCGCAATGCTATTGCAACCGCCTTTTTGGCATCCTTCTGGCCGATTATATATTTATCCAGCTCCTCTACTATTTCTTTCGGTGTAAGATTATGCAAATCAATGTCTCCTTTTCAAAAGACTACTCCACTATTTCTACGGTAATCCGGTCGTTCGTGAATATACAGATTTCAGCTGCTATTTTTAATGCCTCACGTGCTATTTCTGGAGCATTCATGTCTGTAAAACGCGCTAGGGCACGGGCTGCAGCCAGGGCGTAGGAACCTCCTGATCCAATGGCGGTTATACCATCGTCAGGCTCTATGACCTCGCCATTACCAGAGACGATATACATACTATTGCGATCCGCTACAATAAGCAAGGCTTCCAACTTACGCAGTACCCTATCGGTTCGCCATTCTTTGGCGATTTCCACCGCTGCTCTGGTCAAATTACCACCGGTCTCTTTAAGTTTCTCTTCAAACTTGCCAAAGAGCGTAAAAGCATCTGCAACTGATCCAGCAAAACCTGCTACAACCTTGCCATCATATAGTTTTCTAATCTTTACGGCATTATTTTTCATTACCACATTCTGTCCAAAGGTTACCTGACCATCACCGGCAATAGCCATTTGTTCACCTTTCTTTACAGCTACTATTGTTGTTGCTTCAAACAAAAATATCACCTCCGCGGATGGGTTTCATCGTGTATAGTCTTGATTCTGTCTTTAGTTAGATGAGTATATATCTGTGTGGTAGATAACTTCACATGTCCTAAAAGCTCCTGCACTGCTCGCAGGTCAGCACCACCATTCAGCAGATGGGTTGCAAAAGAATGTCTCAGGGTATGGGGGCTTACCTTCTGAGTTAAGGCCAGCTGTTCAACGTATTTATTAATTATATTCCTGATACTCCTTACAGAAAGACGAGTTCCAAATTTATTCAGAAACAATGCCTCATTTGTGGTATCGCCTCTGGCTAACAGATAAGGCCTGCCTCGATGCAAATAATCATTTATTGCCTCTATAGATTTTGTACCCAGGGGAGCTAATCTTTCCTTATTACCTTTGCCCCTGATTTTTATCCACTGTTCATTTAATTCAAGGTCAGGTATATTTATGCCTACTAATTCACTTACCCGGACACCTGCTGCATAGAGCGTCTCCAATATAGCTTTATCCCTTATGCCTGCGGCCTTCCTGGCATCAGGGGCTTCCATTAAAAGGTTAATCTCTATTGGATATAGAAAGCGAGGCAGCTTTTTTTCCTGCTTGGGAGTCGAAACATTAGCGATAGGATTACCTTCCAATACATTCTCCCGGCAAAGATACTTAACAAAAGATCTTAATGCGGCTAATTTCCGTGCTATGGTTGATCTGCTGAAATCATGGTTCTGCATTTTGCTTATATATTCTCTGGCTGCCCGATGATTGAGATAACTAATAGGTATGTCTTCTTGATTCACCTGACAATACTCAGCTAAAAAGTCAAAGAATTGGCCTAGGTCAGTTCTGTAACTAATTAGGGTTAGATGGGAGGCACTTTTTTCTACTCGCAAATGGGTAAGAAAACCTTCTATATGCTTGGCCAGCATGAAGTCACCTCCGATACATTCCTATAAATGGAATTTAGCATAATTGGCATCCCATTACAACCTGCTTAAAGCAAGAAATCCTTAATTTCCACCATTTTGGCTTGGGAGCGTCTTACGTATTCTTCATATCTCATTTTCTTGTCCCTTACCCGGTCCGGTAATGGCGGCAAAATACCAAAGTTAGCGTTAATGGGCTGAAATTCTTTATTGCCGGCATCAGTAATAAAATCTGTTAAGGCCCCCAGCATCGTACAGTTATTCATTACCAGCAAAGGTTTGTTTCTGATAAAACGCACCATATTTATACCCGCTAGAATACCGGTCGCAGCTGATTCCATATATCCCTCTACTCCTGTTATTTGACCTGCAAAAAATAGTGCGGGGTTTATTTTATACTGCATAGTAGGATCCAGTAACTGCGGACTATTAATATATGTATTCCTGTGCATTACACCATATCTCACAAACTCGGCATTTTCCAAACCGGGAATGAGCCGGAAAATTCTGTCCTGCTCACCCCATTTCAGACGTGTCTGAAAACCTACCAGGCCATATACAGTTCCTTCTTTATTTTCTTGCCGCAGCTGCACTATCGCCCAGGCCCTTTTGCCGGTTCGTGGATCCAATAATCCCACCGGCCTCATGGGGCCAAATCTTAAAGTATCTAAACCACGGCGCCCCATTACTTCCAGTGGCATGCATCCGTTAAAAAAGAGTCGTTTATCTATGCTGTGGCCTTCATTAATATCAGCTTCTACCAGGTTGTTATAGAAATCTTCATATTCTTCCCTGGTCATAGGACAGTTGTAGTAATCATCGGTACCTTTTCCATAACGGGACGCTTTAAATATTTTATCCTTATCCAAACTTTCAAGGGTTAAGCTGGGAGCTACTGCATCGTAGAAAAACAAATTTTCTTCCCCTGTCATATGGGTTAATTCACCAAATAGCTTCTCCGATGTCAGAGGCCCGGTAGCTACAATAACCGGTTCATTTTCGGGAATCCTTATGACTTCCTCGCGAACTATCTCAATATTAGTTTGAGATTCTACCTTATCTGTAACTAATGCAGAAAAAAGCTCCCTGTCAACTGCCAGTGCTGATCCGGCAGGAACTCTGGCCTGTTCAGCACATAGTAGTAATAGGGAACCCAGTATTCTCATCTCTTCTTTTAATAAACCCTGGGCTGTTGCAATTTGTTCTGATTTAAGAGAGTTGCTGCATACTAATTCAGCCAGTTGACCTGACCTATGTACCGGGGTCATTTGTATGGGCCTCATTTCCCATAGCTTCACCTTTATTCCAGCCTGAGCAACATGGCAGGCTGCTTCACATCCGGCTAATCCTCCTCCGATTACATGAACGACTGACAATCTATTCCCTCGTTTCCTGGCGATGCTTACATTCCGGGTTCTGGCAAACCGCTTCCACTTCTTTGTTCTTATTTAGCTTTTCTACCATGGCATCACCACATATTGTACATTTTTCCCCGGTAGGCTTGTTCCATGATCGGAAATTACATTCCGGATAATTCTTACAGCCAAAGTATTTTCGTCCCTTTTTGGATTTCAGAGCAACAACCGCTCCGCCACAAAGTGGGCAGTTAACTCCTGCCTCTTCATTTAATGATTCGGTATGTCTGCATTCAGGAAACCCTGAACAGGCTATAAATTTCCCAAAGCGGCCATATTTAATAAACATGGGTTTACCGCACTTGGGACAGTCTTTACCAGCATCTTCGTCTTTTATTTCTACTTTTTCAATTAAGTCCTGAGCCTTTTCCAGATCTGAATGGAAGGGGCCATAAAAATTACTAATGACACCTTTCCAATTTAATTGTCCCTCTTCTATAAGATCAAGGTCTTCTTCCATTTTAGCAGTAAACTGAGTATCTAAAATGTTGCCAAAATGCTTTGTTAACAAATCGACCACGATAAATCCTAATTCGGTGGGAACAAATTGTTTATTCTGCCGCTCCACATAATGGCGTTTTATAATGGTTTCAATAATAGGAGCGTAGGTACTTGGCCGGCCTATATTTTTTTCTTCCAGCAGCTTAACCAGACTAGCCTCAGTATAGTGAGGAGGGGGCTGGGTGAAGTGCTGTTCTGGTTTTAATTCATTCAGACTTAGCTTCTGACCGGATTTTAAGTCGGGAATCGGATTCTTTACATCCTCTTCTTCATTGTCATTATAGATCTTTTTATATCCTAAGAATTTGATCTGCGATGAATTGGCCCGGAAGCCATAGTCACCGGCTTCGATATCAGCCGTTATTGTATCATAAACTGCGGGAGTCATCTGGCTGGCAACAAAACGTTCCCAGATCAATTTGTACAGACGGTATTGATCGCGGCTAAGGTGACTTTTAATGCTTTCCGGAGTACGGTAGACAGAGGATGGCCTAATCGCCTCATGAGCATCCTGGGCCGATTTCCGGCTCTTGTATTCATTGGGAGAAGCAGGTGCATATTCAGAACCATACTCAGTCTTAATAAACTCCAATACTTCTTCCTGGGCAACATTTGCTATTCTAGTAGAGTCAGTACGGAGATATGTAATTAAACCTACTGTTCCCTCTTTGCCTAATTCCAGCCCTTCATACAATTCCTGAGCCACACGCATGGTACGGCTGGAGAAAAAGCCTAACCTCTTAGATGCCTCCTGCTGCATGGTGCTGGTAATAAACGGCGGGCTTGGCTTCCGACGCTTTTCCTTTTTCTCTATACTTTTAAGCAGATAGACCGCATCCTGCAGATTTTTGACAACTTGCTCCTGCTCTTTCTGGCCCTTTATCTCCAGCTTTTCACCCTTATAAGCAATCAATTTGGCAGTAAAGCTATCCTTCTTTTTACTTGCCAGGATAGCTTCTATTGTCCAATATTCCTCCGATACAAAGGCATTTATTTCATTTTCTCGTTCACAAATAACCCGAACTACTACAGATTGTACTCTTCCCGCACTTAAGCCTTTACGAACTTTGCTCCACAGGAGCGGGCTTAAGTTATATCCAACCAACCGGTCTAATACCCGGCGGGCCTGCTGTGCATTGACCAGATTCATATCAACCGGGCGCGAACTTTTTATGGCATGCTTTATGGCATCACTCGTTATTTCGTTAAATGCAATACGGCATTTAGACCCTTCCGGCATTTTAATAAAATTCTGAAGATGCCATGCAATAGCCTCCCCCTCACGATCCGGGTCAGTGGCCAGCAATACACGCTTTGATTTTTGTGATTCGCTTTTTATTTCTTTGAGAAGCTCTCCTTTGCCACGAATGGTAATATATTGCGGTTCAAAATCGTTGTCTATATTTATGCCCAGTTTACTTCTGGGCAGATCTTTTATATGTCCTACACAGGCCTTTACTTTATAATTTTTACCCAGAAACTTCGCTATGGTCTTTGCCTTAGCCGCTGACTCAACAATGACCAGTGTACTTTCTGCCAAAATATCACCTCGTTGTTTTTTTAATTCCTTAGAACTCCTTTGAAAAAACTTTTATCCTTGCATACCACGGATAATTTTTTTCACAGGACTTCTAAATCTTTAAATAGTAATTGCCAGGCATAGCTCTAATTATGCCTTTTAGTTCCATTTTAAGAAGTATGGTGCTGAGCATCCCATTACTCAATTGAGTACTGCCCATTAAAGCATCAAAATGCACAGCTTCATGACCAAGAGATTCGAGTATCGATAATTCGTCAGTATCCAGGTCAAACAGGAGTTCGCCCTGATGCGTTCCCAATGAGTCATTTCCCTGATTTAAGCTATATTCATTAAGTATGTCTTCAATACTACTTACTAAACACGCTCCCTGTTTAATGAGAGCATTAGTACCTTCGCTGTTTTTACTATTAATGGGTCCAGGAATTGCAAAAACATCGCGCCCTTGTTCCAGGGCAAAATCGGCAGTTATTAGAGCCCCGCTCCTCTGCTTGGCTTCAACTACCAGTAATCCATGACATAACCCGGAGATGGTGCGGTTTCTAATCGGAAAATTACCCGGTTCCGGATGCATATCAGGCGGGAACTCACTTAGCACAATTCCGCTCTGACATATGTTGTTATATAATTGCTTGTTTTCAGGAGGATATACTATATTAAGCCCGCTCCCTAATACAGCCGCAGTTTTCCCGCTTGCTTCCAAGGCCCCCTGATGAGCTTCAGTATCAATACCCCGTGCCATTCCGCTCACAACAACCATTCCCTGCCTGGCCAGCTCATTACCAAAACGCCTGGCCTGAACCTTACCATAATTTGTGGCTGCTCTTGAACCTACTACCCCAAAACAAAATTGGTTAAGTAACCCTATATCCCCTCGATAGTAAAATAAGTAGGGCGGATCGAAAATACTATTCAGGAGCTCTGGATAATCATCATCTTCTACACAACAAATTTTAATACTTTCAGCCGCCAATTTTTCCAATAGAGCTAAGGGTTTTGCATCCCTTCGGGATTCAATAATAGCACTCTGAACTTGCAGTGGCAAAGAGGACCGATTTAAAGAGCGGCTGTCGGCTTCAAAACATGATTGAAAACTTCCAAAATCGCCCTTAATCTTCCATAGAGTTCTATTTCCTACCCCATTCAGGGTATGAAAAAAATATAATATGGCAAGTTCTATTTTGTTCATACCCACAACTCCGTTTTATTTACAAAATCATTATTTTTAGGATATCACAAATGGTAATTTTATACAGCATTAAAAAACCTCTAAAGCAATTGATAACATAAAAACCACAACTATGCAAGACAGAAGCATTTAAATCAGGTGTATTTGGGTCCAAAAGTGGGACAAATTACTTTCTTAAAATATAGGATCAAGGGGAAAATATTTATGAGTTCATTAATTATTTTCAAGAAGGAGGAACAGCAGATGTTTTTTTCAAGTGGTATGATGGATTATAAAAATTCCATGGTTAAAAAGATGACTAATGATGATAAGATTGATCCCGGAACTTTTAGCCTTATGGAGCCAGGTTGGTGGGCGCTGCATGCTACAGCCATAGCGGGCGTATATTTATTGGGCAGCAAGCTGCGCAATAGGTATTAAACCAAAAAGAAACCGGCATAGCCGGTTTTTCAAAAGAGGTCTAAGGGGATAGGCTTTCAATAGCCTATCCCTCTTATAATTTTCTGGATTCTTCCTGGGAAAAATTAACGATTATAATGCTTTCGTGTAAATCTCTACGATTTCTTCGTGTGATGCTTGTTTTGGATTTGTTAGACCACAGGCATCTTTAAGCGCATTGGCAGCCAATGTTGGAAGGTCTTCCTTTTGGGCACCCAGGTCTTTTAAACCTGCGGGAATGCTAATATCGGAGGATAGTTTTTTTATTGCATCAATAGCGGCTTGTGCACCCTGTTCATCTGTCATTGCAGATGTATCGACGCCCATTGCAGCAGCAATATCTTTTAGACGACCGGGACTAACCTTGGCATTATATTCTTGTACATAGGGAAGTAATACAGCGTTGCATACACCGTGCGGCAAGTCATAGAATCCGCCCAATTGGTGGGCCATCGCGTGAACATAACCGAGGGAAGCATTATTAAATGCCATTCCAGCCAGGAATTCTGCATAGGCCATCATATCCCTTGCTTGTTCATCTTTACCATTTTCAACAGCTGTTCGCAAATATTGTGAGATCAGCTGTACAGCTTTCAGAGCACAGGCATCTGTGATGGGTGTCGCAATTGTGGATACATAAGCTTCAACTGCATGAGTCAATGCATCCATACCCGTAGCTGCAGTTAGACCTTTGGGCATTTCAATCATTAGTAAAGGATCATTAACAGCTAAAATAGGAGTTGTATTTTTATCGACAATGGCCATTTTGATATGGCGCTCTTCATCAGTGATAATACAAAATCTTGTCATTTCCGAAGCTGTACCTGCGGTAGTATTAACCGCTACCAATGGAAGCTGCGGCTTTTTGGACACATCTACCCCTTCGTAATCCTTAATCGATCCACCGTTTGCAGCAACCAGGGCAATTCCCTTGGCACAATCATGAGGGGATCCCCCACCAAAGGAGATAACAAAATCACAAGTATTCTCTTTGAGGAGCTTTAGGCCAGCTTCCACATTTCCTACGGTTGGATTAGGATGCGTTTCATCAAACAATACCCATTCAATTTTATTGGCTTCCAGAACACTGGTTAATTTATTAACAAGGCCGATTTGGTTAAGAATCTTGTCGGTAACAATTAGAGCTTTTTTGAAACCTAATTCTTGGATATCTTTTCCTGCGTCTTCTAAACAGTTCGGGCCCATACAATTAACTGAAGGCATAAAAAACTTATAATTAGCCAAAATAGCACCTCTTTCTTTTAATTGTCTTGTTATTTATTATGGACATTAACCCTGTTTTTTATCATGATGACCGCATCGTGATAGTCTGGCTCCATGTAAACTTTATTTTGCTGATTGATTCTTAAATTCAAACGAGCCCTTCCCTTTGTTTTAACAGGAGCACGAATCCTATAACATCGTGGCATCATCCCCCAACTTATATATATTTTGATCTGATTCCTGGTAAACAACTGGAACTGAGTATGATAGGAACATATAATAATAACTTTTTTGGGGTTGTACCGCCCGGCCTCGAAAAAATGAACCTATCCTTCAACATTGAGACTTACCTAGGGAATTACACTTATAAAGAGCAAATAGCGTGCCAGGTATAGAAAAATAAAAAAGTCCATTTCTCAAAACCCTGCGAAATGGACTTTTTTCTGTGCTTGACCTATGTGAAAAAAAGCTTAAAGTCAAATAATTAATGCCATGAGAAAAGGGTGTTACCTTTTACAGTTCTCAGGTAACACCCTTTACACTATTATGGATACACTAAATCGCTCTGTATCCTGCCCTAGAAGGACTTAATTGCTAATTCTGAATGGAATACATCCGCATTTTATTATATACCGTTTTGCGCGATACCCCTAGCTCCTTTGCTACCCGGCTAACATTTCCCCCATGCATGTTTAACAGACTGAGTATTTTATGCTTTTCCGTAACACCGGCAACATTTTGTCTCTGTTGCCTGCAGTTTAGTGTCTGGGGCAATTCTGCCACTGTCGAACAAGTTTCATTCTTTGAAGGGTAACGCACCTCTTCAGGTAAATTACTTACTGAAATTATCCTATCTTCAGCTAAATTGGCAGCGCGCTCAACAACATTTTGCATTTCACGGACATTACCCGGCCAGCTGTATCGCATTAAACATTCAATAACTTCTGGCTCCACCGCAAATTTATATCCCCAATCCCGAGACAAATTCTCAAGAAAATGCCTAAAAAGAAGTGGAATATCAATTATACGATTGCGTAAAGGAGGAATCGTAATAGGCATAACATTTAATCTATAAAACAAATCTTTTCGAAAGGTCCCCTTTTCTACTTCATGTATTAAGTCCTTATTGGTTGCACAAATCAAGCGAACATTTACCGGTATTATTTTGTCGCTGCCTATACGAGCCACTTTTTTTTCCTGTATTACGCGCAGTAAAGCTGTCTGCTGTTCAAGAGGCATATCCCCGATTTCATCAAGGAAAAGGGTACCTCCTGAAGCAAGCTCGAATTTTCCAATCCTGCCACCGCGCTTCGCTCCTGTAAAAGCTCCTTCTTCATAGCCAAATAACTCACTGCCTATAAGCTCCCGCGGAATAGCTCCACAATTTAGGGGAATGAAAGGCCCGGAATTTTGCAGACTCTGATTATGAATTGCTTGTGCAAAAATCTCCTTGCCTGTACCACTTTCCCCCTGCAGTAAAAGATTGGATGTGTTACTAGTTGTCAACCTTGCAAGTCGTATAACTTCCCGAATCTCCTCGCTCTCACCGATAATATCATTAAACTGCAAGGTAGCATAATAACCATTTACACGGTTAACCAGTTTCTGCACTTGTTTAATCGGCCGTAAGACAATAAAACCACCTGTCACTTCCCCGTGTTCGTTTACAATTGGTTCTCCGGACGCCAGGCAATAACAATGACCATCTTTCGTATCTGCCATAACTTCTATATCTGTATAACTGTCACCGAGTAATTTTTTACTCTGGGCAGATGAGTCAATGAAAGTATTTACCGGTAATCCAATAATATTTTGCGTGGGCTTGTCAAACATGGCCTTGGCTATAGGATTATATTCTATAATAACTTCTTCCTTGTCAACGATAAACACTGCATCTGAGACTTTATTAAAGAAATTAGTTAGTCTGTTATTAATTGTTGCTAATTCATAATTCTTTTGCTGAATTCTTAGCTGAGCCATGATAGCTTCAGCTGCTGCAACCACGATTCCCATCGTGTGCAAATGAGAAGCTTGTGATTCTCCGGACATATCCAGAATGCCTATAATTTCGCCTTTGCAGCTAAATATGGGCGCTGATGAACAGGTCAATCCGTGAAGCTTTTGACAAAAATGTTCTGCACCAGAAACCTGAATAGGTTGTTGAGTGACCAAAGCGGTTCCAATGGCATTTGTACCCACTTCATCTTCGCTCCAGCTAGCTCCGGGGAAGAAATTCTGGCTGATGTGGTTCTGCTTGGTATCGTCATCACAAAACATCTCCATAATATGACCATTCGCGTTCGTTAAAGCGACAACAAAGCCAGAACCCTGAACAAATTTATGGAGATTGGCCATGACTGGCCTTGCAACCTGAATCCATCTCTTGTTATTTTTGAGAATCTTGCTAAGGCCCTCTTCACTCAAGGAGCTATGAACCTGAGTACTGTATGGATCAATCCCCGCTTGGCGGTTTCTCAACCATGACTGAGATATCTGCGTACGCACTATATCTGTATCAAATGCTCCGGTTTCAATAAACTTCTTCCATTCCAAGTAAATACGATCAAGATTGTCACGAAGTCCTTCTTGCAAAATATCACCTCAATTATTACTGATTTAATTAGTAATGGTTGAAGATTAGATTAGTTTAGTTGTTTATAAAGAGCCTAAATATCTCAAACAAATTCCAATATCCATGATAATCGAAAGCTTGGCTTTATTGTATGGAAATTTTTTATAATACTTGCTAATTGTGACCTTATCATTTTATATAAGCAGCCAAAATGCCATCCCGCAATAGAAATATGACCCTTTTTAACGGTCACAAGAAATCAGCCCAGCCCAGCAGAACAGCTTTTTATTATTTATAAAATATCAACGACCCCCATGGTTTGATTAGCATAAACATCGTAGACTTTGATAGCAATTTTTAGATTTTCCTTTTCTGTTAACCTGAACGTTAAATCCAGGGCGATCGGTTCTTTAAATCTTTGGTTTTTCCTAATCACCTGATAGTGGGAATTGAAAATTTCATCATCATAATCCAAATCAATTTCCCAGAACTCAATATAGTCGGCAAAGTCCTGTGCGGGTATTTTCTCAATATTTGCCGGCCAATAATATTCAATACCAATGCTGACCGAGAAACTATTATCCTTTGTTTCTCTTACCACAGGTTTTTTCAGTACCAATTCTCCATTTTCCTTTTCTGCAGAAGAGTTCTTATCCATATTAATAGTAAAGGGAGGAGACCCCTCCCTTATTAAACGATAAAGACTGGTCTGCAGGGCTAATTGACTGGAATCAGATAGAAGCCAGTTTCTGCCTAATTCATTACATACTTCGGCCATAGTGCCGGAACCGGCAAAAAAATCTGCCACCAGACTACCTGGATTGGATGCCGAAGCAACAAGGCGTTTTATTAATTCTTTTGGTTTTTGGGTAGGGAATTTAAGGTTTTCCCGGGCGGTTGGACTTAAAATCTTGTTTATATCTACCCACCAGTCCTGCATCAATGCTCCTTGTTCATTTAGTTTATAACGATTGCCTTTAACATTGGTAAGACCGCGCTCTAACGTGCCCTGAGTATAAGGACGATACTGGGGGTTAAATGTATATTTCGAGCTGCGAGCATACCAGAAAATCAGGTCATGCTTACGGTGAAAATATTTGCGGGAATTGCTTCCCCCTCCGAAACACCATGCGATCTCATTAATGAAATTTTCCGGTCCGAAAACTTCATCTAGCAGTACCCTTACATAATGACTGGCATGCCAATCAACATGCACAAATATACTTCCATCCTCGGCCAAAACCTGCCGCATTAACTGAAGACGCGGATACATCATATCCAGATAGGAATCAAGCCCGCCGGGCCATCTGTCTTGAAATGCATCACGGTTGATATGACGCACATCTGAATACTTTCCTATACTTATTGTGGAGTGATAATCAAGCTCAGTCATATAAGGTGGGTCTATATAGATAAGATCGATTTTTCTCTCATTTTCATTATTTGCTAGACTGCAGAGTAGATCATGGTTGTCCCCATAGAAAAAGCTATTATTTATATTCTCATTGGCATCAACAGGCTTCTCCATTTGCTCAAAATACAACTGGTTTTCATATACCGGGTTAATGACCACTCTTTCTATTTCCTGAATAGAACAGACATCCTGGCCCTTCTCATTATCAATTTTACTGTCCCATACCAGACGAGCCGGCCTGTTGTTTTCCATATAATTTCTCCGCTCATTTTATTGAATTTTAACACAAAAAAATCCTGTCTACACAGGACAAATTAAAAAGGGGCGGCCGGGAACCAAATGTATATTCTATCTCTTTATTAAGACTGTAAAATTCTTGCCATCTTTTTTTAGCTCTACAGTTTGGGGATAATAATTACAACCAAGATAAATTATCATTAAGGAATCATCGGGTGGGTATGAAACCTTTATATTTTGAAGAATTTGTTCCGAATTTCCTTTATTTATAATTTTTAAACTAAGTTCTGATCTTAATTTTTTTTGCAGCTTTGTATTAGGAAGAATAATCTCAATTATATATTCGCCAAGAGAAGATTGACTTATCTTTTGTTCACCCTGAAAAATTGGATCGTTTTGTTTTAGGATATTGAATTGGGGTTTAAATTTCTCTTTTATGCTGGGTACAATGTTAAATTCAATTAAAGCTTTTTGTTCAGAGTTAGATACTATATTCATTTCTTTTATTTGAAACTGACCGCCAATTGTTTTGTCATAGTCGTAGTTCATTGCGGATATAAAAAGAGTACATATTAAACCAAGACATAATATTAGAATAAATAGGGTTAATATCTTTTTCAGCTTGTTCACCTCTTCATGGTACTTCCATTCATGCACACACAAGAGAACATTCCAGATACGTGCACATCTTAATTACGTACTTTTCGAAAAGAATTTGTCTGCCATATAACCTAACCCAATCTGTGGTTCATTTAAAACTACATTGAAAGGACGTAGATTAGCCTTACAAAGGACACAAGGAATAATAGCGCCATTGGATATATAGATAAATACATTTTTTCTTTTAAATTTATTTCTAATAATCCAATTGAACATGCCCAGAAAAGAGAAACCAAATCAAAAACATAATAAAAAGTGATGCCAGTGAGTAAATGTCCTGTACTAATATTAATTAAAGTTATGGATATTCCACAAATACTCCCTATTAAAACAACTACTATTACCGGGAAGATACCTCTTGTAGCTTTAGATGACAACAGACAAACCATGGCGATTAAAGCTTTTACTATATAAGCTATGAAAGAATCACCTATTATCCTTGTCCAGTTTGCGCCCTGAGCACTTTTCAATTCAAAAATCGTGCCATTTAACGAATGATAAAAATAGGCGATAACTAGATGGGAAAGAGTAGCACTCAATATAACCGCAATGCTAAAAAGAGCTAACCAAACCCATATCCCCTTTATCGATTTAGAAATCAAGATTCTATGTTGGATCATAATAGTGTTAACCTCCTGCTTTAACAAAGCGGCTGTCAAGTACTAATTATCCTCTCCAAGCACCCTACCGCGACCACCACTATGTATCAAAGTAAGATAATATCTATTTTCACCTATGTTCCCAGATTCCTGTAAAATCTTTTGGAGATAACCGTTTCTAGCTTCGAATCATACATCTTCCCCGTAGCATCCCAGTCTCTACACAGCTTAAAAGTTGCAGATTCATAGTTATTTTGCCCAGGAATATTAGCTTACTCCTCATACATAGCATATTTGCCTGGTTTATATAGTCGCAAGTGCTTCGAATTAATTTTTAAGCGTTCTCCGAGTACTTCCAGGTCTGTTGTATATGGCAAAATAGAAGTACATAGAATGGCAGCCTAAAAGTACATAAGACAAGGCACAAAAAAATGAGCCTTGCCAGTCATCCCAAAGTCTATTAACCTCTCACATGTAGTCGAATACATTGG
>Ga0074193_1002658_pt1 | contig 15480 bp, 10 predicted proteins | sample EPASupsiteHSE605_FD_64523 | JGI IMG/M metagenome (GOLD analysis project Ga0074193, IMG submission 64523) | Bioremediated contaminated groundwater from EPA Superfund site, New Mexico - Sample HSE6-05 | ecosystem: Environmental > Aquatic > Deep subsurface > Groundwater > Contaminated ... | reverse complement strand
TTTTGCCTCCGGCTTCCTTCAGATTCCATCTCGCGATGGACACCCTTGCCCTTGGCTATGTGCTTGGCACTATCAACCCGCACTCGGGACTTTCACCCGTTAGACTGCGCCCATGCCGGGCGCACAAGAAAAAACAATAGAGGCCATAAGGCCTCTATTGTTCTGATGGTGCCAGAGGTGGACTCGAACCTACACGCCAAAGGCATACGAATTTTCTTTTTGGAAGCTTAAAGCGGTCTCAAGGATTATGAAAATGACGTTTGCTTAATCCTGGCTTTTATTGTCTTGCTCAATAACCAGGCCCTCCACGTGGTGCTTGCTCATGATTTTACGCTTTTTGCGGTTCTCTTTGGTTTCAAAAAGAATATCCATATCATAGTTTTCAGGATACAGGTCGTCTCGGTCAAGATGCAGGGTAAGGCGTTTGTTGTTAATAACATATTTTTTGCCCATCACCATTATCACTAGATCACCTCGCCCATTCTGTTCCTCACATACTATGCCGGTACGTTGCATAGTGCTGATGTAGACCCTGTCCCCTCGCTTAAGCTCTTTCTTAACATAACGTTCACTTCGCTCTCGCTTCTCCTTTTCTTTATGGCTTTCCTCCATCCGGCGGTTATCTTCTAGCTGTATTTGAATATCCTTCTGATCTATGATGCTCTCCACATATTGATCATAATCGCCTTCGTAGCTAACTTTTTCTCCGTAGGTAAGTTCATGGGCCCGCTCTAAGATATGCCGATCCATCCCTAATCTCAGCGCAATAAGAAAGGCGTTGCTGTCCCCCCAGTTGCCAATGTGCAGTTGATATAAAGGGCGAAGGCTTCTAATATCAAAAGCCATACACCCATTTTCAAAACCGGGCGTATTCAGAGCATATTCTTTTATCTCACCAAAGTGGGTGGAAGATACAATGGTAGTTCCCCTATTAAAGATTTCCTCCAGTACAGCAATTGCAAAGCCACGTCCCTCAGCCGGATCTGTGCCAGCACCGAGTTCATCCATAATCACCAGGGTGGAAGGGCTGCAAGTCTTAATAATCATTTGAAGGTTTTTTACATGCGATGAAAATGTACTTAGGGATTGCTCAATGCTCTGTCCATCGCCAATGTCGGCAAGTATGTCAGAGAAAATTGCAAACTCGCTGCCTTCTGCTGCCGGCACATGGAGACCACTCTGCACCATCAGGGTCAATAAGCCCACCGTCTTCAAAGCGACGGTTTTCCCTCCGGTATTGGGACCAGTAATCACCAGGGCCCGATAATCTTGGCCAATACTGAAATCAAGAGGAACTGCCGTCTGACCCAGTAATGGATGACGACCTTGGCGAATCTTAATATTATTCGAACGATTCAGACTCACTGCCTTCATATCCATACTACGGCTATACTTAGCCTTAGCGAATACAAAATCATAATGGACCATCGCCTCCATATTAATAGAAAGCTCCTGGCGTTGCTCACCTACTTGCCCGGATAGCTCAGCTAATATCCGGTATATTTCATTCCTTTCCTCCATTTCCAACAGATTTAACTCTGTCTGCAGCTTCGTAATTACAGCCGGCTCCATGAACACCGTTGAACCGGTAGAGGACATATCAAGTACCTGCCCGGGGAATTTTTTCATATCTTGACGCCGCACGGGCACCACATATCGGCCACTCCTGCTGCTGACAATGGAATCTTGCAGCATACCCTTGTAGGCAGAGGAACGAAGAATCTCATTTAGTTTTTGCTTGATCCGATCCTCCACTATCAATAATCTTTTACGAATCCGGGCCAGCTCACTACTGGCCCGGTCATCAACTCGGCCATTGACGATACAGCGGTGGATTCCCTCTCCCAGTTCTCTTAATTCATACATAGATAAAGCATAAGCCGAAATCCTGGGACCAATTGATTGCATGCTAGCCATGTATTTACGGACCCGTTTCACCCCCTCCAGCAAGTTCAGACAGGAGCTTAGTTCTTCGGGAGTAAGGACCATTTCCTTCTCTGCTTTGGTAATGCTTGCTTCGATGCCTTCCATAGAAATCAGAGGCACACTTGAATTGACCGCCAACATCGCAGCAGCCTCAGTAGTTTCAGTCATCCAGATATTTATAATGTCGATATCCTTGCACGGTTGAAGCGCAGCAATCTTCTGCCGGGCCTTTTCAGTCAGCGCATATTTCTTTATTTCGTCTATCACCTTATAGAACTCAAGGATATTCATCGTATATTGATTCAATTTATTCTCCTCCAATTTCCATAAAAATTAGGGCTGTGAAAGAACACGGTGGCTCCTGCACAGCCCTAAAGGCTAATATACTGCTATTCCCTGAAAAGGGTACAAAAATACCGTGCACAAGCACGGCACTCATTATTACAATATTATTAATACGCCGCCAGTGTTCATACTCCTTAATCCGCACAATAAAGAAAACCCGGCTTGTGCATAGCCTTTAGCGATAGCAGAAGTCGTGGTTGCACTTATACTATCTACAAAATCATTATATTTTCTGATAGTACAAAAAATAGCACCCTAAATAATGGCACATCAAACACGGATCAAGGTCCATATCAAGTTATGGTTAGTTATGAACTACCCCGGACATACATTCATCCCTTACTATAAGATTTATTAAAAGACAATTCTAAAATAACCTAACCGCAGAAGAATGTCAATGCTAGTTTGAGGCCGAATACACCGAATTGCGTCAATGCACGAAAATAGCACTGGGCGTACTGTATTACAACCAGAAATTGTTTTAGTACTTAACCTTGTGGTAGAAAATACCAATTATAGTATAATATGCTATAGCACATGGTAATTTTATTGCATAGTCATAAAGTGTTTGCTGATCAAGATTTGACAAGAAAGGAGGAGCTTTTTTATTAAAATAAAATAATACTAATGCTGAACCGAATCAATATATAGACGATCTTAAGACATATATTATAGATGTTAACGTCAAAGCAGGAGTTGACAAAAGCCTTCTCACCAAAATGGATAATGCATTAAAATCATTTGAAAGCAAAAATGTAAAAGCATCAGTTAATGAGCTAAAAGCTTTGGTTAATCAGATGCAAGCTCAACGTGGAAAGAGTTTAACGGATGAACAAGCCGATTCCATAATTAAAGAGATAGAAAAAGTAATACTAATAATAAATTCATAAAGAAGCTGCTAGGGAGGGCTAAACAGCCCTCCCGTCTTACCAGTTGCTTTAAAGTGTGTAGGGTAGCAGTCTGTGTTTGATGACTAGCTTATATTTAAGTTACTTGCTAGAATTATAAAGGCTCTCGCAGTTCTGGGCTTTTCATTTAACATTGATTATGGAGGATATGCCAATGGGGCACTTGATTCATTCCAAGGATGAAGTTTATCGGGCGTTAGCCGAACGCCTGAATAAAGAGCCGGTCGGAGCGCCGGTAAACGATACCTTGATGGCTATTCTTCAGCGGCTCTATGCTGAGGGTGAGGCGATGGTAGGCAGCAAATTACCTTTAGTTCCCATGAAGATCGAACAAATTTCTGATATTGTCGGGATAAGTTTAGAAAAAATAAAAACCATATTGGATAATATGGCCAACAAGGGACTATTAATTGACTTCCCACGCCGAGAAACTTCTTATTATATGCTGGCACCCATGGTTATTGGCTTTTTTGAATATACCTTCATGCGTGTACGTGATGAAGTAAATATGAAGGAATTAGCAGAGCTTTTTCATAGTTATTTTCAAAACAAAGAAGTGAGGCAAGAGTTCTCCGGAATCAATACTAGGATGATGCGGACATTGGTATATGAGAAGCTTATACCAGTAGCTGTTGAAACTGAGGTTTTAGCTTACGAAAGGGCTAGTGAGATAATTAGGCAATCTGGTGGAGGAGCACTTTCTATGTGCGCCTGCCGCCATAAAGCAAGCCATTTAGGCAAATCCTGCGGGGCACCCCTAGAGGTGTGTACTTCCCTTGGTAGTGCTGCAGAATGGATTATAAGAAGAGGTATGGGTAAACCTGCCACGGTGGAAGAGTTGCTTAGGGTGCTTGATAAAACGGAAGAACTAGGGCTGGTCCATAATTGTGACAACGTCCTCAATAAGCCAACTTATATTTGCCACTGCTGCAGGTGCTGCTGCGTGGTAATGACTAGCATCAATGAATACGGACAGCATTCCACCCACCCGAGTAACTTTATTCCTGCATTAGAAATAAACACCTGCTGTGGATGCGGTATATGTGCCGACAGATGTCTCATAGGGGCGATAACCATGTATGAGGACGGAAATGAAATCGAAGTCCCAGCAGTTAATAATGAGATTTGCATTGGCTGCGGAGTGTGTGCATCCTCCTGTCCAAGTGGTTCGTTATCCATGTCTCGCCGATCTGTTTTGCAGATTCCTCCTAAGAATTCTATGGACAAATTCTCACGAATTGCCCGAGAAAAAGGTAATAGCTGATAAAAAATTTGTATACTTTAATTTAAACCCAACAGAAGTAATAAATTCCCTCAGATTGAGAAATCTGAGGGATCTATTATTATAGTGATCACATACTTTAATAGTGATTAACAATGTTGGATATAGAGGATTTTTATGTATAAGGAAGAACATTATTAGAAAGGCCCCCTTGTATGGAGTGCCTGCAAGAGAAAAATAAAATTGGAGGGATATTATGAGGGGTTCACTTGATGGATTAAAGATATTAGATTTTTCAACGCTATTACCAGGTCCGTTTGCCACTCTGATGTTAGCTGACATGGGAGCAAAGGTTATAAAGATCAGTTCTAAAACCAAACCAGATATAGTTGCAGATTATCCGCCCTTTATCGAAGGGACAGATATTTCTGCAAATCAGGCATGGCTTGGAAGAAATAAGCTGACAATGTTTTTGAATTTAAAAAAGCCCCAAGCTATTGAAATAGTTAAAAAACTAATAATGGAATATGATATTATCTTGGAACAGTTTAGACCGGGGGTAATGGAAAAGCTGGGATTAGGATATGAAACATTGAGAGAAATCAATCCAAGGCTTATTTATTGTTCGCTTACAGGATACGGACAGAATGGCCCGCTGAGGATGAGTGCAGGACACGATATCAACTATTTAGCAAGAAGCGGAAATATGTCACATGCGGGTCGCAAAGAAACGGGACCTGTGCTTACAAATATGCAAATCGCCGATGTGGCAGTTGGTTCGCTACATTCAGTTGTTGGTATTTTAGCAGCAGTAAATCATAGGAATAATACAGGAAGAGGACAGTTTGTAGATGCGGCTATGTATGACGGGCTGATTGCATTTAATGCTATGGACGGAACTGCTTTTCTTGCCACCGGAAAAGAACCTCAGCGGGAAGGTCAACGATTAAACGGTGGATGTATGTATGATTTTTATGAAACGAAAGATGGAAGATACTTAAGTGTTGGATGTCTAGAACCTCAGTTTTGGAGAGAATTTTGCATATGCATAGAAAGGCCTGAGTATATAGAAGGTACTGTATGGCCTGAAGCAATGGGAATGGTAAAGGATGATATAAAATCGATTATCAAGAGCAAGTGCTGTGATGAATGGGTAGAAATATTCAAAGGAAAAGATGTATGTGTTGAGCCGGTGTTGTCTTTAGAGGAAGCATTAATAAAAGATGAGCATGTAAAAGCCAGAGAAATGGTTGTAGACGTTAAAATACCTCTGTCAGGCGGAAAGACAGTAAAACAGTTTGGTACTGCAATTAAACTTTCTGATTGTCCAATCGAATATATAAACGGAGGGTATCCTTTGGGCTATCATACACGAGAAATTATGAAATCTCTTGGATTTACAAACGAAGAAATCTTAAAAATGGAACAAGAGAATATATTAGATTAGAAGGTAGCGATTCAAAGAAAGCAAAGATCGAACACTCCTATAGGAGAATGCTGTTTAATCTATCCTAAGACTAAAAAGGTGTCAAGATAATGTCTTGACACCTTTAAACATCCGGAACACTGAAAGATTAATTAATCGCTGTCATACCACTACCCCAGCCGTTATAACCTTGATCTGCTCCCCAGATGTGGTAGGAATCGTTCCAGTACCAATACCAATCGCTGTACCAATAATCAAAAGGATAATTATAGGATTGGAGATTTAAAGTATAGGAACCGCCATAAACAGTTCCGGACTGGTCAGGAAGTGTTAATTCTACAGTGAGATTCTGTTCGGCATTCATAAATTGCCCATACTCATAATGATAGTTGTTGCCATACCAGTAATAATTCCAATTTTCACTGTAAGTTATATTACCGGCGCTTCTATAGAAATATACAGAAGTGTAGCCAGGGTATTCCTCAATACTTAGATGCCCGTTTATATCAGGATAGAATTGACTAAATGTCTTATTGTAATAATTCTCTTGTAGAGTTATATTCGAAAAAGTTAGATCCTGAACATTGCCATCCTCGGAATTTATTTTCAACGTAAGGGTGCCATCCGGATTTATGGTTTCAGAAGTACTATATTGGACTTCAAAATATTCATATTTTTCATCACTTCTGTAACTGGAATATGGGGTACCTCCTCCCCAATAATAGTAACTATCTCTATTGAAAGTATGCCTATTGTTATTGTAGGAAGACCAATAATTCAGGGGCTTTGTGCTGGGAACTATCTTAACTGTAAAATTAGCTTCATTATTGGTAAGATCATAATCAGCGGGAGTTACTCCAGATATTCGGGTTTTTAGATTGTACGTACCCACATCTGTGAACTTCAGTAAAAACGTTGAAACAATTGAACCACCCGGAGACACCTGAACTGCATTGGCCGTATCCAATACCTGGTCTCCATTCAGGATTTCAACCTTGCAATTAGCACCTACATCACCATTTTTCTCTTCAGTTATAACCTGAACTGAAAAGTTTGAACCAGCTATCACTTCTGCAGGAGCTGTAATATTTTTAACATTTAAATCAGGACGTAACAGAACTTTGGCTTCGCCGTTTAAAATTTCCTGATCAACGGTCTGACCAGTTTTAGCCAATACCATTGTTTTTAATGTTTGAAAACGATTAACATCATTAAGCTGGATGCTTGCTTTTCCATCTACTACGGGAACATCAAACAAATTCTTTGTGTATACAAGTTCACCATCTTTATCAAGAGACTTTAATTGAACTTTTTGCAGAGTTTGCGGAATACTATATGCTGCAGAGTCACTGGTAACATTTAAGTATAAATCTGTTGTATCCTGCCCTTTTAAAGCTTGCACGCCTAATTTAAAGGGCTCAATCGTACCATTTCCTTTTAGGACTTTACTGGGCGCAGCAAACGCTGATCCGCATAAAACCATTGTTAACATATAGATTGCTAATAAACTAAGAATTAAACCTTTTTTCTTCATTTACATCCTCCTATTAAATAAATGTACCGAACTTATTGATAAGCAAAGAAGAGCGTTGTTATTTGTTCAATTCCCACCTCCGTTCTAGGGAAATCTTTGCCACGACTTCGTAACTGTTGCAAAAGTTACACAACCCCTATTATTGGTACTTAATCCTGTATTAATTCCTATATTACTCATAAAAATAGCACTCCCGTTAGGGAGTGCCGGTTTCACTATTAGCTCCTTAGGACAATGTAAGTGACCATATAATGCCCTCGATCATCGCTGCACACCATATTTAAGAAATATTTATAAACAATTGATTTAAATCTATGACGAAATGGGTCTATATATTACCTTAGTAATGTGAATTCTATTTTCTTGAACATAATCCTTTTAATTATATGGAGAAAGTTTCCCTATATTCAAAATAATTACAACACTTTTCTGCATTATGTTTTGAATTGTTTCATCTTATGTTTGGAGATTTACTAGTGTGAAAATTTTGAATTTTTATTTATGCCTTAATAAAAGGAAGTCTTTAGACCTTATTTCAGGCATCATATAACCAAACAATTAATTTATCCCAAGAATGGGAGAATGCTTAGATGGATAATTCCTAAGGATAAATATCTAAAACACTTTAAGAGGTAAATAATAAAAGACGCACTACCAGTGGGTGCGTCTTTTAATTTGGTGGTAATAATTAATAAATAAACAATTACTTTTTTTGCTATCAAAAATACTTTTGCTGTCAACTTGCTGTCAAACTGCTTAACAACAATCACAGAAAATAAATTAAGGACCCCTAAAGGTCCTATTTTTCTGTTGGTGCCAGAGGTGGGACTCGAACCCACACGCCTCGCGGCACACGATTTTGAGTCGCGCTCGTCTGCCAATTCCGACACTCTGGCTCAGGAGATTGCAATCACCATAGGTGACGCAAACATTATTATAACTGGGACTGAGCGTGGTGTCAAGACTCCGGCTCTAGTGCGCAGCCAAGGTAAGGTGTTATAGGGAATTTTGCGGAGGTTTCATAAATAGAGGGAAAAACGATATAATAGAACTGGGCAGGGAACTAGTCCCTGCCTCAGACCGTCAAAAAAGGCTAATAGCTTTGTTAATCTGCAAAATCCGTTCAATCAACGTACTGATGCACGCCTCAATCACGAACTTTGCGATTGCCTTGCTCTTAACCTTTTTTGTTCGCTCTGGTAGTTTGTCGACTTTTATATAAGGGGTGATTTATTGATGCCCGATAAGAAAATAATGTTAATAGATGGAAACAGTCTGCTTTACCGAGCTTTTTATGCCCTCCCGCTGCTGCAGACCCGTGATGGCATCTATACCAATGCCGTATATGGTTTTCTTACTATGTTGAATCGTGCGACGAGGGAAGTGCAGCCCACCCATATCGTAGTTGCATTTGATCGTGACAGGGTGACTTTTCGCAATGACACCTATAGTGATTACAAAGCGAACCGTTCGTCAGCCCCAGATGAACTCGGGGGGCAGTTTCAAATTATACGCGAAGTTCTTGAGGCTCTAAACATTACATATGTGGAAATGCAGGGCTTTGAAGCTGATGATATTATAGGCACGCTAAGCTGCAAGGCTGAACAAGAAGGCATGGAATGCATAATAGTTACCGGGGATAATGATACTCTGCAGCTGGTATCGGAGCGTACCCATGTCTATATGACTAAAAAGGGCATAAGCGAGATTGAAGTTTTTGATCCGGCCCGGGTGAAAGAAAAGTGGGAAGTAGAACCGGAACAAATGATAGAAATCAAAGCCTTGATGGGTGATGCTTCAGATAATATTCCCGGTGTACCCGGAGTAGGTCCCAAAACTGCTATTAAGCTCATTAAAGAGTTTGGCAGTCTGGAGAAGCTTTATGAAAATCTAAATCAGGTAAACGGTAAAAAGCTGGTAGAGAAGTTGACGGAGAATCAGACCCAGGCTTTTATGAGCCGGGAATTGGCTATGATTGTCAGGGATATGCAAATTGAATCCCAGCTGGAAGAATATCTGGTGCAGGAAGTAAACCGAACGGAGCTTATCCCCCTGTATCAGCGTCTCCAGTTCACTAATTTCCTGAATGCTTTACAGGAATCCGCTCCGGTTCCCTCTGCAGTCGGCGGCGATGTAGATGCCAGGGAACTTACAAATGAGGAAGAGCTTAAGGATTTGCTTCGGGATATAGATCCCCTGAAAGGGGTAACTATACATATAGATGCTGATTATCATCATCCGATGTGGACTAAAATTCAGAAGATATATATTGCTCTTGAGCAGGAAGTTTACTACCTGGACTTCACCGAAAAGGGCGGGTTCAAACTCGAGTGGCTTAAATCTATGTTGGAAGACGAAGCCATACCCAAATACCTGCATAACGCCAAATTTGCACAGGTTCTCCTGCTTCGGCACGGCATTCATCTGCAGGGGGTAAAGGGAGATACATTATTGTTTACTTATGTGCTGGATCCTTCATTTTTAAGTGAAGAACTTGGGGATACCATAGCACATCATTTGCAGGTAGACACTTCAAACAGCAGTGATGCATACCTCGTATCGCAAATTAAGAAGGTCTATAAGCTGTTAGAGAGTCAGGCAGTACCAGAACTAAAGAGCCTGCTGGATGATATTGAGCTGCCCCTGTCTGATGTACTGGGGACAATGGAATTCTGCGGGGTAAAGGTGGACAAGAAAGCGCTGTTGGCTATATCCGAGGATCTGGGGGTGCGTATTGACAGGGCCGAGATAAAAATAGAAGAACTGGCCGGAAGCAGCTTTAATATTAATTCGCCTAAACAACTGGGCAAGGTGCTGTTCGAAGATCTGGGCCTTCCAGTGGCTAAAAAGACCAAAAGCGGTTATTCTACCGGGCAAGAGGTGTTGGAAGGCCTATACGGCCAGCATGAAATAATTGCATATATCATGGAATATCGCCAGCTGAGCAAGTTGAAATCAACCTACGCTGATGCTTTGCAGAACTTGATTCATCCCGATACGGGACGAGTGCACACCATTTTCAAACAGGCTATTACCGCTACAGGCCGGCTTTCCAGTGTGGAACCGAATCTACAGAATATTCCGATTCGTATGGAGGAAGGACGAAGAATTAGAAAAGCTTTTGCCGCTTCAGATAAAGACTGGCTTATTTTCTCAGCCGATTACTCTCAGATTGATCTGCGTTCCCTGGCGCATATAAGCGGGGACGAGATTCTGATTGATACTTTTAAAAGCGGAATTGATATTCATACTCGCACGGCATCAGAGATATTTAACGTTCCTCTGGAAAAGGTTAATGAAGATCTGCGCCGCAGAGCCAAGGCAGTTAATTTCGGCATTATATATGGTATTAGTGACTTTGGACTGGCCCGGGGAACTGGAGTAAGCCGTAAAGAAGCTGGACGCTATATTCAGGAATATCTGGATTCCTATCCAGGAGTTAAAAAATACATGGAGGATGTTGTCCAATTTGGTATAGATAAGGGTTATGTAGAAACAATATTGAAAAGACGCAGATATTTACCCGACCTTAGGGCTAAGAACAAGATGGTACAAGCCTTTGCACGGCGGATGGCTCTTAATACCCCCATCCAGGGTACTTCGGCGGATATTATCAAGCTGGCTATGCTAAAGGTTGCTTTGGAACTAAAGAAACGTCAGCTTCAATCCCGCCTGCTTCTGCAGGTACATGATGATATGATACTGGAAGTACGCAAAGAGGAATTGGAAGAAGTAGCCTGCATGGTGAAAAACTGCATGGAAGAAGCCTACCCCTTAAGAGTACCATTGATTGTGTCCATGAAGGCAGGCAGTAACTGGTATGACATGCAGGACTGGGAATAGACTATCGTAACTGTTATTTGAGAGGTGATTTAGATGCCGGAATTGCCAGAGATAGAGACAATTAGGACATCATTAGAGATAAATGTTGGCGCCCGCGTAACCAGCATAGATGTTAAGCGAGCCGATATTATCAGACGGAAGGATTTTCCAAAACAAAACCTGTATGGTCTATCCATAACTGAGATTAGAAGGCGCGGTAAATTCTTAATCATAGTATTAGAAAATAAATTATTCCTGATAATTCATTTGGGAATGAGCGGCCGGTTTTACATGTTGCCTGAAGATGAAGAGGTGCAGGCACCTCATGTTCATTTTATCGTTCACCTTGATAACGACCGCAAACTGGTTTACCAGGATGCCCGCCGTTTCGGCGGTGTATGGCTTTGCCGCGATATTGAGACGCTTTTCGCACTTATGGGTGTGGAACCTCTTTCAAGGCAATTCACATCCAGCTACCTGGCAAAAATCACCGTAAACCGAAAGGTAGCCATTAAGACCTTACTGCTTAATCAGAATCTTATATCAGGGATTGGCAATATATATGCAGATGAATCACTCTTCATGGCTGGCATCAGAGGCCACCGTCCAGCCGGGTCACTCACTTCTGGTGAAATCAAGCGACTGCATAGTGCGATCATTGACGTTCTAAAGAAAAGCATTCGTGAACGGGGTACGACTTTCCGGGACTTCCGCGATGGTTTCAATCAGAGCGGCAATTTCCAGAACTCTCTGCAGGTATACGGGAAAACCAACCAACCTTGCAGCATTTGCGGCGGAACTATCAAGAAAGAAACGATAGGTGGAAGAAGCAGTCATTTTTGCGAACGCTGCCAGAAATAACCGGTCCTAAATCAGCTTGTTGAATTTCACACCTCCAAACTCACATTCATATAGTAGTTATATATCTAATATAGAATTGGGAGTGGCAGTTGTGGAATTACTTGCTATTGTTCTGTTTGCGTTGGCGGTTAGTTCGGACGGGTTTGTCGTAGGAATGTCATATGGTATTAGGAAAATAAAAATGCCACTCATTTCTTTGCTGGTCATATGTGTCGCTTCAGCAAGCTCAGTTACCATTGCTATGCTGTTCGGAAAAGGCCTTACTTGTTTTCTCAGCCCTCTTGCAGCCGCACAGCTAGGAGCGATTACCATTATTTTGATTGGTGGATTTTTCCTAATGCAATCCCTTCGCCAAAAACTATGCGGCCTGGAAGTAGAGGAAGAAGATCCCCTTCTGTCCCTTAAAGTAAAGCCCCTGGGCATAATAATTCAAATACTTAAGGAACCATCCAGCGCTGACTTCGACAGGTCCGGTGAAATTGGTCTGCAAGAAGCATTTTTCTTAGGGCTGGCCTTAGCCATGGATGCTTTTGGGGCTGGCATAGGGATCGCGATGGCAGGATATAATATTTTGTTTACAGCTATCAGTGTTGGTATGCTAAAATTCATATTAGTCAGCAGCGGGTTAAAGTTAGGTACGATAATTAGAAATGAACGCTGGCAGTATATTCCTTCTGTTCTGACCGGATTAATCCTGCTGGTTTTGGGTATATCTGAATTTATTTAAAGCGGTGATTTACGAAATGAAAGTAATTGGCTTAACAGGCGGGATCGCCAGCGGAAAAAGTACAGTTGCCAAGACTCTGGCAGACTTGGGCGCTTTGATTATAGATGGAGATCAAACCGCCCATCGACTAATGGAACCGCACCAGGCAGCCTGGGAGGATATTGTAAAGAGTTTTGGTCAGGGCATATTGAATTCTGATATGACCATCGATCGCATAAGATTGGGTGCGATCGTGTTTAACGAACCTAAGCAAATGGAGCTGCTCAACAGCATTACCGGCCCTACGATAATTGAAAGCCTTAAAAATAACCTTCTTGAACTAAAGCACACTCATCCGAAAGCGATACTGGTTATGGATATTCCTTTGCTGTACGAAGTTAATATGGATAAGCTATGTGATCAGGTGTGGGTAGTATGGATTCCCCGTGAAATCCAAATTAAAAGACTGATGGAAAGAAATGGTTATACTCAAGAGGAGTCTATTAAACGCATAGAGTCGCAGATGTCACTGGATGAAAAGGCCAGGCGGGCAGATGTGGTGATAGATAATAGCGGCAGCGTTGAGGAAACTATTCGTTTTGTAACCAGATATTTCTTAGATATTTTACATAATTCTTAAATATTATGTAACAATAAGATGAACCTCTGGAGGGCTTCATTTGACGGAAAAAACGAAAAACAAATTCTCTATAATTTTATGGATAACCATACTCTCATTCCTGGGTATTGTTCTTTCATTCCCGAAATGGATTACGGTTTTTTATCCTTTGCCTCATGATGAGATAATATTTGCCACAGCTCACGAGTATGATGTAGATCCATACCTGGTTTTCGCTATAATCCGTGCGGAAAGCAAGTACCAAAACGCTGCAGAATCCCCGGTAGGTGCTAGAGGGCTAATGCAAATTATGCCTGAAACAGGTCAATGGATTGCCGATCAGATGAATGTCGACGGTTTTCGTTCGGATGATCTGCATAAACCTGAAGTTAATATCCGTTTCGGCTGCTGGTATATAAAAAATCTAAATGATGAGCTTAAAGGTAATCTGCCGCTGGCAATTGCTGCTTACAATGCCGGGCTGGGAAAAGTAAACCAGTGGGTAAAGGAAGGTAAATGGGATGGTAACCCTAAAAATATGGAAGGGATTCCTTTCCCGGAAACCAAACAATATGTTAAAAATGTATTAAAGAACTATGAAGCGTATAAAGCTATTTATGGTGATATAAAGTAAACAGAGTTTCGATAATCAGACCGAGCAAAAAAGTTCAAGAGCAAGGCATTAATTAGAGCCCGTGATTGAGGCGGCTTAAGGTATGGGGACACACCCCTGAAGGGGAATGTCCCCGTAACAAGTACGTTGATTGAGCGGGCTTTTGTTAATAACGTAGCTATTGGGCTTTTTTGACGGTCTGAAATAAGCGGGTAACCGGTTATTTTTTTTTGCCTTTAGCTCCCCCAAGTCAAGGCTCAAGAATACAGGGACAGCCCACCGCATATAATGTCCCAGGGGAAAGTTGGGGAAGAGGGGGCAGCACAATTGCATATTGGCTTAAGAAACAAACGGGCTGTGTGCCTGCTGGGTGCGGTTTTGCTTTTAGTAGGGGGCTTAGTATACCTTCAGAAGGCAATATTTGTTACCAGTATGAGCACGCGTCCTTTCCAGGCAGCGGTGGTAGAATCAGTGGATATTTTAGAACCGGCATTACTCGAAAATCACTCTCAGCAGTTAGTCGCCAGTACTATTTATGAGGGATTGGTTTCTTATGATGACAAGACCCACCAGGTAAAACCTTTGCTCGCCAAAGACTGGGAATATGGTGATGGGGGAAAGAGCATTAACATCAAGCTCCAAAAGGGTATCAAGTTCAGCAGCGGTAAAGAAGTAACGGCAGCTATCGTGAAATCCTCCTGGGAGAAGAGCTTATCCAAGACCCAGGAATGGTCTAATATTAGCATGTTTCTTCGTATTAAGGGGGCAAGTGACTGTATTAACGGAAAAGGCACGGCCATATCCGGAGTTCTGGCGCCTGATGACCATACCTTGAAAATAGAGCTGACCAAGCCGGATGCGGCCTTCATTTATGCTCTCACTAATCCGATTTTTTGGGTAATGGACACCTCAGCTGAGACAGCGTCATATGGTACAGGACCGTTTGTCTTAAAAGAAGCCAAACCAGAAAGTGTGCTGCTGCTTAGAAACGAAGAATATCACCGGGGCAAACCTCACCTTTCAGCTATGAATTTCATCCGTTATAAAGATGAAAATGAGGCTTATGCTGCCTATAAAGAAGGTAAAGTTGATTACTTGGATGTTCTGCCTTTAAAAGAACTACCGGTGATCTCTGTCGATTCAAAAAACAAGGGGTCTTTTATTGAGAAACCTGTTATGGAAGTTTATTGGCTGGGTTTTAACCTGAACCGTGAGCCTTACGCCAATAATTATCTTCTACGCCGGGCTCTTAACTATGCAATTGACCGAGATTCGATTATCAAGAATATCCTGGGCGGCGGATATCTATCTGCCAAAGGGGTAATTCCGGTCGGTTCTACGGCGTATAATCAGCAGATGCGTGGCTATGTATATGATCCCAAAAAGGTTCAAGAGCTGCTGTCCGAGGCTGGTTACCCAGGGGGAAAAGGATTAATCCCGTTAACACTAACCTACAATCGTGATCCAGGACACAGGCAGATAGCTCTCGAGATAGCCC
>Ga0074193_1002656_pt1 | contig 15484 bp, 15 predicted proteins | sample EPASupsiteHSE605_FD_64523 | JGI IMG/M metagenome (GOLD analysis project Ga0074193, IMG submission 64523) | Bioremediated contaminated groundwater from EPA Superfund site, New Mexico - Sample HSE6-05 | ecosystem: Environmental > Aquatic > Deep subsurface > Groundwater > Contaminated ... | reverse complement strand
TACTTTGATGCTCCCATCCTCAAGGAGGTGGCGCAAACGTTGATTCCAAACACCTTCTTTCTTCAGGAGTTCAGTGAGGTCCGAACCCTCTTCTTTAGAATAAGCCATAATAATATATATCCGGTCCTCTTCTTCCACCAACCGTTCTGCCTTGAGACGCCACCCACCCTCCAATAAGGCCAGCCGTACAGCACCCTCGCCACCTTGCGGTTGCATAATGAGATCGGCAACGGAATTTAAAACATCAGGTCGGGCAGAAAGAATATCTAGCATGGTTCTTCCACCCATTCCCGCAAAGGTTAAAACATTGACTTCCCCGGGTTCGAGTGGCATTAATCCATCACCAAACCGTACATCTATGATGGCTTCTAAGTTCCGACCATTGACAGCAGCTAAAGCAGATTGATACGGCCCTTCATGGACGTCAATGGCTACTGCTCTTGATATCCGCTGATTCTCATAGAGGGCTATCGGCAAATATGCATGATCTGTCCCTATGTCTCCGAGTTTTGCACCGTCTGGAACAAACGATGCGACTGTTTGCAGACGAGGGCCTAAGATAATTGACATTGTCATTGTTCACCTCATTAACAAGAAATACCCAGCCAAAGCTATTATGTCCAAAAATTGTATATTAAAAAACCTTATATCTGCTGGGGTAACACAAAATGGACTCCGGCATGTTGCCACAGTCCACTATCTAAATCATTGGTGGGCGATACTGGTCTCGAACCATTTTACAGTACCCTGTAACCCTTGCAAGAGTATGGTTTCAGCAAGTATGACCGAGTTCTTGACTGAATTATTCAATTAGTGATAGACAATAGATTAGCGATACTCTTACCTTTTCTAAGAGAATGTCCATAAACCGCTGCTGTAGTTGCTGGAACCTGACCTAACGTAGAAGATACAGCCGTTAGTGGAATACCCTCATCCAATAAAATCGAACCCATACCATGACGTAAATCATGAATACGAATATGGTGTAGTCCTGCCTTTCTTAAGACGGCTTCTTTTGTCTTCCATATGGCACTATATTTTGCAGGTTTGCCACCTTCACCTTGAAAGACAAAATCATTTTGAGACCACTTACCTACTGACTTCTTCTTTTGAAGTCTAAACTGTTGCATCGTCTCTTCATCCATTTCAAGTTCACGTTGACTATTTGCAGTTTTAGTTTCTTTACTTACCCGATCTTTTATATCAGCAGCCTGAGTAATTTTAATCTTATTATGCTCGAAGTCCACATTGCTCCATGTTAAACCAAGAACTTCACTCACTCGCATCCCTGTTAAAGCTAGAACTCTTAAAACCAAACCGAATTTATAACTTTTAGCATTCTCAATAAATATTCCAAGCTCATTCAGTTTAAATACGTCTCGGTTCTTACGTTCAAGTCTAGGATGTTTAACCCCATTCAAAACATCTTTTTCAACCAGTTTAAAGACTGAACCCCAATTTATAGCCGTTCGTAAAGTAGTATGAAAGTCTTTGATTGTTCTGATTGAAATCTTTTCATCTTCTAATGGTTTAAGTCGCTCTACTAATTCGAAGTTTGTCAACGTATAAAGTTGTAGATCACCAATAAAGGGTCTCAGTCTTCTAGTCTGATATTCATATGATTCATAGGTGCGCTTACCAATTGTACCCTTAATAGAACTCAACCACTTATCAAACAAGTCATTAATGGTAAACGCAACCGACTTAGACGACCCAACCTTGCGTTTAATATCTTTCTCTAAATCATTGCTATATGCTTTAGCCATCGGTTTAGTACCATGAAAGGTTTCGCTATAACTTTGCGGTTTCCCATCATCACCCTTCCCTAAGTAGATCACGATTTGCCAAACATTACTTCCACGATTTCTGAGTTGTGCCATTAATTTTTAGCCCCTTTCGAGGCTGAACGACAACCTTATTATAATTGTTTCCTTCTAACTTGTCTATTTGTTGGGTAAATTCTTCAAATGCTTGAATTGATATTCTTGTTCGTCTTTCCGTGATTCTAATGGCTTTTAATTTGCCTTGATTGATCATACTATATATAAAAGACTTGCTTGTATTAAGTAGTTTTGCGATTTGCGGAACTGTATAATATTGTAATTTTTGTGATGTTTCTATTTGTATTAAACTCATTTATATTCCATCCTCTTTCTTTTCTATTTATTTCTATTTGTTAAACGCACAAAAGCCCCAAGCAATCTAATGCCAGGGCTTTTTATTATTTTCTCTATTAATTAGTCTGTTCGCATTTTAAATTAATTCCATCGTCCACACCATACGCTTCTGACATTATGTTTTCTTCATATTATCGACCCTCTAAGCCCTCCTGCCAATTTTCTAACACATTCTTACCCTGGATCAATTTAAACAGCTTAGAGAGTTATTTTAAGGAAATATGTGTTTCCAAAACCCTTACATACCAAGGGTTTCAGGGCTTAACTTTTTTACAATTTCTAAGGTCAATACAAAAAGCGAGTACGTTTATCATGTACTCGCTTGTCTTGTCATCCTTCTAAAGAATTGACCTAAGTTTTATATGCTTGGAAACAGTCAATGTATTATCCGACCTATCGGTTGACACTAAATCGATGTAGTAAGTATATGCATTTGCCTTTATAGTGCATTGAGTATCATTTAACACCGTAAATGTGTAGGCAGTTGGTGAAGTCGTTCCTGGAATCAAAGTGAAATCAAAGGCAGAACCCTCAACAATAACACCTGAACTATTTTTCTTTAGACAAGTATAGGTCTTTGTTTGCCCACTTTTTATTTCAGTGTCGGGTTGAACACTACCTGTCAGTTCTAAATAATACGTCTCCACAATAGGAACATTTTCCACCGTAATAGCAATGGAATCGCTAACATTTGCATCAGATTCAAGTGCTACATTTATGGTAACGCTTCCTATAGATACTGGTGTCACCAATCCAAGAGAATCGACCGTTGCAATGGCTTCATCGCTTGAGGTAAAGACAACAGGCAATGGTTCAGTCAAAATGGTATCTCCATCTTTTTCTTGGATATTAATTTGTAAAGGAGTTTCAATATTGGTTGAGGAACTTTCTCCATTCAAAATGTTAATGGAATAATTAGGTAAAATCTGTTGTTCTACTGTGAATTCCATTTTTATTGTAAGGATACCTTGCTTGGAGATATCATCTATATTTTGCACCTGATAATTCAGATTGCCGATCTTGTAGATATTGTTGGTTGAAATATTTCTATTGATAGTATTATTAGCTACCAAGATATAGATTTGAGTGTCTAGTGTGGAGATATAGGTATTTACATCCAAACCTAAAGCAACCTTGTCTGTCACTAAGCAAGGTATTTCATGTAATATTCCGTTCACATTTACTATCAAAATATTATTAAATTTCCTTATCCGCGCTCTGAAAATGTTTACATCCTGATCGTTGTTGTTTTGAATTTCGCTAATTATTAGCCAATTACAAGATTGGTATTGGATCACGCTGCCAGTCTCAATAGGAATAGCACAAGTCAAAATAATATCATCATAGAATGAGATTTTATCTGTGACTTCCGAAAAAAGACCTCTCTGTGAAACTCCATTCAATAGATATGTTTCACCCAATTCGTACAAGAGAAAATCAATATTTTCATTCAATTTCATTAGATCACCTCAGTCTGTCTTTTTAATAAATATAACCACACTTCCATATAATCAGAATATTCTTTTATTTTAAGGATTTTGTAAATCTTATTTTCTATTTCAAGATAACCGTCCATCTTACAAAGAGGCTCTAAGTCTACAAACAACCTCTTTGTAATTGAAAACTCGTATTCACCGATTTTTACCACTGAGCTAAACTGCTGAACACCTGAATAAATTGTTTTTTGCCATGAGTTTGTTGGACTATTACCTAATAAAAATACTTTTTGCTCATCCATATTCCACGCTCCCTATGCTGAAAATATTGCTGGTGATGGTAAGGTCTTTTTTATCAAGGTAGGAATTGCTTCACCTTCGAACGATTTTGACTTTGGTCCCTCACTGGCACTCTTTAGTCCAACGTTCTTCATGTTCAGATAGTAGAACATAGCTAATTCAACCGTTTGATTGGATAAGTTAGCAAGCAGATATTCCTCCTCCGTCAGTAGACAGTATTTTTTCACAGCATTTTTTGATTTCGTTAAATAAAAATTGCAAATATCATCTCGATCATAATTATCTATTTGCAACAGAAGTTTCATTAAAATGAGATTATCTTCCATAATTCGACCCTCCTATTTCATAAAAATTAGGGGGCATTACGCCCCCCTTGATAATTAAGATATTTTAAATTTGTATTCTACCAAAGGAAGATTCTTAACTTCCTTCTTCCTTGTCCATCTATCTCCAGCTTCAAGGTCGGAAGGTAATGGAAATGTAATCGCGGTAGTAGGTTCATTCCATTCAATACCTAGAGGATGAAGAACATACTGTCTTCGTGTGATCCATTGCGGTTGTCCTAAACCGATTCTTGGGTCTCTGTAAATTTCATCTGGAATAATACCACTGTTGTCTGCAACATAGCCAAATACTCCTTCACCGTACATATAAATGGATGCAATGCCTGTTGCAGGGTCATAGGGGATAGCATCGTCTACTAAAACTCCACAAAGTAGTGGCGTAAATTGCTTAATTGTACCAGTTCCATCAGTCAATGGTATAGTTGCGATTGCATCTGATTCTAAAAAGAATCGATATGCTTGAGAATGCATTGCAACTGCCTTAATTTTGTCATGGGCATCCCCCAACAAGAATTTAGCTTGTAAAATCGAAGATAATGCAAACGCACCTGTACTAACATCAACCTTATTCGTACTCATACTTGTCGAAGCAAAAACACCTTTACAAGTAGAAATTATCACCTTATTAAATGTTGTATTCCACCAGTCAGATACTCGTGTAGCTATATCATCCATATAGTTATGCCCTGATAGTAAACTTGCAAGTTGATTTTCGCCCCAACTATTCATCAAAATTTGTCTACGTGCTGTATCTGTACTGGTATTCATTTTGTTAATGGTAACTGCATCATCCTCAGAAGGAATTTGTGCATCTCCTGCTAATGGCTTTGTAAATGGCATTGTAATGGTCTTACCCCCTGCCGTTGCAGTAGTAGAAAGTAAACTTGCCAACTGTGGATTAGGAGAAATAATACCACTTCTAAAAAATGCGTTCTTTTCAACTGCTTTCTCCATTGTATAATTTGAAAACTGACTTGGAATAACAACATCACTTAATTTAATAATTGCATCTGCCATAATAATTCACCTTTGCCTTTCTTATTTTAAATTATTTTTTTGGTTACATCTGAAGCAATAGCATTGATTTTGAAATCTATTAATTCTATTACTTGATTTAGAGCTTGTTCGTATTGTGTATTTTTTCCATTGCAAGAATTATGTTTATTTATTAATTCCTGTAATTCTCCTTTTAACTGTTCCATATTTCACCTCTAAAAATTTAATTGACTTTTGAATTGTTGTGCCTGTTCAGGGTTGGATCTTTCAAGTTCCATTTGCTTAGTTAAAGAGAACGTTTCCTTCGCATATGGATTTACAGTAGTATTATGATTGAAACTCTTATGAGGCGTATACGCACCATCTTTGAGAATTTGTCCTCTAACGGTCTGCGAATAATCATTCAATGCTTTTTCTAAAACTCTCACATTATTTAATGTCAATTCTTCCGTTTCCCCGATTACATAAGGCATAAAATCTATAGGAATATGCTTTTCAGTTATAATTTTTGAAGTTTTTAATTCCAAATCTTTTCTGACTGATTCCTTTTGCATATCTTCAAATTGTTTCTTTAGTTCCTCAATTTGAATGTCTTTCGGATCAGTAGAAGGATTTCTTTTTCTTAGTTCTTCATCAACTAACCTACTAAGATTTTTCTGCTTGAAAGTTTCGATGCCTTGGGTAACTCTAGCATCGGCATAACTTCCAAGATATTGTTTACCTTCCTCACTTGTCTCTAAGAAGCTTTTAACCCCATCAAGTGATATTGTATTTAACCCTTGCAAGTAGTTTTTGACTTCTTCGTTACTATCTTTTTGCGATTCTAGGTATGCCTTGACCTCATCTAAGTTTTCAATTGCCATTATTTTCTATCTCCTTCTGCCCTCAATAGTTCAACTAAGCCCTATTAAGTTCATATATTTAGTAAATTTATTCTTTAACGTCTGTAAATTCCGAAAAAAGACAAATAAAGAAGACATTGTTTAGATGTCTTGCCTACTCATGAATGTATCCCATGATTCATTATTCTGTTTGTCATTCCATTTAGGTATTAGGGGCAAAATCATTGAGCGACACCATATGTGAAGTGGTGGTTCAGGTGCTTCACCTAAAGGATAGATCTTGCTATCCAATGACCAACATAATTCTGTAGTCCTATCATCCAAGACAGCACTAAATAGGACTAGTTCAATTCCTGCATTCGCATACACCTCCCTCTGAGCATTACCAAAATTTCTTATAATCTCATTCCCAATGAGTCGATGAGAGAATGAAGCGCCAGTATTGAAGTTTTTGTCTATAGTTTTATTAACCTTCTCTATAGACACACCCTTTCTTAATTGCTCCTTTAAATCCCTATTAACCTTGGAAATGAATTTGGTTTTGTTGTCCTTGTTCCTATCAAATGCAGTTCTACCTTCTATTTTTTGATTGATGGATTTATTGATTATGCTATCAGTTAACCTTTTTACATTTAAACTCGTACCTTTTGACAACTCATAATAGGTTCGATAATAGGTCTCGCCATAAACCATAGGTAACATTGAACTTAGCAAATCCTTTTCCTTGAGCATCAAATCATTACCGATCTGCTTGAGCATTGGCTCTAGCCTTTTCAATTCGGCAGTAATCTGTTTCGAATTCATGATTAATCGATTGTCTTTGGTATATGTTGCATAGATTTTGTTAACCGCTGCCTTCACAATATCCCTATTAGACTTAAACAAACTCAATAATGGATTTATCTTGGTGGAGTATTTCAGCATCAATAAAAATAAAGCTATCATGGCATCATGTAGCTTCTTTTCCTGCTCCTTATCCATTTGTATTTCCTACCTTATCAACTTGCGTATTAGTATTATCAACTGGAATACTATCTAAATTTATTATTTCTTCCTCAGATTGCTCTTTTCTTATTTTCTCTAATTCCACTTGTGGGCTATGGTCTAAAGGTAATAAAGATATCATTGTTTCCTTACTAAGTGCACCTGCTGCACTCAATTGACTAATAACATTAGCCATGATTGTCCACGATTTGGGGATATTTGGTGTTATTTTGATTGATAAATCCTTCCAATCCCTTTGGATACCATCCTTAATATTTTTATACTTAAATAAAAATCTAATTCGTTGCCTAATAACATCTTGCAACGTAGCAGATAATAAGCCACACCTAAATTCTAAATCGAGCATTCTGTTTACAATTTGTTCACCTGAAGTATTTGACGGAGGAGCTTCCTGTAGGTTGATATGACCAGCTAATTCATACATGGAATCTTTAATATTTGTTCTAACATTTTGAAGAAAGGAATCGTTAATATTTTTCTCTAATTTTTCAATCTTAGCATCACCATTCAAAAACATAATAGAATTTTGATTAATATTTTGAACCATTGTTTTATTCTTCTCATCGTTTGGATCGATTCCATATACTAGTAAGTAGAAAAAACGAAGGTCGCTTAATAAATTTATTTGGTCACTATTGCAAATATTATACTCGTCTTGACAATTCTTAATTTTGTCATAAACAGTCTTATCAATTGAGCCAAAACCTAACGGTATTTCTCCGAAAATATTAACCTGTCTTGGTGCAATTTCCTCAAACTGGTCATTTAGGTAATATATTGAGTCTGGTGTATAAACATCTATGTATTTCTTACTTTCAAACATCTTTGAGTATTCCCTAAAGAATAATATGGGTTTATCATATTCGTCCACCATTAGATACGATTCGCTAGGATTCAATATCAAGGAATCAAAGTCTCCAGTGGTTTTATTTACATAATAAAGTTCGTATAAATCTCCATAAATTCCCAGAGTATTGCATAGATCAATATTATGTTTCTTTTTCCAGTGACATAAATCATATTCTATTTCATTTACAACGGCATCATCATTGGATATAGATATGTAATTTATGGGATTGCCCATTACATATGAAGTCTCATTATCCACGAATTTGCCGACATAATTTCGTTTAGAACGAAAATTTGCCCTTTCGTTTATTTTTGTGTAATTATAATCAATGTCCTGAAGAATTCCATTATAATATTGTTTCATCTTCATATAATCCATTTTTCTGATGGAGAATTCCATGTAGTACCTTTTTAAAAGGTCTGTATTTAGATTACCGCCAATATTTACATTGGTATCAAACTGGATGTCTGTTGTTAACGTGCCATTGGTCATGACTAATTGTTCATCTCTTAAAATATCCATGTTTCAGCCCTCCTGTCCTATAAATTCCATCCAATTGCACTTTTATCCATGCAGTAGATGGTCCCTGGCTTCTTGATTTCGATGGAGTCAATATTATTTATTAGCATTTCTAAACTATCAATCGCATCGTCATTTTCGGAGTAAAACTGACCCTTGAAGCTTTTAACCTGGCTCCAATAATCTTCATCTTCCTCTGCAAATATTACCTGTTCATTTGAAATTTTGCTTGTAATTGTTGAAATACGGTCATCTTTATTTTTTGTATTATAGATTAAATGAACTTCTATTTTCCTTTTGCTTAACTCTTTATCTTTTGCAATTTCTTGCTCCAGACGAGTGGCATCCACCCCTTTAAAGACGTTTTTCTCCATGAACACATCTGTAATAGGATATTTTTTAAGGCAAGATACCAGCTCATTTATGTATATTTCAAATTCAGTAACGGAATCAAATTTCTCCAATATACCTCGTCTGATATAATACTGATCGTTATAAGTGCTTCCAATGGTTATCGCCGTAAAATCACTTGATTTTGTATTTCCTGTACTTTGATCCACTGACATTGCAGTTTTAACAAATTTAAGTTCTTCCATTTTGGCTCTTTTGATAGTTGTAACTTTTTCAACCCATAACTTGCCTATGGAATCAACGTCATTTTGGATTTCTTGCTTGAATTTTTCAGGATTTTCGTAGAATTCTTTGGCGAGAGAAACTTTATCCCAAAAGGCTTCCCAAATAACCGGATAATCCATTTCTTCCTTATTATCCATAAAAAATTCTCTTGATTTGTAAATTCTTTCTTCATCACTTTGTAAGGTTGCATCAGATAAAATTGCTTTAAATTCTAGCCACTTAGGACTATTAAACAATTTATCTATGTCATCAACTAAGATGCCTTTTTCAACCCTAAAGCTCCATGTGATAGAATTATACAATCTCATGTAAAAATCTTCCTTATGTTGAATTGTACCGTAGGCCAAAACAACTGTGCCTTTTATAACTATTTCTCCTTTAGCATTATACTTAGTTCTTTGCTTCAAGAATTTAATAGAGGATGAATATCTCTCCCATTTACTATCCCTACCGCTTTCTGTCTTAACATCTGTTTCCGAATTTTGGAAATCGTCTAAAATCATAAGGTCAGGGCGTAGGTTTAATTTTTCATTCTTTATCCCTCTAATTTCGCTATCAGAGCCATAAGCTTCAAGACATACATTATTTGTCAATTGAATGACATCTTCATTGACTTTAAAATTTCTATTTTTTGTATCAATTAATTTTCCAAAAGATTGTTCAATTTTTTTATTACCTTGAATGGTTTCCTTAATTTGATTTAAAAATTTTTTACCCAGTTTATTTGTACTGGAAAATATTACTATCATCTTCTTATGTGCGTATGCAGAACTCCAAACGCTTGTAGCTAGTGTACCGAAGCTACTCTTCCCTACGGAGCGTGGCAGAATATATCCCCTTTGGTCAATTTTTTGATTTAATATAATATCATTGACATCAGACCACAATTCATAGTGAATTGGGGCTAGTTCGGCTAAATCTTCTCCTAAAAAGATATTAGAAAGATAGTGAAGGCAGAAATACTCAATTGAATATTTTCCTAGTTCCCAACTTAGCCCATGATACCCAAAAATATTCTCAGTGGATGTTAATATTTCTTTTACTTTAGTCAATGCTTTGCTACTCGTATATCCACGAGCCATTAGACTTTTTTTAAGATATTTTCTTAATAATTCAAGGTCTTTGAGTTCTTGTTGCTGTTCTATGGTTAATGTTTCTCTTATTTTAATCACATCCTTGGTTTTTAAAATTTTGTGCGAAACCTTGCGTAGGTTACTCTGGGAGATCGTTTTGTCAACCCCAAAAGGAAGTGGCGGGGTAAACAAATAAGAGCATACAATCTCTTGCATACCCTTACCTTTTTTGCTATGCTATTTATCTTTTTTCAGGCTGAATCCATCCTGTCAGAGCATTGAACATTAATTCAAATCTATCCTCAATTAATCTGAATGTTACACATTCCTGTTGTGTCACATTCGTTTAAACTCTACAGCCCTACTCTCCCAAGGGTTGTAGCATTTGTTCTATTATTAGTTAGTTGAAAAGGAGCATTTTTATTCAAAAGTCCATGGGTCGCGTACATTTATTGTAAGTTATTGGATATTATTCTTCAGTGTCATTGGCATATAGATGTGCTAATACATTACTATCAACACTGGTATTGTCATTGACAGTCTGCTCTATTTTGCTTGTAGGAGTCCCGAGTCCACGATTTATCCAATATTCTAAAGCCTTTTCTCTTGTTCTAATATCTGATTCTGAACAAATGATTTCCCATAGTTTATCCTTTGCCATCTCAAGCTTAGTATTGAATCCTTTTTGAGTAAGGTGTTCGATTTCATGTATGCGTCTGTCCCATTCGCTAACAAACTCCTTATTCTTAAACCATTCATATAATGTCTTCCTTTGAACACCAACAAGTTCCGCTATATTCTTTCTTGTCTTTTCTCCTTCGATTAATAGCTCAATAGCATCAATCTTTCTTTTATCTAATTCCATTGTAAATCATTCCCTTTCTTTAGTTACACTCACACATAAATATGCAACATGTAACATTTATTTATTTATTAACAAACAAAAAGACCCATCATTTCCGACAGGTCCCACCTTATCACTTCTGCTATATATATTGTTTATCTAATATTCGTCATACTTTCTAACTACATTTAAAAAGAATAAATAGCGCACTGCATTTTGTTTTAGTTTATCAAAACTTGTTTCTAAGAATCCTATCTTTTATATCCTTGAAATCAATAAGTCTATTTTTGGCGGTTTGATAATCATTCATGTCTAAAAGCAAAGCATAAAGGTCGAAAATTTCTTCCCCAAAAGTTTGAATTAAGAAGTCTTTCGGGAATTTAGGATCAGGGCAAATGGTAGAGTTTTCATGAAAAACACTTAGCCGACCCAAATATGACATCAATTCCGTAAATGCTTCCTGAAACTGAAAAAACATTGTTTTAGATCGGTTAATATTGTCGACCAAATTTTCAGTTTGGAAGTCTAGCTTAATACCAGCCACTTTGAATTTTTCCTCTAAGTATTTAATATACAGGTATGAACCGATTCTCTTAGCATGAAATTCTGACCAATAATATATATCCCAGAAATATTTAATATTTTTAATTTCGTTGCTCAAAAGATGCACATTTCCAAAGTCCATGCAATAAAAGTAATAATCGTATAAGTGCGTGAATTCATGAAAAACTGTGTGAATATATGGATCAGCCTCATCCTCAAAGAACTGTATTTCATCAATTAAAACAACAAAATGAAGGTTCGTATCGCTAGGTAAAATTACAGTTCCATTTGGACTACTTGTTAATCCATATTTGTCCATTAAGATCTTATCTTCTTTTGATGAATAAAAATAGATATCATCTTGAATAGAATTAGTTATTTTCAGTGTAAAACTAGGTTCTATATGTTCAAAACCGAAAACCTGTTGGTAATTACTAAACATCTCCTTGACCTTGATAACATGATCCTCATTTGTAGCCACTACATCCAACTGAAATCCATCCTTCTTTCATATTATAACTGTCTATCACCAGATACCTAATCATCTCACAACTCCCTTGCGAAGTAAGGGGAAACCTGTCTCAATAATTAAAAGGACATGGTAAGTTACCGCATCCCTCTCATACTGTCATTGTCAGTACCCTTCTATCCAACCCTCTTATTCCCCTTCATGATCCTCTGTATCCTCAAAGTCAGGATCTAGAGAATCTAATCTGTCTTGTAATGCCATAATCTTTTTCGTCTTTCCGGCTTTGTCGCCACCCAATGACTTTTTCTCTAGTTTAGTCCTATCTAAGATAACCTGTTTTTGTAGCAATCTAATATTATAGCAATCACCAATTCTTGATATGTCTTTTTTAGCTATATCGTCATGTAGTAGCTCCAAACCCTTCTCTACGCTCTTATATCTAGCAATCCTAACATCTGTCCTATATTTGTATTCACTGGTCATATAGGCTTTAAACTCTTCGTACAATGAATTTAATTCTAATACATTGGCTGTGGCAAAAGTCTTAATGGTTCTTTTTGTGGAAAATCTAACCTCATTATCTATGTAATCTACATCTGCATTTTCTCCAATGAAACATCCATGTTTTCTAATAGAAGGAATTACATCAAACGCCATCCACTTCTGAAAATCTATTGCTGTATTATTAGATGCTTTCATTCCTAATAGATAAACATAGGCTTCCGGGATGAAATCACCTTTCCCCACAATGTTGGGGAAACCAAATCCTTCCAAATAACCATTAATAGTCTCCCATCTATAAGAAACATATTCTTTACCCTTTTTATTTTGAGTTTGAATAAAGCCTAAACTCTTAGCAATCCCATCAATCTCAAATTCTAGTTGTCCGTTTACTTCTCTTACTTTTACCTCAAACTGTCCATTGTTAAATACTGTTAATCCAAATACATTGTTTGTTTTATCTTTATCATTCATTTTTTTACCTCTTTCATTGTTTGTTGGATTGAACGCATAATCAATGCACAGTACCATTCACCCCATTTGGCAATATGTCCCCTTATCTGCAAATAAACAAAGGGAAAACGAGGCGAACAATATCTGTACATTGGTTATACGCTCAATCCAATTGATATTATTTTCCCTTAAATTGAGAATCAAAAAGGGGAGCTGCACTCAGCCACTCCCAGTATTTTTATCTATAAATACCTAAACTCAGCTTGTTGAATTGGATAATTGCTGAACAAAAAAACAGAGCAGTTATTCCTCAATAACCTTGCTCTGCCCACGGCTTGCTCCAATTCGCTTTCAATCAACCATAGTTGTATGTCTCTTATATTTTCATCCACATAAGTCATAAACCAGAATTTGAAATTGTTTCGCTCTATTTCCTGATATTTCATTTCATCATTCGTTATGTCAATATTAAGACCCAGAGAAAACATCTTATAAACAGTCTCATTTAAATGTGGAGTTCCCACAACCGCTATATCTTTCCCCTCATAGCAATTATGCCCTTCAGTATTCCCGTAGTTCAAATCATTTTCATTGAGCTTATAAGCCTTAAAAGTAATCATTGGTATTTCTCCAACGATTTCCTTTATTTTATCGAATGATTCCTTATCATTTTTCAGACAATCTCGACTATAACTTTTCTGTGGGTATTGAATTAATTTTCCTTTATATTTCGCCTGTTTGCAATAATGAAATACCACCTTGTCACCAAACATTCGCTTATAGACATTTTCATCTGCTGTAGCGCTCAAGATAATAATTTTTTTATCTGGTAGGTTCTGTTTCACAAGATACCGAATCATGTCACTATCACTAAAAGAACCCTTAATCTCCATCTTTTCCTTGTCAGGATTATATCGATAAGCTACGGTACACTTCAAAAATCCCATCACATTGCTATTAATTTCACTTCCATGCATGGCAATTTGTGTTTCAAAGTTCTCCATGTTTTCTAGTGAAATTGGTTTTGTCTTAATAAATGTCTGGTAGTCATTCTTTGAAAATATTTCATTGAATTTATTATCCACTTCATTTTTATCAACCCAAGATATGTACTTTAATGTTTTGATTTTCAAAAGATCCTTAATACTAACTATTTTCACCTGTAGCAGCGTCTTCATAATATCTTCATCAATTATTATGTCGTGGCTCTGAATTTGATCATCATTAAAATACAAAAGTCTCGAATGAGTTGTTATTATATGTCCTGGGAATTTATTCACTAATTCCAACTGATCAATATATTCAATCAGTTTTGTAAGTCCTTTTCCTTTAGCAATTGTTCTGATATATTTTCCTGCCATCGAAGCAGTACCTATGGAGTATAATCGCTCGATTTCTTGCTTTATATCATCTGGCAGATCGGATGGAAGAGTTGGTGTTTTCATTATGTTACAACCATCTTCAATGCATTTATTATATATTTCATCTTTTAGTTTGTTTGTAGGAACGGCTACAATACATGGTTTAACCGTTTTTTTAAGGTAATTTATGTAGGTGTAAGATTTTCCCATACCAGTTTGGCCTTTAGCTACATGAATTTTACTGTCCATGCTTGATTGGCATTTTTCGAATGTATCCTGCAAATCCTTTTCAGCTTCTGATAGAGATACATACTTAGTTTTATTAGATAATTCGACAATTGTGTTCCTTTTTGTTTTAGCTGTCAGTATCATATTTTTAGCATGGTTGCACTCGTTGGCATATGGGCAGAAATTGGCGCATTGTTGGGGTATATAATCTTGTTTCTGGATATAATTTACATAATATCCCCAATCTCTATCTGTGTAACTATCATATTTCTCATTGAATTCATTTGATATTACCTTAATAAAAGTGTCTCCTCCACCTTTTATTTGACAAAGGTTTGTCGCCATCCCAAAAAGCTCATTATGATAACACCATCTTTCTCCCCTAGCAAACTCACTAAATAATTTACAACTATTCATTAGCTCACTGAAGTCAAAGTTCCTTAGTAGATCTCTCTTACCAGTTTTAGTATTGACAACTTCATAAACAACAACTTGTTCTTTTCCCTCTTTTGTCTTTACAGTTTTAGTCTTCTTTATTTTTTCTGTCAAATAAATTGCATAATATGATTTTTCTTCTTCTTTCAAAAAGTGAAATTTGGGGGGCAACACCTTTAATATAATAATAGGAGTTGCCCCTGAGATTTCACTTTTCTGCTTTTCATTTATTATTTCTACTCTTGGATAACCATTCTTAAGCTCAATACCTACTTTTTGTGCATATGATTCGACTAATCGCAAATAATTTATCTTATCTCTATCTCGATAATACTCTACCAATGCTAACATCAGATTGTTACTGACGCCGTTTATCATCCGAAGATTGACGGCGTAAGGTGTCCTGCGGTAGACAGATAAGCTGACCAAAAGGGTAAATGAATATCCGTCAGTCCGTCAGTCCGTCGTCACC